>Ga0055584_100001203_pt1 | contig 25445 bp, 26 predicted proteins | sample OSDHelmetaG_FD_58716 | JGI IMG/M metagenome (GOLD analysis project Ga0055584, IMG submission 58716) | Pelagic marine sediment microbial communities from the LTER site Helgoland, North Sea, for post-phytoplankton bloom and carbon turnover... | ecosystem: Environmental > Aquatic > Marine >...
TTACAGAATCTCCCACTTTCTACCACTTTCTCCCACTTTTTTACATAAAATGTTTCCACAGGTCAATTAAGTCATTGAAAATCAAACAGTAAAGGTGTGGGGTAAATGTGGTAATGTCGGACGGTTTTAGACGTTTGTGGCGTGGTTTAAACGGTTTTAAATCCATTTTTTACCATTATTTGAGGTTTGATGGGGAATTGTGGAGGATTCAATTACCCATGAAAATGGGTAAGTTTGTAGACCCAAAAAAATCGAAGAAAAACAATGTCGGAATTGAAGTGGAATGTGGTGTATGTCATGTCGAGACAGGAGAAAAAAGTCGCCAAACGACTTCATGACCAGCACATTGAGCATTATTTGCCCATAGCCAAACGACTCAGTACATGGAGTGATCGTAAAAAATGGGTCGACTTCCCGATGTTTAATGGTTATATGTTCGTACGGCCTACTTTACAACAAATTGATAAAGTGGTACAGACGCATGGTGTTGTGAGTTACCTTATGTATGATAAGAAACACGCAATTGTTCAAGACAAAGAAATTCGAATTATAAAAACCATTGAGCAAGAAGGCTATTTTGCGGAGACCATTCTTAATCCTGGAGATTTTGACGAAGGTGAAAAAGTGTTGGTGGTAGAAGGACCGCTAAAAGGACAGACAGTTGATTTGATTCGTAAAAACAACGAACGCATCTTTTTGGTCTCGTTTGATACCTTGGGTCAAAGCATCAAAATCAATATACCTTTTGAATTTTTACAAAAAGTAAAAGAACCCGGATAAAAAAAAGGAGCTGCATAACAACTCCTTTTTTAGATAATGTGTTGAGAGGCTTACATAATAATGAAACCAATTCTGAATGCTGGTAAGACAAATTGTCCAAAATTCATACCTGTAGATTCAGGTGTAACTTGAGTCGTTGTTGTGGTACCAGCAGTAGTAGTCATAGTGCTTTCTGGCCATTTTCTTGTGCTAAAACCAAATCCTAATTCGGTTCCAACATAAAACGAATTTCCAATCCAGTAGTCACCACCAAGAACAACGCTTGCGCCAAAAGTAGATACTTTGGATTCTGACGATTCGCTGTAATCCATCATGTAAGAAAAGCCGTCAGAATTTGTGCCTTCTGTGGTTGTTTTGCCAGACCCGACACCAACTTGAACACCCATGTACGGTGAGAAATTGGCGTTGCCAGTGTAATGCTTTTCAACCCCTACTGAAGCGCCAAATCCAGACGTTTTCAAGTCATAAGACCCCATTGCGCCAGTCCCATCAGCGTTTTCTGCAAAATTTTCAGTAGAAGAATTTCCAGTCAGATTTAAAGACAATCGTGCGACCATGTCGTCAGCTACGAAATATCTAAATTTCAATGCCGATAAGCCAAAGTTGGTTGTTGCGCTGTTGCCGAAATTGAACTGAGCTTCAGTAACAACGTTGCCTTGAGTAGGCTTTTGAGCAAACGCAAATACGGATGCTAATAAGAATACGGTGGTAAATGTTTTTTCATAACTATTTTTTTTTAAAAAATACAGTCAAAAAAGCAAGTTTAAAAATGTGTTGATAGATATCAGCTAAACTGCAAAGCTTTCACCACAGCCGCAAGTTCGGGTTGCGTTGGGGTTGATGAAGTTAAAACCCTTACCGTTTAACCCATCTGTGAAGTCGAGTTCAGTGCCGCATAAATACAGAAAGCTCTTCATGTCGCAAACAATTTTTGCTCCTTCTGTATCAAACACTTGGTCTCCTTCTTTTTCTTCGTTGTCGAAGTCTAGATTGTAACTTAAACCGCTACAACCCCCACCCACAACTGAAACACGCATGAAATAATCCGCGCTTAAACTTTCTTCAGCTTTTAGGAGGTTTATTTTTTGTAAAGCGGATGGTGTGATGGTTATCATAGTCTTAATATTTAAACGATGGCTTCTAAACCTTGTTTTTCTCTGTAATCGTTAATCGCCGTTTTGATAGCATCTTCAGCCAATACAGAACAGTGAATCTTAACTGGTGGTAAAGCCAATTCTTCAACAATTGCCATGTTGTCTATTTCCATAGCTTCTTGAACCGTTTTACCTTTTAACCATTCAGTTGCTAATGACGAAGAAGCAATGGCAGAACCACAACCAAAAGTCTTGAACTTAGCGTCTTCAATAATGCCGCTCTCCTCATTCACTTGTATCTGCAAACGCATAACGTCGCCACATTCTGGCGCTCCAACTAAACCAGTTCCAACATTTTTTTCGTCTTTGTTTAACGTTCCAATGTTTCTAGGATTAGAATAGTGATCGATAACTTTTTCTGAATATGCCATATTTACAATTTTTCTGTTTTTCTATAATTAATGTTCTTGCCACACAACAGACTTCAAGTCTATTCCTTCTTTGTACATTTCCCATAACGGGCTCATGTCTCGAAGTTTGTGAACAGCTGTTTTAACATGATCGATTGCGTAATCAACTTCTTCATCGGTTGAAAATCGACCGAAACCAAACCTCAACGACGAATGCGCTAAATCGTCATCCAAACCAAGATTCTTTAATACATAACTTGGTTCAAGTGATGCTGAAGTACACGCAGACCCAGACGAAACCGCTAAGTCTTTTATACCCATCATCAATCCTTCTCCCTCAACATGCTTAAATGAAATGTTCGCTACATGTGGTAGTCTGTGCTCAACATTTCCATTTACATATGCTTCTTCAATCGTCAATAATTCTTTTTCTAAACGGTCACGCATCTTCGATAATCGAACAGCCTCATCGGCCATTTCATTTTGACAAATCTCACATGCCTTACCCAATCCTACAATACCAGGAACGTTCAATGTTCCACTACGCATTCCTCTTTCGTGTCCGCCACCATCTAATTGAGAAGTAACTTTAACACGTGGGTTTTTACGACGTACGTATAAAGCACCAACTCCTTTTGGGCCATACATTTTGTGCGCTGTAAAAGACATTAAGTCGATGTTCTGCGCCATAACGTCTACTGGGACTTTACCAACAGCTTGAGTAGCATCTGTATGAAACAATATATCGTGCTTTCGAGCAATGGCTGAAATCTCTTCGATTGGTTGAAGTACGCCAATTTCATTGTTGCCATACATGATGGAAATCAAAATGGTTTTAGGTGTAATTGCTGCTTCAATATCAGCTAGGTTGACTAATCCATCTTCATTTGGAGATAAATACGTAACCTCTCCACCCATTTTTTCAACATGTTTGCATGAATCTAAAACAGCTTTGTGCTCTGTGTTGACCGTAATGATGTGATTGCCTTTTCGGGTATACATTTCAAACACACCTTTAATAGCCAAGTTGTCCGATTCAGTTGCCCCCGAAGTGAAAATAATTTCTTTCGGTGAGGCATTGATTAATTTAGCAACTTGCTCTCTAGCATAGTCAACTGCTTCTTCGGCAGTCCATCCAAAAGAGTGGTTACGACTTGCGGCATTGCCAAACTTGCTGTTGAAGTATGGCAGCATCGCTTCTAGAACCCTCGGGTCCATTGGTGTTGTAGCGTTGTTGTCTAAGTATATCGGAAACGATAACATGCTTATTTTTATTTAGATTAATTCTATTCTGCAAATATAACCACTCTGCAACAAAAAAAGTTCAGTCAAACCAGCAATTCTTTACCCAATATTTTTTTCATCATCTTTGAATAAAAAAAGCTGTCTTGATACGAAAAATTGAACACCTTGGTATTGCCGTAAAATCTATTGTTGATTCGAACGACCTTATGTCTAAATTACTTGATACCAATGCCTATAAACAGGAGTCTGTCGATTCAGAAAACGTGCTTACTTCCTTTTTTAAATTAGGAGAAACCAAAGTGGAATTGCTCGAAGCAACGTCGAGTGATAGTGCCATTGCTAAGTTTATTGAAAAAAGGGGAGAAGGCATCCATCACATTGCCCTTGATGTAGTCGGTATCGAAGATGAATTAGCTCGACTAAAGTCTCTGGGGTTTCAACTTATTCATGAAAAGCCAAAACTCGGAGCAGATGGTAAAAAGATTGCCTTCCTGCACCCAAAGTCAACCAATGGGATTCTTGTAGAACTTTGTGAAGATGTCAATCCTAAGGACGCTGAAACGAAATAGGTAACACGTGCCGTGATCGCGTAAAGCCGCTGTAATATACTGCGGGAGCCCAGTTAGGTAGTGTGTTTAATATGTGTATCGCATACCCATTCAGCAATTGATTGGAAGAACGAGCAATCTCAACATCGGAGATACGGCCGTTTTTCTCAATGATAAAATCAACGTAAACAGTTCCACCAACAAGTTCTGGGTTTTGTATCATTATGCCGGTAGACAAACTATCTATATGTGAGATGAGTCTTGGTGTTCCAAGCGTCGACACAGGGCGGACTTTAAATTTCGTCAACTGGTCCAAAACGGATGAGTCCTCGGCACCATCGTCAGCGATTAAAACCATTTCCACATCGTCATCATCATCGTCATACGGATATAGATATGCACCAAAAAGAGCAACATACTCTTGGAAATGCGTGTACATCCACCAGCTGTTATTCGAAAAATTGTTTTGATCAATGCTTACTACCTTCCATCCATTTGTGTTTTTTAAGATAATTTTTGAGTCGGTTTTTGTGATTGTGGCGATGTTTAAATCAGCGTTAAATGCCACATCACCATATCGGGAACTAAAGCCTATTCCACGAGCGCGGATGTGATTCGGCTTGTAGTCGCCAATTTGGTTTTTAAATAAGCTCAACAATGCCAACACTTGTGGACTCGTTGATTCCTCAAATGTAATAGCATCCGTCCCCTTTACGTATTCCAGCGTTATGGAGTCAAATGCGTCAACAGCAGCATCAATGGCTTCAAGTGTTAATGCTTTCTTTTTTCTTTGCAATAAGGAGTCTCGCGTAAAATATCGCCGTGTTAAATCATTATCGGCCGTGACATACCATCGATCATTCTTGTTTAGTAAGCTAAAATCGGCACCACCAGATGTCGTGTACACTTCACAAGTAGCTGTAGAGTCAGTTAAGCGCCTCGTTTTGTCAAATGACCTAATCTTAAACTTCCTTTTAAAATACCCGCCTTCAATACTATCAACCTCCCTGTCTAATGCCAATAATTCTAAATCGATTCCGATAGAGTTACTCGCTAAATCACGTGTTTCTCCGGTTTGACTAAAATGAACGTATGCTCTTAGAAACTCGGCAACCACACTGTCAATTTCAGCATTCTGTCCGCGTTCAAAAAGTACACTGTCAACCATGTGTTTATATTGGTCGTAATACTCTTGTTTAAAGGGATTGTTGTTAAATCCATAAACGAGATAATGGCCGCCTTCTTTTTTAAGATCAATAGAATACAAAAACGTGTCACTATTGTGCATAAGGCACTGAAAATGACCATTATCCATTTGTGCATCTGCGGCTTGAATGGGTAAGTAGTGTAGTGTAATATCCTCTAAAAGAAAATACGTCCGTTCGATTGCGAAATAGGCGTACAAAGAATCGGTTACCATGTGCTTCAACTGTACATTAGATGTGTCCTGATTGAAAATTTTTCGGGTAGCATTGAAAGAATCGCAAAATGAAACCAGTTCTGCCTTTTCATTTTTACTTAATGACTGCGACTTGGATTCTGTGACTATCATTACGCAAACAAAGATGAGCACATATCTCAGACGCAATGAAATATTTGGTAGGCGATTGATCAAAACTAATTGGACTTGTTCTTTACTGCAAACATAACTAATAGAACAAATCCTATCTTTGGAGCGAGATGAAGACAAATCAAATTGTACGTTTTGCATTAGGCATCGCTGGATTGGTGTTGCTTATTTGGTTCTCTTGGCAAGTGAAACAGGTGTTTATCTATTTTGCGTTGTCCGTCGTACTAGCGTTAATGGGCCGTCCGTTAATGTCGGTTCTGACCAAAGTGAAGGTAAAAGACAGACATATGCCGGATTGGTTGAGTTCCATGGTTGTAATCGTGTCTTACCTTTTTTTATTATCCTTATTCTTTAAGTTTTTGATACCCGTTTTAGCAAGGCAAATAGACATCATCGTTAATTTGGATGTTGAATTGTTGATGGGAGAGTTTAATGGTCCAATCACAGCACTCGAATCCTGGTTTAAGGAAATGAACATTAACGGAATGAACCGAGAAGCCATTAAAGAACAATTGGTTGGGCTGGTCAATTTCGATAGGGTTTCTACCGCTTTAGAGAATGTAATGTCTGGTCTCGGCGGCATTTTAATTGGCTTTATGAGTGTACTGTTTATTACCTTCTTTTTGCTCAAGGACAAAAATATTGTCAATAACATTGTTGATACTTTGACACCAGACAAATACCTGAAAAGTATTCACAACATCCTTGCGGATACCAAGGATTTATTAACGCGGTATTTCATTGGAGTTGCCATCCAAGTCTCCATCATCACAGCTATCGTTAGCATTGGCTTGTCCATTTTTAATGTACCCAATGCCTTGTTGATTGGTTTCATGGCTGGATTAATCAACATCATTCCGTACATCGGACCAATTATCGGAGCTACGTTTGGGATTTCTTTGAGTTTATTGTCGCACGTTCATATGCAAATGCCTGGCGAGTTGGCACCATTGATTTTAAAAATTCTTGCTGTTTTTGGGGTTGCGCAAATGACCGACAACTTCGTATTGCAGCCATTGATATTTTCAAAAAGTGTCAAAGCACATCCGCTTGAAATATTTGTCGTGATTATGGCGGCAGGAATGATTGCTGGTGTGGTTGGGATGATCCTAGCAGTGCCGACGTATACGTTTTTGCGAATAGTCGCCAAAGAATTCTTCCAAGGGTATAAGGTGGTTCAAGGGCTTACCAAGGATCTTTAGTCACTAACGACACTATATTCCACCAATCGCTGATTGAACGCCTTTATCATCGATCCAACTTCACTAAACTCCCTGTCTAATTGACGGTACGGCGTGAAATAAGGGAACGGTTCTTTTAATAGATTCATTTGGTCATCAAAAATGAAAATGCCCCATTTTAATTGTCCGTTGTTCTCAAGGAACATTTCGTCAATTCTCGCGTAATACCGTTTCTTGCCTGCTGGGTCGTAATGCTCATAGCCGTCAGGACTTAATACCATAAATGTTTCACTTCGTGTTTCGTATAGTGAATCAGTTGTAACCACATAGGAGCCAAACGTGTAGTGTTGTTTAATGGCATTATAGATGTTGTTAAGTCTCGTTATTTTATCCGCAGCAATTTGTTCAGGCGTTCTTGAGTTTAAAACATCTGCCTTTTGGAATTCTGAAGAGTTTAGTACAAATACCAATACGCCTTCTCCGTCTTTTGCCAAGTCTTTCACTTGTTGATTCGCCAATTCAATACGGGCTTGTTCCGCTTTGTATTTGTTATTTGTTCGGTCCGAGTTTAATAAATCCACAAACCTAATTTGTACACCAAGTTGTAAATAGTCTATTTGTCCTGAAATGCTACCAGACCTTTGTTTGCCATTGAAAAAGTCCATATAATTCAATGTCAGTCGGGCGCCTTGGTTTAAGTCTAAACCAAATCCGAGTTGTAACCCAACATCAAAAGGTTTTGATTGAATTAGGGTATTGCGAATAGGCATTTTTTGTGTACTCAAATACGGCTCCTTATACATGAAGTTATACGACGTAACAACTCCATAACTCAAAAACGTTTGTTTGTTTTTATCTATGGGTCGTAAAGCCAGCAATGACATGTCGAGCGCATTAGAAATACTCGTGTAATTATCGAAATCATGAAAATATCTCGTTTGGCTGTATGACGGACTAAATTGTAAAGTGAGCGTTTTGAATTTACGTTCAACCATTAACCCTGCCCCAAATCCAGGTTTGTTTGTAAAGGTGTCAGACGAGACAGGTTTTACAAATGACGAATTGAAATTTAAGTTGATGCCATATTCCCATTTCGTTTGGCTTTGCGCTGCAAAACAAAAAGTAAATAATAATAAAGTGTATACAATTCGCATGAGTCAAAGGTGCATCAAAAAATGAAACAATCCCGCATCAGTTTGTCAACGCTGTAGATGAATTGACAACCGATTAAATGTCGAATTTAATACCTTGAGCTAACGGCATATTTGCGCCGTAATTGATGGTGTTGGTTTGTCGTCGCATGTAATTCTTCCAAGCATCTGAACCAGATTCTCTTCCTCCACCTGTTTCTTTTTCTCCACCAAAAGCACCTCCAATTTCTGCACCACTTGTGCCGATATTGATGTTCGCTATGCCACAGTCAGATCCTTCGTTACTCAAGAAGTACTCAGTCTCTAAAACACTATCACTAAATATAGCTGAACTCAAGCCTTGTTTTACATCGTTTTGCATCGCAACAGCTTCTTCAATACGGTCGTATTTCATTAGATATAAAATCGGGGCAAAGGTTTCTGTTTGTACAATAGCTAAATGATTTCCAGCTTCCGCAATTGTTGGTTCTACATAACAACCAGATTTGTAGTCATCGCCGGTTAATACTTTACCACCGTAAACAACTCTTCCTCCTTGGTTCTCTAATTCTTTTATCGCACCTAAGTATGCGTCTACCGCCTGCTTGTCGATTAGTGGACCCATGTGGTTTGCTTCATCTAGCGGACTGCCAATTTTGACTTGCTTGTAGGCATTGATTAACATGGATTTAAATTGATCATACACTTCACTGTGAATGATGACTCTTCTTGTTGACGTACATCTTTGACCACAAGTACCGACGTTTCCGAATACTACGGCTCTTAAAGCATTTTGTAAATTGCCTTTGTTGCTCACTATTACCGCGTTGTTGCCACCTAATTCTAATAAAGCACGTCCTAAACGAGCTCCCACTAACTGACCAACGCGTTTACCCATTCTTGTGCTACCTGTAGCAGAAATCATTGGAATTCTAGTGTCCATTGCCATTTTCTCCCCAAGCTTATAATCACCAATGATCAAATTAAAAATACCTTCTGGTAATTCATTTTCGATCAAGACTTCAGAAATAATTTGTTGGCAAGCGATTGCAGATAAGGGTGCTTTTTCAGAAGGCTTCCAAATCACTACATCACCACAAACGGCTGCTAATACCGCATTCCAGCTCCATACAGCAACTGGGAAATTAAAAGCAGAGATGATACCAACTACGCCAATAGGGTGCCACTGCTCCATCATTCTATGACTTGGTCTTTCACTTTGAATCGTCAGTCCGTACAATTGTCTGGATAGTCCAACGGCAAAATCACAGATGTCAATCATTTCTTGAACTTCACCTAGTCCTTCTTGTAAGCTTTTACCCGTTTCGTAACTCACCAAATAGCCCAATTCACGCTTTTTAATACGTAGCTTGTTACCCAGTTTTCTAACAAAATTACCGCGTTGTGGGGCAGGGATATCACGCCACATGGTGGCAGCTTCTTCTGCTTTTTTAATAACATGATTGTATTCCGATTCGGTGGCAAAAACGACCGAGGCAATTTTGTTACCATCAACAGGAGAAATGATGTCTCTAGTTTCTGACCCAACTGGTGTTATCCAAAGTTGACCTGTGCTTGTACTCTCGTTAACTGCTTTCAGACCAAGATTTTCTATAATTTTTTCGATTTTCAATGTGCTTTTTTAATGAAGTGAACTCCTGTAACCAATCGTTCAAAGATAACAGTAACCGATTGCTTTTGCCAACGATTGTTATTTCTTGTGCATATCTATGTAGTTAGAAGATTAAGGCCTCGTCGTTATTTTGTGACGTGAAAAAAGGGAAACAAATTGGCATAATCTTGTTGGGTGTAACACTGCTGTTGGCCTTGTTGTATACCTGTAACAAAAAACAGGATACTACAGCCCCAGAAACCCCAACAGTTTCAGATTCAAGTAAGGTAGATAAGCCTAATGATCAAAGTTCAACTGCTGAGGAAGTTGAAGTTGAAGGTGAAGTTGAAGGTGAAGAAGAAAGCTCAGTGGAAGAGGTTGCTCCAATTAAGAAAGGCACTAAAAAACAGTCTTATTATGTGGCACCATTGGACGGACCATTGTTGTTATCTGGAACCTTCGGTGAGTTGCGAAACAACCATTTCCACGCGGGACTCGATTTGCGAACAGGTGGAGTTCAAGGGAAAAATGTCATGGCAGCAGCTGAGGGATATGTGAGCCGAATCAAAGTGTCGGGTGGAGGTTATGGAAAGGCTTTGTACATTCAACATCCCAACGGGACAACCACTGTTTACGGACATTTGAAACAATTTTCTGGAGCAATCCAGGAAGCAGTAATAGACAAGCAATACGCGTTAAAAAAGTACGAATTTGATTGGTATGTGCCTGCTGGGAAACTTAAAGTAACCAAAGGGCAAGTGGTAGCGCTTAGTGGAAATACAGGAGGATCTGGTGGTCCACATCTGCATTTTGAGGTAAGAGACAAACGCGGTAATACTGTCAACCCACTGTTGTATGGATTCGATGTTCAAGACAATATTCCACCGTTTGTGAAAAGCGCCAAGTTGTATCATTTGGACAATGCACGGTATGAATCTTATGGCATTTTTGCGAACACACCAGTGAAAAAAGACCAAACCATTTCAGTTCCTCCGGGAACTTACGGAGTTGGTGTAAGTTGGGTAGATTACTTTACCGACAAACTGAATCGGTTGGGCATCAACTATGCGGAGATTCAAGTCGACGGAAAAACGATTTTTACTCAGACGATTGAAGACTTTGCCTTTGCCCAAGGTCGTTATATTAACAAACACATTGATTATTGGACTTTTTCTGAACGGGGCATTCGATATGTGAAAATGTTTAAGGACCAAGGAAATGCACTTCATTTTTACAAAGGAAGTGGGAAGATTGAGGTGAAGGATGAGGAGCGTTTGGAGGTTGAAATCATTGCCCACGATTATGAAGGCGGAGAGTCTAAATTGAAATTCTATATCAATGGTGATATAAAAGCAGCAGGATTGACCAACGGCGGTAACGACAAACCTGGCTCTGAAAAATGTAGTCCGAACAAATCAAACACCTTAAGGAGTGCAAATGCAGCTGTGATCATTCCTAAGGGAGCACTGTATAATGTAACGTATATGGGGTTGACAGAATCTCCAGCAACAGGAAAGGCGATTTCGCCAATGATTCGCGTGAATCATGCCCACGTGCCTTTACATAAATCAGCGACCATTCAAATTAAAATTCCAGAGGATTACGCCAGTCAAAAAGAGAAAATAGTGATGATGAGTTACAACCGTAACTCGAAATCATCTTCGTATGAAGGTGGTCGTGTGTCTGGTAGTTACCTTGTTGAAACTTCTAAAAGCTTGGGTATGTATTATTTGACTTTGGATACTGTTCCTCCAAAGATTACGCCTTTGAGTGTCAATCAGTTTTTAAGTTTTAGGATAAGTGATTTAACCAGCGACATTAAGTCATACGACTGTTATGTGGATGGGTCCTGGGTTTTACTTGAATACGAACCTAAAGCGAATAAAATCTTTGGTTATTTGCCAAGTTCTTATGAAAAAGGAAACCATTCACTGGAGTTACGTGTTACAGATGGTGCAGGTAATACAGCTGTGTATACTAAGAACATAACAATTTAATGAGTACAATTCAAATAGGGGATAAAATCCCAACATTTTCAACGATTGACCAAAACGAAAAAGTCGTTACTGAAGCCAATTTTAAAGGACAGAAGACGGTGTTATACTTTTACCCAAAAGACGATACCCCAACCTGTACAAATCAGGCGTGCAACCTACGTGACAACTACGAACAATTAATAAGCGCTGGTTACAAGGTGTATGGAATTAGTCCCGACAAAGCAAAGAAACATCAAAAGTTTATTGCCAAGTACAAACTACCTTTTGATTTATTGGTAGATGAAGACCATGCCATCGCAGACGCCTTTGGTGTTTGGGGTGAAAAGACGACGTTTGGGAAAACTTACATGGGCATTCGTAGGACGACTTTCGTGAGTGATGAAAATGCTATAGTTACGGAAGTTATTGATCAGGTGAAGGCAAAGGAACATACCAATCAAATATTGGGATAAAATTTGCGTTACTGTCATCCACGGGTAGTTTAGTTGTAGAATCGTTTTGGCGGTTAACGAACAGAGCTCGCCACAGAACAATCTAATATGAAAACAAAAGAAGAAATAGTAACCAATTGGCTCCCCAGATATACAGGTACACCTTTAGAAAAATTTGGGTCGTATATCTTGTTAACCAATTTTATTGGATACGTAAACCTCTTTAGCGAGAAATATAACGTACCTGTTGAAGGTATGGATAAAGCGATGCAAACTGCGACGTACAACAACATCACCATTATTAACTTCGGGATGGGTAGCGCCATGGCAGCGACGGTGATGGACTTACTTTCAGCCGTTATGCCTAGAGCCGTATTGTTTTTAGGGAAATGCGGTGGATTAAAAAGGAAAACAGCTTTGGGAGATTTCATCATACCAATGGCCGCCATTAGAGGAGAAGGTACCAGTAACGAATATTTGCCAGAAGAGGTTCCAGCATTGCCGTCATTTCGGTTACAAAGAACCATTTCTTCGGCCATGCAGGAGTTTGAAACGGATTATTGGACAGGTGTTATTTTTACCACCAACCGCAGGGTGTGGGAACACGATGAAAAATTTAAAGAGCGTTTGATCGAGGCTCGAGCCATTGGTATTGACATGGAAACAGCCACTTTGTTTACGGCGGGTTTTGCGAATGAAATACCAAGGGGAGCTTTGTTGCTAGTAAGTGATAACCCGATGATACCAAATGGTGTTAAAACGGATGAAAGCGATAAGTCGGTTACGTCCCAATTTGTAGAATTACACGTCAATATTGGCATCAGAGCATTAGAAGAACTACGAGATTCTGGTGATAGTGTTAAACATATGAGGTTTGACCATAGGCCTTAAGAAAGCGATGAATACAGAAAAAATAAAGGTAGACGTGATATCGGATGTGGCATGCCCATGGTGTTATGTAGGGAAGCGAAGATTAGAATCTGCATTAGAACAGTGGAAAGGTGCTCCTGTTGAAGTGAAATGGCATCCGTTCCAGTTAGATCCTTCGATGCGTGGGGAAGGAATGAATCGAGACACCTATTTAACGAATAAATTTGGGAGTATTGATCGCGTACAGGAAATGACAGATCGCTTAACGGAAGTTGGCAAAACTGTCGGCATTGACTTCGACTTCGGTGAGAATTGGCTGGCGGTGAACACACTTCATTTACATCAGTTATTACATGTAGCGAGAGAAGAAGGCTTTGGCATTGAAATGAAGGAGCGCTTCTTATCGGCCTATTTCGTTGAAACCAAACACCTGAATAAACCTGAAACATTATACTCGATTGCAAATGACTTTGGCTGGGACTCAGAAAAAGTAGATGCCATTATCAACGATGAGACCATTGCAGCTAAGGTGAAAGCCGAAATAGTGCACTATCAGCAACGTGGCGTCTCAGGTGTTCCATTTTTTGTAATCAACGATCAGTACGGAATTAGCGGAGCGCAACCAGTCGAAACATTTTTGCAGGCATTTCAGACGGTGAGTGAGGAAGCACAAACAAAATAACTTCTAATCACAGTATTCACTCTTTTTAAGGAAAGCCTATTCCTTTACCTCTGGTACAAGGTCCTTACTTTTTCGAAGGACATGAAAACTAAATTGAATGGAGCTCATAAGATGAATCTCTTCATAACTAATTGAGTGAGTTCCAATATAATTGGTCGCTGTCTGACCGTATGCTGTATAGGCATAGTTTTGATAATGTTGCACATAATACGTCATGAAGCTGTCGTATCCTTGACTTTCAACAGACGACATTGCCTTAATTGCACAGTCTTTTAACGCTTGTTCTTCCATTGATGTAGTTATCTGTTTCTTTAATGAGTCTGAAATTGCACCATTTATTGAAATCTGATAAATACCCTTATCCAGAAACGAATCATATACCTGTTTGGCTTCCGATTTAGTTGTGACTTCAAAAGTGATGTGTCGAGCGTTGTAAGCGGGTATTCTCCATGTAGCAGGTACCAATGCCTCATTATGGGTAAAAATATTTTGCACTTTGATTCCTTGTTGTGATAAATGGTCAAAGAATCGTGCTTGTCCACTATCAAGGCTAACAAAGTATTGCTGCGCTTTCTTCTTATGTGTTTTGCCGGACCAATTGTAATACTCCTTTAAACCAATAGATATTTTGTAAAACTCATTTGGAACAAGCGTGTCAATTGTGAAATTTAATACCTCAGTGTGTAATGTGTCATATTGCGCAGATACAGTAGTGGTAGACAACAAGAATAGCGAAATAGCAAATAGTCGGTTCATAGTTTTTTACTACTTAATCACCGAATTAGAAAAAGGTAACCTCCTTCAATTAAAAACAGGTAAACGAAAAGTGAATAATTTAAGGAGCTGAAGCTGAGAAAAGAGCTAACTTGCCAGAAATAGATCTAAAAATTAATTATCATCACAATCAAAAAATCTTTCAAGAGTAAAATCGTTTATCGGACAGTGATGTTGGCGCTTTTAATGGTAGGGGCGACGCTTACATCAAAAGCTCAGGTGGCTTTCAGTGTTTCTCCTGGGTTAGGACTTAACAGTGCATATGTTGGCTATAATGTGTCGCCTAAGTTTATGCCTTTTGTAAGTTTTCAGTACATGGGGTTTTAGTTCCAATTATACTTCTTCGTATACTGATTGGGACTTTGACAACAACGTAGCTAAAAACTTTACTTATGCGGATAAAGTGACTGGAAGCATTATGTTGCCAGGAGTAGGTGTAAAGTACTTTTTAGCCAACCAAAATAAGATAAAGACCTATGCTACCCTCAGTGTTACCAAACCAATAATTTCTGCAAAGTATGAAGAAGACGGTGTAGTTAATGAAGAAGTGGAAGACTTGGTAAAATCAGTCAAATCATTGGGAACAGAAGTTGGGTTTGGCGCAGAGTACTTTTTTGACAATAATTTTAGCATAGGAGGAGAGTTTGGATTTAGAATGCTTTCCGGAAGTTTAGAAGAAAGATATGATGACGAATATTACGACCCGAACCAAGGCGAATATATCGCGTCGGAAAGTGTGTATACAAGTAAAGGGAGCCTTAATCCTACCTATACCAAGTTTACCCTGAATTTCTATTTCTTAAGAGGAGCAAAATAGCCGTCTTACCTTTCCTTAAAAACTTAGGAATCGTTTAGTTCAATTTAAACGTAACGGGAAGGTGATATCTCACTTTTACGGCTTTCCCGTTTTGCATTCCTGGTTTCCAGTCGGGCATAGATTGTACCAAACGTATTACTTCTCGGTCGAAACCGAAAGATCCTTTGACAGATTTAACAATCTGAACATGTTCAATTTTCCCAAGTTCTGTGACTACAAACTGTGCCACTACGGTACCTTGGATGTTTTGATCTCGCTCTAATGCAGGGTATCGTACATTTTTTCTGAGGTATTTCATCAGTTCATCTACACCACCTGGAAATTCAGGCATTACTTCAGCAAATTGAAGAATTTCTTCTTCTGGTGCCTCAATCTCCATTAACATGTCACCGTCAATTACTTCTTCAGGCTCTGGTATGTCAATATCTCCTTCGAAGACTTCACCAGTCATAATCTTTCCAAGAGTTGGCGGAGGTGTTGGCAACACTTCACCTTTTTTGTGTACCACTTCGGGTTCAATGTTTTGGTCGACAACTGTATCTTGTTTTTGAATGGGATTGTTGACTACATGTGAATCGGTTTGAACAACAGTGTCTTGATGGTCAGATACTATTTTGCCAGTTGTGGTACCGGTGCCGCATGAGGTTAACAACATGGCACCCATGCAAAGAATGTAAAAAGGCAAATTGGATGTTTTTTCTTTTTGAGTCATGCCGTGAATCACAAACATAATTTCATTGTAGGAAAAATCAAGTTGCGACCTACGAATATGGCCACAAACCCGTTCACCATTGTGCATTAACAAATAGGTTAAGATTTCTTCTCGGGATTGTTGTGTAAAGTCTATGACGTCTTTTTGGCATGAATCACAATGGCGTGCATTTAAGCCAATTTTCATTTTGTTCCAATCTTCGGAACACGGTTCTGGGATGTTAAATTTCATATCGAATTAGGATCTAATACGATATTGATACGCGTTGGTGAAAAATGGTAAACGCTGAGTGCTTAATTTTTTATGGTCAATTTATGGGGCGTCGCCCCAAGCCCCACTCACTTTCTTTGTCTTGACACAAAGAAACTAAGGAGAGACGTGTCCGCCCTCTGGCGGAAAAGTCAAGGCTTCTGAACATTTTGGACAAATGCACATTTTAATCCTTTCCCGCAACAAGAGCCGTTGCACTCGCTTGTTGCTTAGCGCAGGCCTTCACCCGAATTTGCAATGGCATTTTTTACCCAAAATATTCAAATGCCACACTCCTATTTAGAATTCTGCAAGTTTCAATATGCTCATTTCACCCCATATACATAGGCTCAAATTGATGAGCAAAATATCAAGACTCGACTCTTATTTTAATACAGCGTCTTTTACCCGATTGACAGAATCACCTTTGGCCAAGGTTAAGCGAACTACACTCGCTTCTTTGGCAAAAAGGTTATGGCGTACAGATGGTTCCACAGAAACCATATCGCCTGTATTTAACACCAACTGACCTTGTTCAGTACCGAAGTCAATCTGACCTTTTAACACATGAACAACAATGGGTAATGGTGCACTATGGTCTTTCATCAATTGGTCTTTGACCATCGCAATCCGAATTTCTTTTGAAAACAGGGTTTCTAGAATAACGTCAACTTTAGGACGTACATCGTCATACGTAACATTGGTTAAAAATGATCCTGTTTCCATTTAATTAATTCTATTAAGGTGTTTCAATTTGGTTTTGAAAATGTGTGCAATGGTATGGGCTCTTTGTTTTGCCAATTCCGCTTTTTCACCCACAAATTGTTCGTCCACATTGGTCACAAACAATTCAATCCATCTTTCGAAGTGGTCAAGAGAAATTGGAAGCGGTATGTGTTTCTGAAATGGCTGACCTTGATAACTTCCCGTTGCGAAAAGTATGGACTCCCAAAATAGGTACATTTTGGGTAGATGACTCTCCCAATCAACCTTGGCGAAGTCGTTAAACACAGGAGACAACAAACTGTCTTGATTCACTTTTTCATAAAAGGAATCAACCATTTGTTTGACGTCTGCAGCTTCTGTGATTTCGCGTTTCATTGCTGATACGAAGCTACGGACAATTGCCCAGTGTGCAATTAATTAGGACTTTAGATAAACTGATATTGGTCAGGTTTACTCAACCCAATCAGCGATAAACATATTGGTCTCTCTTGTACCGTTGTTGTTTCTGTTCGACGAGAAAACGATTTTCTTTCCGTCATACGAAAACATAGGGAAAGCGTTGAAATTACTTTGGGTTGTAATCTGCTCTAATCCTGTTCCGTCTTCGTTGATCATGAATAAATTGAATTCATAACCTCTATCAGAAAAATGGTTGCTACTAAAGATAATTTTCTTTCCACCTGGATGGTAGAAAGGCGCCCAGTTGGCTTTGCCTAAATGTGTGATTTGCTTTAAATCCGACCCATCAGCATTGCACGTATAAATCTCCATGTTGGTTGGTGCAACAAGGCCTCTCGCTAAATAATCTTTGTACGTTTTAATCTCCTCTTCCGTTTTTGGACGTGAAGATCTGAATACCAATTTGGAACCATCTGGTGAGAAGAATGCACCACCATCATACCCAAGTTGGTTGGTTATTTGCTTGACATTGCTTCCGTCAATGTTCATGGTGTATAATTCTAGGTCACCCGAACGAGTTGACGTGAACACGATTTTATCTCCTTTAGGCGAAACTGTTGCTTCCGCATCGTAGCCAGGTTCGTTGGTAAGTTGCTGTGTGATGTTTCCCTCTAAGTCCGCTACGAAGATGTCGTAACCTTCATAAATCGACCATAAATATGGCCCTCCTGGTTCAGGATGTAATTCTGGCGGACAATTTGAATCTGCTAAATGAGTTGATCCATAAAGAATGTGGCCACCATCTGGCATGAAGTAAGAACACGTGGTTCTACCAAAACCAGTACTTAACATGGTAGGCTTTACTGTGTCACGTTCAGCCGTTTCTATGTTGAACATGAATATTTGATCGCATTCAACGCCCCATTCCTTGTTGTTACTTTGGAAAACTAAATTTCGGTTATTAAAGCTAAAGTATGCTTCCGCATTATCTCCACCATAAGTAAGTTGATGAAGGTTCATTAAATGTGGTTCAGTTGAATCAGCTAAATCAGGCTTTGAGACAACCTCTTCTGGCGTGTCTTGTGCTGGTTGCTTTGTTTGTGTGCAGGCAGAAAACACTAGTGCAACTGCTAAAAAAGGAAATAATTTCATTGCTTAAAATTTCGGCAATATTAAATCCTATTGTTAAGATTATAAACTTTTAAAGACGAATCCTAATTTGTTTTTTGTAGTTCTCTCTTTTTCAAAGTTTCTAAATTGGACGGCATAGTAGTTTTTGTCTTCGTCTCGAATGACAAATGTGTTTTTAGCCGTCATGCTGAAATTCTTTTCTGAAGCATTCCAACGATACCATTGCGTACCGATAAAATTGAGAGAATCGGTGTAGGAATATGATTCAGCTTTAAAATAATTAATGTCATCGAAGTCATACATGAATTGTTGCGCAACCTCTCGACGGTAAGGGTTTAACAATATCCCATCCACTACTGCAAATTCGTTCGTGACAGAAAAATAGAGTGACGAAGTGTTTGGGGTTTTGTGTTTAACATAGGAAGTAATCAGGAAATCCCAATCGTTTTTATAAGGTTCTAAATGTTTCACACTGCTGGTCTCAAATGACAAATAGACAAAGTTGAAACTGTCGTTTTTGGTTACTTGATAATGCCGTTCATACCGGCCTTCGAGGTCACCTACTTTAATATCATATTGGTTTTTCTCGAAGCCAGAGATTTGCATTTTTACAAGTCCTGTTGGATTGCCACTCAGGTCCAAGCCCAAATGAACCAAATACACGTTGCCAAAACTCTGTGGATTTTCAAACGAAAAGTCACCCCACACACCAATACAACTATTGTCTTTTTTGCCATTCCATTTGTCGAATCGCCATGGATAATCACCTGTCTGGTAATTTTGGTAAAAGTCTTTTGAATTGGTATTAAAACATCCCATTCCTCTTGAGGTGTTCAACAATATACTATAGTCTGATTCGCCACATGAAAAAGCCAAATCCCAATCTTCAGTACCATTCTCTTTGACCACTTTACGGTTTTTCAGACTGTAATACGCTTGCCCATTCACTGGTTTGTATGTACTTACCTGAGTACTATATGGGGGTAACGGCAAGATGGGTTCTTCCTTTGTGAAACAACCCGCAAGGCTTAGCCCAATAAATAATATGATGAGTGTATTTCTCAAAATGTGGTGATTATTGAAAACCATATCCGTCGACCATAGTCGATTGATATAGGTATTTTGTTGTTAATATTCTCGTCACTTATTCTATCTAATGCCAAATAGGATCCTCCCACATTTAACGTATTTGTCAGGTTTTTTATGCCAATTTGTGCATAAATAGGTTTGTCGAACAATTGCGTTCTAACTGAAAAGTCGACCAACCAAAATCCACCTTGTTTAAAGTCTTCAATTTCGCCTAAGGCGTTCTCCCTCGTTTCAAGATGTTTGCCTTGATATTTGGATATAAAACCAACCGTGGTGTTGACTTTTTTAAAGTTGTAAAATGTCTTAAATAACAATTGTTGTGAAAAATAGTAACTACCTACTTCTTCGGGATATTGATTGATCCCGTTATTACTTACAGAAAATTCCAATCGCAGGTTGTCTCCGTAATGAACGATGTTTACGTTTTGTCCAATTAACTTCGAAGATCTTACGTTCACAAATTGATAAAGTTGAATGTCTGGATCTATTAACGACAACTGAATGCCATTGGTACTATTGACCCAAAACAAATTCGTGTAGAACAAGGCTTTGTCAGATTTTATACGGAGAGTCGTAGCAAATCGATTAAAGATTTCCGACTGTAGTTTGAGATTGCCAGTAATGTTCAAATCAGGGTTCTCAAACGTATAAAACATTTCGTTAAAAGTAGGCGTTCGATAACCAGTCGCGTAATTCGCAATGAAGTCGGCGGCTTCACTCATTCTGTATTTTAAGCCTAATTCGTACAGTGGTTTGGTGTTAAACTTATTGCTACTTGTATATCGAATGCCTGAGCGTAGACTTAAGTTTTCTGATGTTTTGTAGTTGGCGCTAGCCAATACAGATATTTGAGTAATGTTGGTTTTAACTGTACTTAAGATGCTTCTTTCTTGGTCACGTTGATGACTAAATTCTAAACCCGCTTCGTAATTGAATTTGTGCTTATCACTAATTTTTGAAATCTTGAAATGGTTGTAATATTCGTCATACTTTAACCGATCAAAAGCCGACCGGTCTTCATTTTTATAAACCGCTAAGTCACTCAAGATCTTGACCGTTTTGTCGTTGTTTAAATGATAACGCGTGAATGAATGACTAAAATCGATGGTATGGTATTTACTGATTTTCCCAACAATACCTCCATGAAAAATGGATTGATTAACGCGTTGGTCAACATCGTATGCACGTAAGGTGTTCGGTACTGGATAACCTCGGTCTTGTGTTCTTGAGGATATGTGTACCGCAGAAAAGAAGGCATTGAGGTCGCTTAATATCCTGTATTTGTAGTTGAATTCCATTTGGGTACGCAGTCGAGGCTTCCATTGCGAGACCCTGAAACTATCTGTCCCACCAACGCCAGAGAAAAAGTATTGACCTATACCAAAACCTGCACTATGTCGACCAAAATTCACAGTTCCTTTAGCGACGGCGTTTAAGTCACCATTACTCGAAGAATTGATATTGGTTCTTACATGAATGAGTTGAGAAGAAGGTTCAAGAGTGATGATATTCACTGTTGCGAAAACGGCGTTAGCGCCGTAATACACCCCCGTGGATCCAATCAGTATTTCAATTCGCTCAATTTCTGTTAAGCCGATTTTTGATAAATCAAAATTGTCGATGGAGGTCTGATACATCGGCAAACCGTTAAGCAGAATGCGCACGTTCTTTCGTCCTGTACCAGCATAGTTGAGGATATACCCTTCTTTTCCTCCATACACAGAAAAATTATTCAGGCTGTATTGCAGGACTTCACTGATGGTTTGAAAATTGAAAAGATCTATCTCATCGGCCGTAATAACTTGAATGTTGTGAAAGGATTGGTTGCGGGAAATTTTGTCCGTTTGTCCAGTAGATACCATCGTATTGATGGAATCTGTTTGTGCACTGGTTTTACTGTTTGTAAAACAAACTAGGAATGTGCACAGCCCAAAGAGTAACCGACTGTTTAACACCGTGGCAAAGGTAAGTCGGGTTTGAACATAAACTTGTCTTTTCACCGTTAAACCTATGTCAGTACTTTGTTTTCTAATGTTTCAGAAATTCGGGATTTTCGAAGAAATTGAATGTATATAAACGCTAAGGCAAATTGAACACCGATGATGGTTGCAATGGCTCCAGCGATGGATCCAGCCAGCCAATCAGCCATGTAATAACCAATGATTGAGGCGGAGATACCAAAGCCTATGGCTAGGTAAATCATTTTTTTAAAGTCCTTGGTCAACAAAAAAGCCGTTGCGGCCGGACCAGAGAGAAAGGCGATTACGAGCACAGCGCCAACAGATTCGAAACTCACAACTGTGGCTAGCGAAACTCCTGCCATTAAATAATATTGCCAAAGAACCACACTAACACCCATGGCAGCGGCAAAAGCGGGGTCGAACGTGGTCAGCACTAATTTGCGATAACCAATGAAAACACTTCCTGCTATAATGAGCAGGGTGGTTCCGAGAATCCATACTTGTCGCGGGCCAACATTAAATCCTCCCAACGTTAATGTATCAAGTGGTACATAGGCGATTTCTCCATAAAGCACGCAATCCTGATCTAGGTCGACGTCGTTACTGAAGATGGAAATCAAAATAATACCAATAGCGAATAGGAAGGTATATGAAATGCCGATACTGGCATCTTGTTGTAGTTTAACGCGTTGGTTGAAAAACTGTATCAAGTAGGTTACGACCATTCCACTGGCTGCAGCTCCAAGAAGTATTGGAAACGATGCGCGACTATTGGTGAGGTAATAGGCGATAACGATACCAGGTAACACAGCATGAGAAATAGCGTCTCCAATCATGGCCATTTTGCGCATGATCAGAAAGCAACCTAAAATGGCTGTTGTTGTCGCGACCAACGACGCAGTCAATATGATCCAAAAATCAATCATCAATATGGAATGTCGCTGTCATGTGGATCCTTGGTAGGGAAGTCTAATTCCTTCTCTAACTCTTTTTCTATTTCTGGGGTAATAACGTGCTCAATTCCTTCCGCATCGTCATGAACATGATCGGGTTGTAGGTGCATGAATCGAGAAATATACAACTCCCATAACCGGTGTTTTCGCACAATGGCCTTGGCCTCGTTAATACCTTCTTCTGTTGTTGTGTAAGTGCCGTTATCCAAGGTTATTAAATCATCCGACTTTAACAATTTTAATCCTTTTTTTAAGGTACCTCGCTGCATATTGCTCTTTTCAAAAATGTCTTCAAACTGAAACGTTGTTTCGCCAAGTGTGTCAGGATTAAAAAAGAGTTTGATTGTGTTTTCTCGAAGTATTTTGGTATTGTTTTTCGCGCGCTGAATGTACTTTTTGAGTAGGCCATGTTTGCTGCCTATAAAAGCACTAATAAATGCGAATAATGAAATGACCACCACAATCCATGGTCCTGTAGGCATGCCATTGTACGTATAGGATATAGCTGATCCCAACACACCAGAAACGCCACTGAGCACCACAGCCAATATGGCCATAGGAATAATTTTATTGGTCCAAAACTTAGCACAGGCCGCCGGGGTAATGAGCAAGGCCGACATCAGCACAACGCCAACGGCTTGGACTCCCATTGCTACTGTCACCACAGTAGTGATTGATAAAACGAGTTTTAGTAATTCATTCGGGAAACCAATGGACTGGCTATAACTTTCGTCAAATGACAAAAGGGATAATCCCCTGAAAAAAACAACAACCAGCAACGTGATTATCGATCCGACAATAATGAATAGCCACACGTCACTCATGTTCATGGCTGATGCACGACCAAAAATGAATTGGTCTAATCCACTTTGTGAGGCGTTGCCGGAATGTTGGATATGGGTTAAGAGTAAAACCCCCACTCCAAAGAACACACTGAGGATTAAGGCAATAGCAGTATCGTTTTTTATCTTAGAATGTTTGGTGATATAATCCACCAAATACGTTGAAATCCATCCTGTCACGGTAGCTCCAATAATCAAGTACAGCGGATTCTTTTGTTGTCCGATGATAAAGGCCAAAGCAATCCCGGGAAGTACTGAATGTGAAATGACATCACCGATGAGTGAGCGTTTTCGTAATAAAGTGAACGTACCTACCAAACCAGAAATGGAGCATAGAATCAAACTCCCCCAGAAAACCACTTTTACGTTAGGCTCTGAGAAAGTAAAAAACGACGCTATTTCAGTAAAGAAGTTCATTACTTGTGACGCATTGGGAAGTCTTTTTCTTTTAAGGCGCTTGCCACCTTACTCAAGGTTGTCAACGTTCCACCGTATGTTTCTGTCAATATTTCTTGGGTGAATACTTCGTCTGTAGGACCTTCAGCAACCAGTCTTGAATTAAGTAAGACCATGTGCTCGAAATAATCTTGAGCAGTATGTAAATCATGGTGTACAACAAGCAATGTTTTACCAGCGTCTCTCATGGATTTTAATAGGTTGATAATGGCTTGCTCTGTGGCGGCATCCACACCCACAAATGGTTCATCCATTAAATATAAATCCGCATTTTGCGCCAACGCACGGGCAAGAAACACACGCTGTTGTTGTCCTCCGCTGAGTTGAGATATTTGACGATTTGTAAACGGCGTCATGTTCACTTTGGCTAAGCTTTCGGTGATGATGTCGTTGTCTTCCTTGCTTAAGCGTTTGAATAATCCTTTGGTGGCAAATCGTCCCATAGCCACTACGTCCCATACACTTGCTGGGAAATCCCAATCCACAGATTGTCGTTGCGGTACGTAAGAAACTCGGGTTCGAACATCGTCCAATTCTTTGTCAAAAACCTTGCTGTATCCAATGTTGGGTTCGATGATGCCCATGATGGCTTTGAGGAGGGTTGATTTTCCTGAGCCGTTCGGACCCATAATTCCAATGATCTTACCTGTGGGCAAGGTGAAATCGATATTCCAAATAGCAGGTTTCTTATCGTAGATAACCGTTAAGTTATGCGTTTCAACTGATGGTTCCATATTATTTCAACGCGTTTGTAACTGTTTCAACATTGTAATAGATCATACCAAGATAGGTGCCTTCTGGGGTTCTGTCAGCACCAAGGGCGTCAGAGAATAGCTCACCTCCAACGGTGACATCATGGCCTTTTGATTTGCAGCCATCTATCACTGAGCGAAGCGCTTTTTGTGGGACTGAGTTCTCAACAAAAACGGCTTTTATTTCATTGTCGATGATAAAGTTGACCATGTCTGTAACGTCTTTGAGTCCGGATTCAGATAGCGTGGAAATGCCTTGTAAGCCGCGCACCTTAAAATTATAACTCCTTCCAAAGTATTCGAATGCGTCATGCGAGGTTATGAGGATACGTTTTTCAACTGGTAAACTCTCGACTGTTTGTAAACAAGCTAGATGCACAGAATCCATTTGATGCAGATAGGTGTTTGTGCGTTCTTCGATAATAGTTTTATGGTCTGGGAATTTTTCTTGTAGCTGCTTCCCAACATGGGCAACACCCTTCGACCACATGGATATGTCGAACCAAATATGCGGATCGTGTACGTCCGCCTCTTCGTTTATAGTGCGAATTAAGCTTGGGTCAACGCCGTCACTTAATGCTATCACCGTTTTCGACGCTTTTAGTTTTTCGAGTATTTCAGACATTTTGCCTTCCAAGTGAAGACCGTTGTATAGAATCACATCTGCACCAGACAATGATTCAATGTCGCCGTGAGATGCCTTGTATAAATGTGGATCAACTCCAGGTCCCATTAATGATTGGACATTGGCGAAGTCTGCACAGATGTTTTTTGCCATGTCGGCTACAATACTAGTAGTGGCTACAATTGTTGGTTTGTTGTCTTCAGATTGTTGCGAATTATTTGCATTGCAACCAAAAAGAAAAACGAGTGTGACTAGGGCAAGTATATAGCGTGTCTTCATGTCAATGCAAAGATAGGTGCTCGTATGAATGTTGTGAATGAAACGACTTTAAATTAAAACAGCCGACTCACGTCGGCTGCCTTAGATGTCGTAAAACCAATTAATCTTCGTCGTAAGAAAACTTATTGAC
>Ga0055584_100001204_pt1 | contig 25401 bp, 21 predicted proteins | sample OSDHelmetaG_FD_58716 | JGI IMG/M metagenome (GOLD analysis project Ga0055584, IMG submission 58716) | Pelagic marine sediment microbial communities from the LTER site Helgoland, North Sea, for post-phytoplankton bloom and carbon turnover... | ecosystem: Environmental > Aquatic > Marine >...
GGTAATCATTTCAGCGTAAAGTCCGTCTTGTAAATCCAATGTTTTAATTATTTTTTTATATGGGTTACCGCATGAAATAGCGGATAAAATGAGTATTGATATAAATAGCTTTTTCATCTCCGAAAATTTCGGCAAAAATAGTAGATAAATGGAGAATTGAGAAGGGACAATTGAGATTGAAGATTTACGAATTTTGAAGAGTCAAAGAATCTCGACATGCAGAATTGCTTTTAGGGCCATTTAACTTAAAGGTCACCCCAAAAAGTCTATTCTCTTTTTTCTATTCTCACTGTTCTTTGCCCCAAACGTCTGAATTCCAGAAATATCAACTTGGTTTTCGTATTATTAATTCTCAATTATCAACTAATAATTCTCCATATTTCCTATCCTTGCACCTGATTTTATGAGTTTACTAAAGGAAATCCAAAAACGGAAGACGTTCGGCATTATTAGTCACCCTGATGCGGGTAAAACAACGCTTACTGAAAAGCTGCTTTTGTTTGGTGGCGCCATAAACGTCGCGGGTGCTGTAAAAAACAATAAAATCACCAAAACGGCCACCTCCGATTTTATGGAGATTGAGAAACAACGGGGTATTTCCGTAGCAACGTCGGTAATGGCGTTTGATTACAAGGACAAGCTTGTTAATATTTTGGATACGCCTGGTCACCGTGACTTTGCAGAAGACACGTTTAGAACGTTAACAGCAGTAGATAGTGTTATACTGGTAATCGACTGTGTAAAAGGCGTTGAGGCGCAAACACGTAGGTTAATGGAGGTGTGTCGCATGCGAAACACTCCAGTGATTGTTTTCATCAATAAGCTTGACCGCGACGGTCGTGATCCTTTTGATTTATTAGACGAGTTAGAAGAAGAGTTGAGCATTTCTGTACGACCGTTAAGTTGGCCTATTAATATGGGTAGGGACTTCAAAGGCGTATATCTTCTACACAACAAAACCTTAAACATTTTTGAAGCCAGTAAAACCAAAAAGGCAAAAGACTATACCAGTATTGATGATTTATCTGATAGTCGATTAGACGACTTGGTTGGGAAGAAAAATGCCGACCAGTTACGCGAAGACGTAGAGCTCATCGAAGGAGTTTATGAACCGTTTGACCAAAACTTGTATAAAGAAGGATTGTTAGCACCGGTATTTTTTGGTTCTGCAGTCAACAACTTTGGAGTTCAGGAATTGTTAGACACGTTTATCGAAATAGCACCATCTCCTTTGCCGCGACAAACTGATGTGCGCAAAGTGGAGCCAACTGAGCCCAAATTCTCAGGTTTTATTTTTAAGATACATGCCAATTTAGATCCTAAACACAGAGACAGAATTGCGTTTTTACGTGTTTGTTCGGGAGCCTTCCATAGAAACAAGTTTTACCATCAGGTACGTTTGGACAAGGATATGCGCTTTAGTAACCCGTATAATTTCTTGGCACAAAGTAAAAATGTAATTGAATCGGCTTATCCAGGAGATGTAATTGGGTTGTACGACACTGGTAACTTCAAGATTGGTGATACGCTCACAGAGGGAGAGGAGATGACTTACAAAGGCATCCCAAGCTTCTCACCAGAAATCTTCAAGGAAGTCATCAACCTGGATCCAATGAAAAGCAAACAGCTTGAAAAAGGCATTGATCAATTGACCGACGAAGGAGTAGCTCAGTTATTCCGCCAAAATCCAGGTAATCGTAAATACATCGGTGTGGTAGGCGAGCTACAGTTTGAAGTAATTCAATACCGTCTTGAGCATGAATATGGCGCAACCTGCCGATTTGAAGCCTTACAGTTTCACAAAGCATGTTGGATGACTGGAGAAGCAAGTAAAATTGACGACTTCTGTCAGTACAGACCAAAAGAAATTGTGATTGACAAAGATGGGAATCGTGTGTATTTAGCATCTTCGCCATATGTGCTTCAAATGGCACGAAGCAACAACCCAGAGGTTACTTTCCACGAGACGTCAGAGTTTAAGGTGTAATAAGCCAACGTAGCCGATTTTTATTATCTCATTTTGCTTAAACGACTGTAGTTCAAGCAGTTTTCATCCAAAATCACAAATCCTCAGTAAAGTGTTTTTTGCTTTTTGGCTTTGCAAATTTATCCTGGTTGTAGGTGTTGGACTGTCCCTTTGGAATGGATAACGATTTTCAATCGTTTCCTAATATGAGCTTTCCTAGGAATACGATTTGTCCAACGTGATAGCTATAATGACACAGTTGGCGGTTAACGGCGTCGGGAATGGTATGCCCCATGTTACGGATGTACACCAAAGTATTGAAGTTCTGTTCGTTTATGGAGTTAATGGCTTCGAACAAGCAATTCCAGCCAGCATTCCATCGGTTTACTAGATCTTCACGACTCTTCATCTCAATCAATTCAAATTCTGTCTCCCGGTTTCGCCATTCTTTCTCACCGTCTGTCGTCCAAAAATCCGTCCAACGAGACAATTGATTTCCGGCGATGTGTTTGGCCACTATGGCAACAGAATTAGTGCCCTCAACGATTTCTGTAAAAAGTTGTTCGTCGGACAATTGCTCAAACGTCTTGTCACCCAACGCTTTGTAGTATTCGAATTGGCGCTTAACGCTTGATAGGTAGTCGTTTATGATTTTATTTTGTTCCATGTAGTTGAATGTGTTGAAATGCTTTGCCAAGGTATTGGATTAAGTCGCTGGCAATTAGTGCATCTTGACCATGCTCATTTGCAGCAATATCGCCTGCATAACCGTGTAGGTACACGCCAAGTACACATGCGTTCAAACTTGAGTATCCTTGCGTAAGTAATCCAGTAATAATGCCAGTTAATACATCACCACTGCCAGCTGTGGCCATTCCTGGATTTCCTGTTGAATTGAAGTACACTGTGTTTCTTGGGTCAACGATAGCGGTATGTACACCTTTTATCACAACGTAAACGTCATTGTTTTTACAGAAGAGTTTCACGCGTGCTAATTTATCGTAATCGTCTTTCCATTCTCCAATCAATCGCTCTAACTCCTTAGGATGCGGTGTCAGAATGCTGTGATCTGGAATAGATCTTATCCATGCTTTGTTTTCTGCTAAAAGGTTAATCGCATCAGCATCAATGACCATGGGGTTAGAGGTGTCACGAAGTAAATGCTGGAGGAACCGCGCAGTGTTGGCGTGTAGTCCAATGCCAGGACCAACGGCAACTGTTCGGTCATTTGGTTCTACTGTTCCCATTAATATATGTTCATCCGCGGTAGTGACTACCATTGCTTCTGGAATGGTTGATTGTAGAATAGAATAACCGATTTTCGGAACGAGAGCTGTCACCAATCCCGCGCCTGCTCTTAAACAAGCAGTCGTTGCTAAAACAGCAGCACCTATTTTGCCGTATGATCCAGCGACCATCATGGCATGACCAAAATTACCTTTATGTGCGTGTTTATTCCTTGGAAGATACATGGTCTTTGCCATGGCTTCGTCTACAAAGTAATTGTCTGTTGGTTGACTTTGAATAAATGATTCATCCAAACCGATAGGAACGATTTCAATGTGTTGAACAAACTCTTTATTATCAGGTAGGAGTAGGGCAAGTTTAGGAAGTTGTAGGGTAAGACAGATGTCTGAATTAACTACAAAACTGTTGTTGTCTTGTTTGCTATCTGACAACAAACCAGAGGGTAGATCTATGGAAATAATTTGGGCGGACGAGGCATTCATTTTCTGGATAACATCTGCTGCCAATCCTTCCACAGGTCTATTTATTCCAACACCAAAGAGGCTGTCGATTAGGTGTGTATAAACGTCAAAATTAACATTGCTTGTTGGTTGGTCAATAATGAGAACATCTGACAATTGCTCAAGATTGGAAGAGAAATCAGGTGAAGATTTTCCGCCCATTTGAACGACAAAAACATCAACTGAATAACCGAATTCCTTAAGTTGTCGGGCGATGGCTAAGCCATCTCCACCATTGTTGCCTTGACCACATACGACACCAAAAGATGCATCAGTCGAAATGTGATTTTGAATCCAGTTACTGCAAGCAAGTGCAGCACGTTCCATTAAGGACAATGAAGATATAGGTTCGTTTTCTATCGTATGGGCATCGATTTGTCTTAATTGTGAACCGTTTAAAATCTTCATTTCTCGTTTGGGAAGTTACTAAAAAAGCAAAAAAAAAGAGCTATGATTCATAGCTCTTTTAGGTTCAATTGAATGTTTTTATAAAGTCGTTGGACAAACGTAGTCTGTCTTTTTGATGTCGGTATTTTTTATCGCATCGTAACCGCCTGCGACATCTGTCAAGTTGTGATAACCCCTTGATTTTAAAATGGATGCGGCAATTACAGAACGATAGCCTCCTGCACAATGCACGTAGAAATGGTCGTCTTTTGGGAAGGCAGATAAATGTTCGTTGATAAACTCAAGCGATGTGTGTTGAGCATTCTCAATGTGTTCTGATAGGTATTCACCATCTTTACGTACGTCGAATATAGCTTGGCCATTTTCCTGTACTTCTTTGGCAAAATCTTCAGCTGATATAGAACGAATGGTATCTATTTGTTTTCCTGCCTTTTGCCAAGCCTCTACGCCACCTTTTAAATAACCAATGGTGTTGTCGAAGCCAACGCGACTTAATCTAGTGATGGCTTCCTCTATTTTATCGTCTTCTACAACCAGTAATAAAGGCTGTGCAACGTCTTTTATCATGGCGCCCACCCAAGGAGCAAAACCACCGTTTAGTCCAATGAATATGCTTCTTGGTACAAATCCTTTTACAAAGTTTTGTTGGTTTCTAACGTCTAATATGAGCGCTTCGGTTTCATTCGCAGCTGCTTCAAACTCGTCTGGACTGAGGGCATGGTTGCCTTTTGACATAACAGTATCAATCGATTCATATCCTCCCTTGTTCATGGCCACGTTTAATGGGAAATAGGCTGGTGGAGGGGCAAGACCATCTGTTACCTCTTTAACAAACTCTTCCTTGGTCATATTGGCACGTAGGGCGTAGTTCATCTTCTTTTGGTTGCCCAAGGTATCAACCGTTTCCTTCATCATGTTTTTTCCGCATGCTGATCCTGCACCATGTCCTGGATAAACAATAACATCATCAGAAAGAGGCATTATCTTGTTTCTGAGACTATCAAACAAGGTACCGGCCAACTCTTCTTGCGTCATGTCAGCTGCTTTCTGTGATAAGTCTGGACGGCCTACGTCACCCAAAAACAAGGTATCTCCAGAAAAGATACAATGGTCTTTTCCTGATTCGTCTCGTAAAAGGTAGGTAGTACTTTCCATCGTATGTCCAGGAGTATGTAACGCCATAATGGTCACATCGCCAAGTTTAAACGTTTGGTTGTCAGTTGCCACTAAACTATCAAAAGCTGGATTAGCTGTTGGCCCATACACAATGGTTGCACCCGTTTTTTCAGCTAACGTGACATGTCCACTCACAAAATCAGCGTGAAAATGCGTTTCAAAAATGTACTTAATGGTTGCGTTATCGGATTCGGCTTTTCGTATGTAATCGGCCACTTCTCTCAGTGGATCAATGATGGCAACTTCGCCATTAGATTCAATGTAATAAGCGCCTTGAGCTAAACAGCCCGTGTATATTTGTTCTACTTTCATGACAATTATTTTCTACTTCAAAGGTACAAAATTCGATAGGGAAGACCGGTATGAAATATGGCAGTTTAGATTCTAATATTTGATAACATTATAGTTAAGACTTATATGTAATTGAAAAGAATCAATCGAGTCGATGAGGTTAGGGCAATTGCTGTACATCGACTTGACAGGAAAAATTATATTTGTTGCACTTCTAATTCTTATGAATTTTAATACAAAAACAATACATGCGGGTGTGCATCCTGATCCAACAACTGGGGCCATTATGACACCGATATATCAGACATCAACCTATGCACAGTATGCCATTGGCGATAATAAAGGGTATGAGTATAGTAGAACGCATAACCCGACGCGGACCCAATTGCAAGACAACCTTGCAGCTTTGGAAAATGCAAAACATGGATTGTGTTTTGCCAGTGGAATGGCTGCGATTGATGCCGTAATCAAATTGTTGTCTCCAGGTGATGAAGTGATATCAACCAATGACTTGTACGGAGGGTCGTATCGGATTTTCTCCAAAGTATATGCTGCGTATGGCATTACATTCCATTTCGTCGACATGTCAAATCCAGATGAGGTTAGGGCGCATGTTAACGCAAAGACCAAGTTGTTTTGGGTGGAAACACCAACCAATCCATTGCTTAGAATAATCGATATACAAGAAATCGCAACCGTTGCTAAGGAGTCTGGTGCTCTGATGTGTGTTGACAATACATTTGCCTCACCGTACCTGCAAACGCCTATGAATTTAGGTGCTGATATCGTCATGCATTCAGTAACCAAATACATTAACGGACACTCTGATGTCGTTATGGGGGCGCTGGTTTGTAATGATACAGACCTATTCAATAAGTTGGCCTTTATTCAGAATAGCTGTGGGGCAGTACCGGGCCCACAGGATTGTTTCTTAGTGCTGAGAGGAATAAAAACGCTGCATTTACGCATGCAACGTCATTGCGACAATGGTAGACAAATCGCGCAGTTTCTTGCAGACCACCCGAAAGTGTCGAAGGTGTATTGGCCAGGATTTATCGACCACCCAAATCATGAAGTAGCCAAAAAACAAATGAAGGACTTTGGTGGAATGATGTCGTTTACCTTAACTGGAGACCGTCTGGATGATGCCAAAGCCGTAGTTAGTAGAACAAAATTGTTCACACTTGCTGAATCTCTAGGTGGTGTGGAATCATTGTGCGGACACCCAGCAAGCATGACACATGCTTCAATACCAAAGGAACAAAGAGAGAAATCTGGATTAAAAGATTCCTTAATTCGCTTGAGTGTAGGCGTTGAAGACATAGATGATTTGATTGAAGACTTAAAACAAGCCATACAATAATGGAATTACTTGCACTAGCTATTGCGCCAGGACTGGCCATTTCAATTTACATATTCTGGAAAGACAAATTTGATCCAGAACCGAAACGATTGCTTATTTGGGCATTTGTCTTAGGGGTGTTAAGCATTATTCCTGCGGTGATTCTGGAATTGATGGTTCAGCGTACAGGAATTGTCTTTTCAGACAGTATATTGATGACAGCCGTGTATTCTTTTGCCGGCATCGCTCTCATCGAAGAGGCTGTTAAATTCTTTGTTGTGTTTCGCTTTCTATATCCGAAAAAAGACTTCGATGAGCCATTTGACGGAATTACATACTGTGTGATGGCTTCAATGGGGTTTGCTACTTTAGAAAACATTGCCTACTCAATCGATCACGGCGCCGGTACAGCCATTCTTAGAATGTTTACTGCCGTCCCTGCACATGCCGCATTTGGCGTGATTATGGGGTATTATATGGGCTTGGCCAAGTTTAACACACACAAATCAAACACCTATCTGGCGTACGCTTTATTTATTCCTTCCATATTGCACGCAGCGTATGATTTCCCGTTGATTATTGACGCAGGATTAATTGGCTGGTTGAGCAGCTATAAAGTTATTGGAGCTTTAGTTACTTTAGTCATAGCCATATTACTTTCAAGAAAGGCTATTAAAATTCATCAGTATAATTCGCCTTTCAACGATCGTCATCACAAGAAAGTTGGATAAAAGACAGCTTCACACATTTCTAGAAGAATGGTATCACAAAACGAATCAAGACGTTTTTATAGCCAGTGATCCCATTTGTATTCCTCATCGGTTTAAGAAGAAACAGGACATTGAAATAGCTGGCTTCTTTGCTGCGATTATGGCTTGGGGGAACAGAGCAACCATAATCAACAAGTGTAGCTTGCTCATGCAATTGATGGATGATAGTCCGCATGATTTCATAAGAAACGCTTTGGATACAGACATGAAGCGGTTTGAAGGCTTTGCCCACCGTACCATGAACGACACCGATGTGCTGTACCTAATCGAGTTTTTACGACAATGGTATAGTCAACATGAAAGTTTAGAGTTGGCTTTTTCGCAGAAGCTTAAACCGCAAGATGAAACAGTCTATAGTGGTTTGTCTGGTTTTTATGATCAGGTTTTCTCCATCGAACCAGTTTCTGTACGTACGCAAAAACATATAGCCAATCCTGTGAAAGGGTCTGCATGTAAACGTTTGAATATGTATTTACGTTGGATGGTGCGTCAAGACAATTCTGGTGTTGATTTCGGCATTTGGAAAACCATTAAACCATCTCAATTGGTTTGTCCTTTAGACGTTCACGTACAACGCGTAGCGCTAAAACTAGGCTTGCTTAACAGAAAACAGTCTGATTGGACGGCTGCAGCGACTCTAACCAAAGCTTTAAAAGAATTCGATTCAGACGATCCAGTAAAATATGACTATGCCTTGTTCGGACTAGGTTTGTCTGGATTTGGGGCATAAAAAAAGGGCCCGCTAAGCAGGCCCCTTGAAATCTTATTATAACTGTACTAGTTTACAGTTAATGGCTTAGTAAATGTGCCAAAGTCAGTGATTAATTGAACGTAATAAACGCCTTTTGATAAAGAAGAAACATCTACATCAACGGTGTTTTCTCCAGCGTTCAAAGTACCTGCAGTTGTTGCAGCCACTTCTTGACCTGAAACGTTAAGAACTGAAACCTGTACATCTGATCCAGAAGTAAGTTCGAAGTTAATGCTCGTTATATCCGTTGCTGGATTTGGGAACATCGTAAATTTACTTTCTGTGGTCATATCCAATACGCTTGCATTAGCTTGAGTTGCATAAGCCGCTTGATGTACTTCTTTGGTGGTTGCATTTTGAACCCATACAGCGATGATCAAATCATCAAACTCTTCAACAGAATGAGTTACGTTATGGTTAATCCAATTACCACTTGTACCGTCGAACGGCAACGTGTAATCGCCTTTAAAATCCCAAGTATAGGTTTTGGTTACCTTGGTGTCTTTCTTCAATGAACCAACGTTAACTCCAACGCCACCTGTCATCATTTTTTTCATTACGTTAACAAATTCAGCTTCACCATTGGTTTTCTCATTGTCAAACGTAGTTTTTTCCATAATAGCCACATGTAGTGTGTTATTACCAGTAAAGTCAGATGCTGGATCAATTTCAACACTTACTTCGACATGCTTACCCCACTGAATAGAAGTAGCCGTTAAATTCATAAATGCTGGTTCCGCAGTTGCGTCCGTGTGCATTTGAGCAGTAAAAGACGATGCATTACCATCCCAACCACCATCAACTTCCATTCGAGGAATAGAGTTAATCGCGTAGTAATTTCTGCGCTCATTTGATTCAGCAGTACAATAAGGATCACCAGTTCCTGGCCAGCTTTGTTGGTATTTAATAAATACACAATCATCTTCTTTTCCATCAATCACGTTGTGGAAATTGATGTTTCCTGGTGTACAAGGTCCACATGTAGATGATGTAAATACTTCATATAATGGTTTTCTAACAAATACTTTGTCGTGCACTTTAAAGTTAAAGGTAGCTTCATCGTTATCCGTATTGGCGTCAGCCATTTGATTAGGCATCGACGTCCATACTTTGATGGAATACGCATCGGAAACAGAAGGAGTGAATGGAGTAGCATGTTCAAATGTTCCATATCCACCGCTAGCGATATTCACGCCTGTTACGTTTTGTGTAACAGTTGCGCCGCCATTGATCGAATAGTTCAAGTCGTAGCTTGTTAATGCAGTTGCACCAACATTTCTAATCTGACCTTTCACAGCTATTGCGCCACCAGCTAATTCGTAATCCGTTTTCATGTCCGTACTCACCATCATGATGTCGTTGTCTGCCTGAACACCAGGATAAAATGCATAATATACGTTGTCTGCCGGAGTAGCGTCGTTTGTAGATCTACTTTCCATTGCTGGAGAGTTTGGCAAGCTGATAGCCGTTGTACCGTCAATTTGAATACCAGCAGATACTTGTGTTTTACCTGTGCATTGAGCACCAGCAGCAGTAACACACAGAGTTCTTTGATCAACGATATAAATATTGTTAGTTCCTTCTTCTAGTACGATGCTCCAGTAAGTCCAACCATTCTGAATGTTTGCATTACCTGCCGTGTTCATTTGAACCCAAAACTGTCGGTTTGGAGATGATCCAAAGGTTTTACTCACGATAAAATCGCCAGTTCCTGTTGTTAGACCCCAAATAGCAACGGTGTTGTCCGGTACATTTGCATTAGGAAGAGATGACGGTGTGGTACCTGGGAAAGAAGCAGGAGAACCAAACGTCAAAAATCCAGGAGCAACTTTACACTTTGTGTAATCCGTTCCGTTAAAATTAAATGTAAATGGAATCGTGATGTCACCTGACCATGCTGAAGAAGGTCCAATGATGATGGTTGTCCAACCACCTGGTAAACCGCCGCCCACAGGGAATTCATTGTCAGTGTTAATACCACCAGGATTTTGCCCCAAATCCCAATCTAAGTGATAGTACTGGGAATACCCAACTACACTCATTAATAAAGCAAAAGCTAAAAGAGTAAATTTTTTCATTCTATATATGAACTATAATTAATGTTAAGCACCAAAAATAAGAAATAAACCAATAGAAAAGCGCTGAAAATGAGGCTTCGCAGAAATTTTACAAAAGTTCTAAAAACTCTTTCTGTACTTCACTAGACTTGTCTTTACTGTACCAAGTGTGCAAAGACAACTTAAACTCTTCGTTTGTTTGTGCCTCTGGGTGTTTTTTATGTTCTGTGAACATGTCTTGTGCACGCTGTGGTCGTGGGCCCCAAGTGAACAATACGTTGTTGTTTTCATCAAGGGCAATTAATTTAGGAATAGATCGACCACCATTGGTTAAAAACGCGTCAATAATGTCTTCGTTTTCATCACGTAAAATGATGTCTAACTGAATCTTATCTGAGGATTCTGCGATCAAATTCAAAATGGGTAAGTTTTGGGCAGCATCGCCACACCAGGCTTCCGAAATGACTACCCAACGCTGCGCTTCATCACGATTAGCAAGTTTGTCTTTTAGCGAATCTGTGAGCTTCAGTGTCTTATTCAATCGCGTCATACGACGTAGATTCAATGTCGTAAAATCGATAAGACTCACAGTTTGATTTGGACCAGTAGTTCGATTGTTTGCAACTAATTCGGTCATTAAGTCCATATACTCCTCATAAGAGTAGGTTCGGTTTGGGGCAAATGTAAATTTCATAAATGTCTGACGTTGTTTTATACTACAACTGACGTAGGCTTTAAAAGTTTTGATAAAACTTCCACCGCATAGTCAACATCTTCATTTCCAGTGAATCTTCCAAAAGAAAACCGAATAGCCTTTCTATTTGGATCGTGTTTTATGGCATTCAAAACGTGGGAACCAGTAGCTGCTCCAGAATTACATGCGGAACCACCTGAACAGCAAACACCCTCAATATCAAGTTGAAACAAGATCAAATCGTTGTTTTCTTGTGGGGGTAATGAACAATTAAGTACGGTATATAAACCACCCTCCATCGATGTTAAGCCATTAATCTGAACTTCGCTCACATGTTCTTTTAGTTGGTCAATCATGTATTTCTTAACCGCATAAATTTGTTCTTGTTCTTCCTCTACATTATCAAAGGCTATCTCAAGACTTTTGGCCAAACCAACAATACCCATCACATTTTCTGTTCCTGCTCTGTGGTTTCCCTCTTGTCCACCACCAGTGATCAATGCTTTTAGGTTCAGTTTTTTATTGGCATATAAGAATCCAATCCCTTTTGGACCGTGTAATTTATGAGCCGAACAGGTGAGAAAATCTGCACCAAACTCTTGGACATCAAAACGATAGTGACCCATGGTTTGCACAGTGTCACTATGGAATAAACAGTTATTAGCCTTAGCTATACGCGAAACACGTTTGTAGTCCAACAAAGTGCCAATTTCATTATTGGCATGCATTAAGCTGATCAAGGATTTTGGATACTGAGCGGCAACTTTTTCAAGTTGATCTAAATCCACCACACCTTTTGTGTCTACATCAATTAAATGCAACTCAACTAGGCCCTTATCCGCCAATTCTTGACTAGTGCTTAGAACGGCTTTGTGCTCCATCGGTGAGGTAATGATATACTTTATTCCCAAATCATTCACCACACACCGAATGGCCATATTGTCTGCTTCAGTACCACCAGAAGTAAAGATGATTTCTTTTGCTTCGGCATTGATGTACTTTGCTATCTTTTTTCGGGCCGTTTCTAATACCGCTTTTGCGCTTCTGCCAAAACTGTGAGATGCTGAAGGGTTACCGAATGTAGTTTCCATCACCTCGGTAATTGCTTTTATCACCTCAGGATCCATCGGCGACGTCGCTGCATTATCTAAATAGACTTTTTTAGTTTTCTGCATTGTATTATTCATTCACTTAAGCTAAAAATTATTGGGATTTAATTGACAATACCCCAAAACCTTGTAAGCCAATTTAGCTAAGACATACTGTGAATGAATTTGGCCTTCAATGGGCGCACATTCTACAATGTCGAAACCAACAATTTTTTTATTGCCGCAAATATCTTTTAATAATTTTAATAATTGATGATAACTTAATCCACCAGGCTCAGGAGTACCCACCCCTGGAACGATGGATGGGTCTATCCCGTCAGCATCGATGGTGATGTATACGTGGTCGGATAAATGCGCATTTATTTGCTCACCAAGATTAGAAATTCCTTCCAATTGATGGTCGTAAAAAGTCTGAATATTCGGACTTAATTTGATTAACTCGGCCTCTTCTATACACTGAGCGCGAATACCCACCTGGCTAATCTGTACACCTAAATCGTTGACACGCGCCATAACACTGGCATGGGAGTACTTATTGCCTTGATAGGCTTCTCGTAAGTCGGAATGTGCGTCAATCTGTAAAATGGAGACGTTCGAATTTCGTTGATGAAATGCCTTAAACACTCCATAAGTAATCGTATGTTCCGCACCAAAAGTCATCACGAACTTACCGTTGTCAATATGTTCACGCGTATTTGATTCTATCAAATCGATGGCTTTCTGATCCACGTTTGTGCCAAAATGAATTTGTTTTTGAGAGGCGATCCCAATGGATCTGAAGGTTTCCTGATCTAATTCCTCATCATAAAATTCAACAAAATGAGAAGCATCTAAAATAGCCTTCGGTCCAAGCGCAGAGCCAAGTTGATATGAACTAGTGTGCTCATATGGCAACAGTTGTAGGACAACAGCACTGTCGTCATAATTCGTTAGGGAAACGTCGTCTATTCCCAGAAAATTTTCTTCTGAATTGTAAAACTCCACGATTAAAATCTTTGGGGCAAAATTATCATTTTACCAATCTGTAATTCATAGGTTGACATATTAAATATTTTCATCTTACTTGCACTAAATTGTAAACACATATGAAAATTGTCAACAAAATAATCCTAGTTTTAACCGTTGTTGCTATGATGTCAAGCTGTACACAGCGGAGATATGGCCATATCACAGGTTTTCAACTAAAGAAAAATACACCAATCGAAAAAGTAACAGAAAGGAAAGGACATTATGTATCGCCAGTTGAACAGATAGCAGAGGTAGCGTCTGATGACGTTATACCATCAATCACCAATGAAAAAGTGATTACACCGGAGGTGAAAAACACAACGATACGTACTATTTCTTCTCCATCATCCACTCTGTTAAACCAGAGCCGATTTGCCACCGAATGGGAGGAAACCATGGCAAATCCTGTGATTGCCAAGACTATCAATACCCTAAAGCCTCAAAACATTGTTAAAAAGGTGAAATCTAAAGTGGGTAAGAAAACAAAAGCTGGTGGTTTAATCTACTGGATCTTAGTCGTGATATTAGTGATACTAATTGTTTCTTTATTAAATAAAGTATTAGGCACAACACTTACTGGTGTTATCATTACCGTAGTATTAATTGCTTTTGTCGGACACTTATTAGGTCTTTGGTAGGGTACCTATTTTGCCCGTTCTACGTATTCACCGGTTCTGGTATCAACCTTAATCATTTCGCCTTGTTTTACAAACAAAGGAACGTTAACTACGGCTCCTGTTTCAAGGGTTGCTGGCTTTAACGGATTGTTGGCGGTATCTCCCTTTATGCCTGGTTCTGAGTACGTTATTTCCAACACCACGTGATTTGGTGCGTCAGCCATTATGGCGTTTCCTTCATCGAAATACACGGCCAACATCATTTCTTCCTTAATGAATTGCATCGCGTCTCCAATCATGTCTTCAGGGATTTGCACTTGCTCAAAGGTTTCGGTGTTCATTAACACTAAATTATTCCCGTCTTTATACAAGTACTGCATTTCTTTTTCCTCGACACGCACGACATCAATGCTTTCTCCCGATCGAAACCGCGTTTCGCTCGACTTACCTGTTATTGCATTTTTCATTTTAACTTGATAAAATGCACCTCCTTTACCAGGCATGGTATGTTGATATTCTACCACACGACACAGTTGACCTTGATGTCTTATAAATAATCCTCGTGATAAATCTGAAGTATTTGCCATTGATGTTAATTTTTCGACAAAAATAGAATTCTATTGCTAAGAATGAAGTGACATCGATTTCGCATTGATAAAACATGTTTCCATGTCGTTAAAACTTCTTTTGGCCCACAAGACTGCTTCGTTTTGATCGTCTTCATTTTCAATCTTGTTAAGCTCAGCGAGAAATGACTTCCAAAAGGGAATCAAGTTTGGTCCGTAACCACCATAAAACTCGAAACTGCAATCGTTTAGATTTGGGTTAAGCTGTAACTGTTTCTCAATCATTGCTCCACCTAGTGTAGATCCTTCAATGACGTACATTCGGCCCACGAATTGAGCCAATGTGCTTGGTGTTTCTAAGTCAATTAGTATTAAGTTACTTGGGTCGACGCCCATTGACTTTAAATCATTTTCTAACAAGGTAGTTTTGCTTCGACTGGTTAAATCGAATTGAGTCGTATCCATATTCGACAATTGTGCCCATTGTTTTTCCCATGCGGCGATGCACGTATAGTTAGCGACTAACAATTGCGCGTATTGCTCTTTCGTTAAGCTTCTCGACATAATTTCGTGACCATAGCTGTGCTTTTCTGCGTTTTTATGATCGATGGTGGTACTGGTTTTTATCTTTTCGTGTAACATTATTTAGAATCATTTAAAATAGTGACGCAATAATAGCTTGTGAATGTGTAAACCGAAAAAAGAATTTCAAAAAAAAGTGCACATGCGTCTCTACATTCGATTTCACGTGAGCTGAACTCAATTTGATTAAAATGTGGTGGAAACTTTGTTGAATGCATTATAAATCATCCGTCTATATTTGCCTAGACTTTGGTTCTTTTCACGCAATACCTGTGAAGAGATGAAAATGGGAAAGAGGTGAAAAACCTTTACTGTACCCGCAGCTGTAAGCTCATAAAAATGAGAATCATTCTTTAGTCACTGTCCGCCGCTGGCCGATGGGAAGACGATTCTCTGAGTAAGTCAGAAGACCTGCCAATTTCAGCAAGTGTGACGTTTTCGGGTTAAAAACGAAGCAGGCTTATTGATTTATTCAATTGACTTTAAAATTTTTCTTCTGTGTTACCACGTTGTGTGTTACCTCCTACATGGCTTCCGCTCAAATGGACTCCGTTGTATTGGACAGCACGTGCATAACGGTACGAGGTCACGTAGATTCAAGAAAGACGATTGATTTTATGGTGAGTGATGCATCAACATTAACTGATGTATTAAACCAACACGCCGCGGTATTCGTGAAATCAGCCTCTGGCAGCGCGTTATCGACCGTAAGTATAAGGGGAGGAACGCCAGAGCAATCGGCTGTTTTTTGGAATGGATTAAGTCTGTCGAATACATTAAACGGGAATGTAGATTTAAGTCTATTGCCTTCTTTAGCATTTGATGAAATCCGCCTTAACGCCAGTAATTCAGTGCATAGCGGCAGCGGAGCAACAGCTGGTAGCCTTGAGCTTAAGAGTGGGAAGTTCGACACCTCAAAGGTGTTACTATTTCAAGCGGGAGCTGGCTCATTTGGTGCGTATAACGCGGCAATAAAAAGTGTGTTTCATGCAAAAAAAAGTCGGGCTAGTTTGGTTTCGTATATACGTGGCGGACAAAACAATTATACCGTTCAAGTAGGCTCAACTCCTTCAAATACGAAACGATTAGAAAACGCTGCCTTTTCGATGGCAGGCATGTTATATGCCCATCAAATTGATCTAAAAAAGTCTAATCCATTGAATATTAGGTTGTGGGCCCAAACCTCAACCCGTCAAATTCCGGCGACTTTATTAGAGGCAGCATCTCAAAAAAGTCAAATCGACCACAGTATCAGACTTCAATCAGATTGGTCGAAGATAATTGGGCGGAATGAAGTGAAATTGATCATAGGCTCTTTTCTTGAAAGTCTTCAGTACGCGGATTCAGTCTCACAAATATTTTCTGACTATGCCTTTATTAACAACAGCCTCTTAGTGCATTATACAAGACGGCAATCAAAATACATACACATCGGAATAGACTTGGAATCCAGACATTTTGGGGCAGATGCCGACACCTTTTACAACCAAACACGTATAGAGCTCTGTGAAGGCATGCATGTTAAGTATGAAAGAAACAATTGGTTGGCACATATTGGAACTCGATTTGTTCAGTATACCACCTCGACGGATAAACCCATTTTAGTCTCAGCACAACTGAATCGACGATTTTCGAAAAATTGGGGTGTAATGACCTTGTTTTCAACTAACTACAGACAACCTACTTTTAATAGTTTGTATTGGAATCCAGGTGGGAAGCCATTACTTACAGCAGAAAAAAGCACAAACTCTGAGGTCTCTATTGACTATTCCGGCGCTCATTGGGAAGTTAAAACGAACGTGTACAGCAACTATATCAAAGACCAGATTAGGTGGGTGCCTGGTTCGGATGGCATATTTGAAGCCCAGCAGATTGTAGATCAAGTGCAATGGAATAGAGGTGTAGAACTTTCTTCCACCTACAAAATTAAAGGCGTTTCATTTGAGACAGGATTTACACGAATATTATCCACTGTCAAGGAACAGTCGGACAAATGGCAACAAACCTTTGTTCCCCTTTTTCAGGGAAACGCAGGCATTGGCTATGCCAAATCTAATTGGCGTGCACACTACGGTCTTCAGGTGGTTTCAAAACGATTTACAGACACTGAAAACAAGGAATACTTGCCAGCCTATGCACTGCATAACGCACAAGTAGCATGGCACAACAAAGCACTCGAATTCAAACTTACAGCATGGAATTTAGGCGGACTGAGCTATACTATTTTGCCATTTAGACCCAATCCTCCAAGAAATTTTCAATTAGACATCACATACAAACTCAATAAAAATAACAACAAATGAAAAACTGGTTTACCTTAATTTTATGCATCGTTTTCGGAACAAACACCATGGCGCAAATTGGCTGGTGGTCAACTTTTGAGTCGCAAACACTTACCAAATCAGATACCTTTTGGAATGGAGCGGATCTCACTAAAAGTTTTAAAAGTGGGATGGCCACGTTTAAGAACAATTACGACACAGCTTGGAAGGTGTGGGACGGATTTGGTGTGTCAAACATGACTGACACCACAACAGCAGGTTATACCAATCAATACAGTGTGATATCAGGCTCTGGTGCGAATTATACGGATCAATACGCGGTGATTAGTCAGCAAGCGACCGTGGTTTTAGACAAGCAGCAAGTTGTTAAGGGTTGTTATGTAAACAATGCAACCTATCCGGCACTGAGCATGAAAAACGGGGATGGCTTTGCTAAGAAATTTGGAGGAGTTGATGGGAACGACAAAGATTATTTTAAAATTATAGCCACTGGTCATGTAGGCAGTACCACTACATCAGAAGTATTTTATCTCGCAGATTACAGAGATGACGACAACAGCAAAGACTACATTATCACCGATTGGACGCACTGGAATTTAGAACGATTGGGTGATGCGGATTCGATTGTATTTACGCTTGAAAGCAGTGATACTGGACAGTTTGGGATGAATACTCCCGCATTTTTCTGTATGGACAATTTTAACGCAGATTCACTGGAAAACACCTATAGAATGACAAACCTCAATTTTAGTTATCTAACTGACGTGGACAGTTTTGAGAATGGTTCGAACAACGACGGAGGATTTGAGAATAACGGGGCATTTTTTGTCAATAACTACAATAAAGATTGGAAAAGCTGGACCGGTTGGTCTTTGTCGAGTATGACCGATACCTCAACTTCAGATTACACCAATCAATATAGTTGTATCGCTGGTAGCGGTTTTAGTGGGAATACCTATTTAACCGGTTATAGTTCTACTGAAATATTGTTTCCATATGTAGAAAAACCACACTTTGAGGAATTAGCGTCTAGAGAGTTTTGGGTCGGTGTAAACAACTCTACCTGCGGTTATCTTTCTATGCGAGATGGAAATGGCTTCGCAAAGAAATTCGGGGGTGTATCAGGCGATGATAAAGATTATCTGGTCTTGAAAGCGAGTGCCACTTTATATTCAGGCGAGAAGAGCGATACATTGTCCTATTATTTAGCGGATTTCAGAAATGATGATAATACCAAAGATTATATCCAAAAGGACTGGGCTTATTGGGATATTTCTGAGATCATCGCCAATTCTCCAGTAGTTCGATTAGATTTCTGGATTGAAGGTAGTGACACAGGACAATATGGTTTGAATACACCAGCGTATTTTTGTATGGATAACATATTCCCGCTAATTGGGTCTGTACCTTACAAAAACAAAAAACAGCTCAGGATATATCCAAATCCTACAAACAATGTACTTCATGTAAAAGTGGATGACGAAATTCAGCAAATTACCATATATGATTTAACTGGAATGACAATGAGTATTTGGAAAGATACAGTAGGTGGAGTTGACGTAAGCAATTTAAAATCAGGAATATACTTTGTTGAAGTGTTGACTAACCAAGGGCGTATAACAAAGCAGTTTATTAAAGAATGAGGTTTTTCATCTTCATAACGATTTGTACTGTACACAGCTTTATTTGGGCACAATTCGACCCAGCAGGAGGCCAAGATGGGAGCAAGGCTGTACATCGCGATAATGCCTCAATTAGTTACTGGGGAGATTCAGTTTCACTAAGTCTCGGTTATACTAGAATAAACGCGAGTAATCCTGTGGTGGTAACTACTGGTGAAGAAAATGACGCACTTAATATGGCAGACAACCGTACGGTAAGTCTTGGAGACGGTGGCACTGCAACATATTACCTAAGTAGGGAAATCCAGAATATTGATGGACCAGACTTTGTCGTTTTTGAGAATGGTTTTGAATGGGTAGGTGGATATTTCCTTGAATTGGCCTTTGTCGAAGTGAGTAGTGATGGCAACCGATTTGTTCGTTTCCCGGCACAATCAGAGGCGGATACCACCAAACAGATTGAAAACTTAGCGTATATGGAATGTGAGTGGTACCACAATTTGGCTGGCAAACATCAGGCTCCGTATGGAACTCCGTTCGACCTTGAGGAATTAAAAGATTCGGTAGGATTAAACATTAATGCAATTTCACATGTCCGAATTGTAGATGTGGTCGGTTGCTTGAATGACTCATTTGCAACACGAGATAACGAAGGGCGTAAGGTTAACGATCCTTGGCCCACGGATTTTGAATCTGGCGGATTTGATTTAGACGCGATAGGCGTCTTGCAATTCCCGTTAGATGTTAACGAATTAGGAGTTATTAAACGTTTTGTCGCACCCAATCCTTCGAGTATTTCTGTTGGTTTTACGGTGAATAGGTCTTATGAATATCTGACTATTTATGCATCAAACGGACATTTGGTTTATTCAGATTCTTCGAATAAAACGAAGCATCAACCAGGATTATCAGAGGGAATTTACATGGTGCAGCTTGTCACACAGAATGGTATTTTTACCCAACGAATATGCGTCATTCAGTAGTTTCAGTTTTACTTTTATTCCTGCTTAGTTGTAATGACAATACAGTCATTCCACCTGGTGGTACCGACGTAAGCGCAGGTGATGTATTGGTAATCAATGAAGGGGGATTTCAGAAAGGGAATGCCAGCATAGGCTTGTACAACGCAGCCACAAATACCTATACTGATAAGGTATATAAAAACACGAACGGAAGTGTTATTGGTGATGTGTTACAAACCATGGTGGTTCTCGACGGGAATTACTGGACGGTGGTTAACAATTCAGGTAAGATTGTCATTTTGGATTCAGCTGACCTTAGTCAAAAATATGAGATAACGGGTTTTAAATCACCGCGTTATGTGGTGTTTAATAAAGAAAAAACGAAGGCTTTTGTATCAGATTTGTATGCCGATGAAATAGCGGTTGTGAATACCCAAACCTATAAGATTGATGGATTTATTCCACTAGATGGCTGGACTGATCAAATGGCCATCATCGGTGACAACTTGTACGTCGCAAACAGAGAAAGACCTTTTGTCTTTGTTATCGACGCAGTGGCTAACACCGTTGTCGACAGTATAGCCATTGCTCATAATCCCAATTCCCTACTAAAACTAAACAATGGTTACTTGGCAGTTATGTGTGAGGGTAGATTGGGTAGTTCCGATATGGCTCAATACCAAACCATTCATCCAGATACCCGGAAAGTGGTAAAGGAATTCAGTTTTGAACAAGGTGTTAAACCAAGTTTACTTCGGCAAAGTCCCATAACAGGCAATATTTATGTTGCATTTAAAGGCATCCATTACATCCATCCGGTTGACCATACCTATCAAGGCAAGGTCATTGATTTACCTGAGTCTAACATTTATGGATTTGACATTGATGAGGCTACTGGAAACTTCTATGTCAGCGACGCCCTAGACTATGTCAAGAAAAGTGAGGTAAGGGTCTACACCAACGGCAGTAAGCTAAAGCAACAATTCACGGCTGGTGTGATCTGTAATGGGTTTGTGTTTAGGTAAAGGCAATGATTTTTCACTTTTCACTATCCGTCGACTCTGTGCCTCTGTGGTAAAAAAGACCCCGAAGGTTAAACGAATTAAGATACTTCAACCCCACTTTTCACTTTTAGTTTTTCACTTTTCACTAAAATCAGAGCCGTCGATTGATAATGCAAGTCAAAGAATAATGATGTAGTTAATTAGAGTTAATACAAACCTCTGTGTTGCCTCCGTGACCTCTGTGCCTCTGTGGTAAAAAAAGACCCCGAAGGTTAAACGAATTAAGATACTTCAACCCGATTTTTCACTTTTCACTATCCGTCGACTCTATGCCTCTGTGGTAAAAAAGACCCCGAAGGTTAGATGGATTAAGTATTCATCAACTTAATTTTTCACTTTTCACTTTTAGTGCTCCAAACATTATCCAACCTCGAATGCTTACCGAATAAACATGTCTATACATGTAATTAACTATATTTGAGATATGGGCAATAGCAGAAGAGACTTTTTAAAGAAAACAGGGTTGGCAGCATCAGGCGTAATCATTGGGTCTGCAGCCAATATTAGCAAATCAGAAGAAGACGTTAAAAAAGAAATTGTGGCAATAAAAAGAATTTGGCCGTTAGGCTTTCAATGGGAAACACAAGACCCGTTTTTGTTTTGTGTACACCACGAAGATTTGTATCCTGAGGGAAATAATCATCAAGGTCCGAAGGCACCTTTAGAAGGCCGTCAATTAGGCCAAGACTTCATTATCAAAGATGGATGGCGCATGTATCATGGGAAGAAGGTACCTGGATTTCCTGGACATCCACATCGTGGATTTGAAACGATAACCGTTGTAAGAGATGGTTATGTAGATCACTCGGATTCGCAGGGTGGTCAGGCACGATATGGCCATGGTGATGTTCAATGGATGACCGCTGGTAAAGGCTTGCAGCATGCTGAGATGTTTCCATTGGTGAATAAAGAATCCGGTAATCGAATGGAATTGTTTCAGATTTGGTTAAACCTGCCAAAGAAGAATAAAATGGTGTCGCCTTATTTTAAAATGAATTGGAGTGAGGACATTCCTGTATTAAAAAAGAAAGATGCCGAAAATAGAGCCATACACATTGAAGTATTGGCGGGCAGTCTGGACGATTCATCAGCTCCATCGGCGAACCCAGATTCATGGGCATCAGAAGCAGATAACCACGTGGCGATTTATGCGCTTAAGTTAGACCCAGGTGCGGAATATACTTTGCCAAAAAGCGTCGAAGGTGTGAATAGAAGTTTGTACTTCTTTGAAGGTAAAACGCTTACTGTTGAAGATCAAGAAGTGGCTAGTTATCACGGTGTGGACGTTGATCCTACCGTAGACTTAAAACTCAAAAATGGGGAAACCGCAGGACAAATACTGGTTTTACAAGGAAAGCCCTTAAACGAACCCGTAGTACAACATGGTCCGTTTGTGATGAATACGCGTGAAGAAATTCAAGAAGCGTTTTTAGATTACCAGAAAACGGGTTTTGGTGGCTGGCCTTGGGAAAGTTCAGATCCGGTACATGGAGCAGAAGCCAAAAGGTTTGCTCGGCATCCGGATGGGAGAGAAGAGATTAAAGAAGGCTGAAGCTAACTCTTTGATTTCCAATTTATTACTTCTCATTTAACTGCTTAATTTGTTTAAATTGCGGCGTGAGGTTTTACAAAATAGCAGTGGTTTTCTTTTTGGTTTTGACTTGCTCAAAGCCTGCGTCTGCTGATTTAAAATTAAACAGCAAGAAAGAAAAACAACGGGAGCAAGCAAAGTTGGAGATGCGCATTGACGCGATGGTTAAGGATGCTGACCATAAATTTCAGTTTGATGACTCTATAGAAAATGCCATTGAGATACTGAAAGAGGCGTACTTTCTATCAGATAAGTCAAATTACACCGTTGGTATCATTAGTAGTGCTAATTTGTTAGGAAATGGTTACCTCTATCACTCAGACTTTCCCAACGCAACCTCGAAGTTTTACATATCTCTCCGACATGCTGAAACGCTAAATGACTCAAGTAGTATGTCCAAATCATATAGAGGGCTGGGTTTGGTTAAATATAATATGAAGCAATGGGCGGAAGCCATATCGGACTTCAATAAGTCCATGGACTATAAAACGGCTCCGTTAGATGACCGATTGACGTCTGTAATGGATTACTTGCTTGGTTTGGCATATTATAATTTAGGTAAATATGAAGTTGCAGAAACATTCCTATTTTCTGCTAGGGAAGCCGCTGAGTCTGTGAACGACAGTATGCGTTTGTTGGAAATCAGACTAAACCTGAACCATATTGCTGTTGAACGCTCAAATAGTCCTGAAGTCCTTTCAATTTATGACGCACTTTATACCGAATTCGAGCATAGAAATGAAAAAATTGGGATGTGTTATTCGGTACTTGGAAAGGCAAAGTCCCTTTTAAAAAGTGGTGATTATAAAAAAGCTTCAAAATTGGCCTTAACATCTTTAGAAATGGCACGAAGCGCCAAAATGAAATACCCATTGCAAGAAATTCTTGAAGTAGCAATTGAAACGGAATACCAAAGTGGCAACTATAAAGCTTCAGCTGATTTGATGCTCGAGGCGCAAGAGATTAAGGAGTCCACCTTAAGCCAAGCTACTTCAACCCAAGTGGCTATGATGAGTGCCGACTACGATTTTGAAAAAAAGGAAGAACAGTTCAATGACGAATTACGGGCAAAGAACAAACAACGACTGATGTTATTAGTCCTGGTCATCGCACTGTTCATCATTTCTATCGTGGTGTATTTATCCCTGAGAGGCGTGGCAAAAGAAAGACATAGGTCTGATGAGTTGTTGTACAACATTTTGCCTGTAGAAACCGCTAAAGAATTGAAAGCGAATGGTGTAGCCGTGGCAAAAGCACATGCGGAAGTCACCATTGTTTTTGCCGATGTACAGAATTTTACCAAAATAGCCGGAGACTTAGAACCAACGATATTGGTGCAGTTGTTAGACTTTTATTTTGGAAAGTTTGACGCCATTATTCAAAAACACGGACTCGAAAAAATAAAAACGATTGGAGATGCTTACATGTTTGTTTCGGGACTTAACGAAGCAACGAAAGACAACGCATCAAATGCGGTTTCTGCGGGTATTGACATGTTGCAAGCGATTCGTGAATCTGAAGCAGAAATAATGAGTCGGTTTGGGGCTCATTTCAACTTTAGAATTGGTATGCATACCGGTAGAACGGTTTCGGGAGTGGTTGGGAAAATAAAATATGCCTTCGATATTTGGGGGGACTCAGTGAATATCGCAGCGCGAATGGAGCAAAACAGTGAGCCTGGGAAGATCAACATCTCTGAAGATACCTATAGCCTGGTGAAAGACGCCTATACCTGTACACCAAGAGGCCATATCGATGTTAAAAACAAAGGGAGTATGGAGATGTATTTCGTTGAAGATCGAAAAGCATAAAAAAAGCCCTTGCCCGGAGGCAAAGGCTTCAAGTTTAAATTCTATTTTTTTTAGTTACACATATTCGGACAAAACGACGCAAAACCAGTTCTTAATACTGTTGAAGACGTACGTTTTGGGTAAAATACGATTCCAATATTGTTGTCCTTTTTGTAAAATCTAAATTTAATTTGGTCATCACTGCTCATTCCTAGAATGTCTTTTAACACTCTGCGGTCGATCACACCACCTTCTGTAACCATTTTGGCTCCTGGAGCAGTCGTATATGACTTGTAAGCAGAAATAAGTGCTTCTGCATCAGCAGTAGCCACCATTGTACCGTTGGTCTCATTTTCTTCTGTTGTCGCGTTTTGAACAACTGGCGTTGCAGAGTCAATTGGTTTTTCAGATTTTAGCATGTTTACATTAAGAAAAATAAAACTAATTAATAGTCCTAGGCCTAAGCCTGAGAAAAATTTCGCATTCGATTTCATATATTCTAATTTTAGTTGTCCCAAAGTTATTCTTATTTGTGAATTGTCATATGATTTTGATTAAGTCATTAGGCATTAGGGGTTAGCCACTAGGAATTAGGGACTGTTCTGCAAAAAAGGTAAACAATAATGATCCTTAGCTTCGCCCGTGATTTCTAGGTGTGCGCTTTGTTCACAGTCCTGTATAAAACAGGCCTGAGTCATTAAGCCTTGTGTCATGACTAACGGATTGCTCAATCCCTATGTGGGGTGCTTAGTTCAGAAGCCCGACAGTCCTGAGTCAAAAATCCTTTGTCTTATGTCTGCCGGTTTGGATTACTGCGTTATCCCTAAGTGGGGTGCCTAGATCACAAAGCCAGACACTGCGTGTCTAGGTCTCCCTCCCTTGAAGCGTTGCTTCAGACTCGTTTGAAAACAAAAAAGCCCTACGCTATTGCGTAAGGCTTTGTCGATCTGCGGAGAAGGAGGGATTCGAACCCCCGGAGGTGTGACCCTCGCTTGTTTTCAAGAC
>Ga0055584_100001205_pt1 | contig 25392 bp, 19 predicted proteins | sample OSDHelmetaG_FD_58716 | JGI IMG/M metagenome (GOLD analysis project Ga0055584, IMG submission 58716) | Pelagic marine sediment microbial communities from the LTER site Helgoland, North Sea, for post-phytoplankton bloom and carbon turnover... | ecosystem: Environmental > Aquatic > Marine >...
CGCGCTACGTGAATGCTGGCTGGACAATCTCAGCGGCCCGTCAAATCCCAACGGTCGTCACGCAACTCGCTCAGCCAACACCCGAGCACCTTTTCTACCAACAGACTCAACTTTGCGACGCTTTGCAAAATTCAGCGAATGCAACTGACCGGCTCGTCGACCTCGTGGAACAAATGCTCGCCATCGCCAGTAAGCAATTAGCGGTGGAACCGAAGCTCAATGAAAATTCACTTGCCTTTCCTGACGCAATTTTAGAGCCAGCCGAAACGGCATCTCCCCTGTTCTCCCATCGACAGCTCTATCCTGATACCGCTGAATTCAAACAAGAACAGCCAGTCGAAACCCAGGCACAACTTGCTCATTCGCGAAGAGAAATTGCTCACCTTCTATCGGAGCAAGCCCAACTCCGCGCCGAGTTAGATGAAGCGCATCAAATTTTCGAACAAATCGAAAAACACCCGATCGCTGGCCCGATTGTGCGCGTTCGGCAGAAGATGCTTGGTTTAATGGAAAAAATGGGCAAACGCAAAAACAAACTGGATGGAACTTGCCCGATTATCGAACCCGAACCACTAAATTCAAATGCAGATTTCACAACGAATAACACAAATTAGACTATTTCGTGCAATAATAGACTGCTGAAAACCAGCAACACTCTTCCGTTTGTCACAGCATAGCCTGAAAAAAAGTTGAAATTGACTCGTTGAATGATCCAAGAACTCCTTCAATCTGAAAACCTTCAAACGATTCCCGTTGAGGATCCGATTGTCCTATGCGCTTCGGATGACAATTATGTAAAGCCGCTTGCAGTCACCCTCCACTCTGCTGCTTCATCGCTCAAAAACGGAAACCACCTTCACGTCATTCTGATGGATGGCGGTATCTCCGAAGCGAACTGGATGGGCCTCCGGGAAACACTGGTCGACCTTCCAATTTCCATTCACGTCCTGAAACCTAACCCGAGAGAATTCAGCGACCTGGGAGTCTCTCACCACATTACTCACGCAGCCTACTTCCGACTTTTGGCAGCCCGACTTCTACCTGAGGCGATTGAAAAAGTGATCTATCTGGACTCAGACGTGCTGGTCCAATGCGATCTAACTGAACTTTGGAATTTCGACGTAGGCGAACACTATTGTCTCGCAGCCGTTGATATTGCGTGCCCCTTTGTCGACGCCTACGAAGCCCAGGCGAAACTTGGAACGCTTAAAAAGGCCATCCCTCATCTAGCGGCGATCTCGCCAATTCCCAACTGGCGACAGCTGAAGCTAGATGGCTCAGCGCCCTATTTTAATAGTGGGGTCATGGTACTCAATCTAAACCGCTGGCGAAGAGAATCGATCGACCAAAAACTGCTGGCCTGCCTCCGTGAAAATTCAAATTATGTTTGGTGCTGGGATCAGTATGCACTCAACGTGGTCTTCGCAGGGCAGTGGGGGCAACTCCCTCCAAGATGGAATCAGGGAGCCCATGTTTTTGAATTTCCGGATAACGACCATTGCCCAATCAATCCTGCAGAATTTTCTCAGATGCGAGACCGCCCAGCACTGATTCACTTCACAACGGAATTTAAGCCTTGGAAATTCCACCCTTTCCACCCTCTCCGTGAAAAATTCTATGAGAGTCTCGACCAAACAGCATGGGCGGGATGGCGGCCTGAGCGGCCTGACTTCAGCCTCAAACGCTGGTGGGATTTAACCGCCGTTTATTGGATTCGCAAATGGGTTATTAACTATCGAAAGGCGCGTTCGCTTTTCGCTTAGCGTTAACTTTTCGCTTAGCATTAATATTCGCGATTTGATCCATGCTCAATCCTAACCCGCAAGCTGCAGTCCCACAGGACGTGAGCATCGAAGCTCGCGAGCTTACCAAGGATCATCCGCTACCCATCGTCACTGTTTTTGCCCTTCCCAAACCCTTCGGCGGAAAAGCCGATCTCATTCAAAGAAATGCGATTCAATCCTGGGCCGCATTGAAACCAGATGTCGAAGTAATTCTGCTGGGCGATGAAGCCGGTATCAAAGAAACGGCAGAAGAATTTGGTGTCCGTCACGTTAGTGGCCTGCGATGCAATGAACATGGCACGCCGTTGCTCGACTCGGCCTTTCGACTTGCCCATCAGGAGGCCACCACCGCCTACCTTGCCTATTGCAATTGTGATGTCATTCTGACAAGTGACTTTCCCGATGCTATCCACCAACTTGCTCGCGAATCCCACTTCCCCCAATTCGTTGCTTTTGGCCAACGCACTGATTTAAACGTAGATCGGGAAATTGATTTCCAACAGCCAATTCAGGCCGAGCGTCTCCGACAGGAATGCCAAGCCAAGGGAGTGCCTGCCTCCAACGTCTGTAAAGAATATTTCATTTTCAGTCGCCAACTTTATCAGCACATTCCGCCGTTTGCGGTTGGGAGAGGCAACTGGGACAACTGGATGATTCATTCAGCGAAAAAAACTAAAGTCCCAGTCGTTAATATGTCAAAAATGGTAACTGCCATTCACCAATCTCATGATTACTCACATGCTTCACTTAATCGGTGGGGATGCTACGTCTCGGGTTCCGAGGCGAAAGAGAATCGACGTCTTGGAGGAGGGAGCCATATCATTTCCGGCTCAACCGCAACTTGGAAAATGACGCAAAATGGTCTTAAAAAAGAACTCCCCAAGCTAATCAGTCCTAGTTTTTGGGCAGACGCACCGCGATTCATCCGACTAGTGTTCGACCTCTTGGCGAGATAACCCATGCTCACCATTACCGCAATCGTCGCAGGTCAGATCATTTTTGCAGCAGCTCTGATTCAGCTTTCAATCGCGATCTCATTCGGACGTTGGTTCTCAAAAAAAACTCTTAAAACTGACAGCCAATCCGAGCAAGCGATGACGGCCGTCATCATGTCTGTGCGGGGTTGTGACCCTACTTTCGAAGACTCCCTCATCGGCGTTCTCCAGCAAAAGTATACCCACTTCCAAATTCATCTTGTGGTCGATCACCTGGACGACCCGGCGTGGGAGGTCGCCAATCGAATCAAGTCGAAATTTGACCCGGACGATCGCCTGTTGATTCATGCCATGAAAACACCTCGCGACACCTGTAGCCTCAAATGCCATTCCATTACACAGGCCGCTGAGCATTTGACGAAAGAGACAGAATTTGTAGCGTTTCTGGATGCCGACGTAGCGCCACATGAAACCTGGCTGGCCGAATTAACGGGACCTCTTCAAGATAAAGAAATTGGGGGAGTCACAGGCAGTCAGTGGTTTGAGCCACCCGTTCCGTCCGGCTCTGGTTCACTAATCCGCAGCGTTTGGAATGCTGGTGCACTTGTCTTTTCAGTATATTTTGCCAACCCGTGGGCCGGCAGTTTTGCAATCAGGAAATCCACACTGGAATCCTCCAATTTAATTTCGATTTGGAAAAATTCGATTGTGGACGACGGTCCTCTTAAAAAAGCCATCCAGGATCAGGGCCTAAAGATTGAATTTGCTCCATCTCTCATCATGATCAATCGCGAACTTTGCTCAGCCTCGTACGCGAATCGGTGGGTGACTCGTATGCTGACATGGTCTCGACTTTACGAAGACACATTTTTTCTCTCTGTTATTCACGCTTGCTTCAGCAATGTTCTCATGCTGACTAATTTCACCATTTTGATTCTGGCTGTCATAATTGGAAATGGAACCGCCTTGATTGCCTGTGCGACGGCATTGCTTTTGAGCGGAGCCCTCTCCACATGGGCATATTCGGTTTCCAGAAATGTTGCTGCGAAAAGCGCCCAATTGCGTGGCGAAACGATGGGCAACACAACTCTCTGGCGAATAACCAAGCTGTTATTATTGGTACCTGTATGCCAGCTAATCTACGGTGCATCTTCAATAAGGTCACTACTCTGCAGACGAGTTCGCTGGCGTCAAATTGAATACGATTTAAGTTCCGCCCCCAAATTCAAAAGGCTAAACTACCAGCCATTCATCTCGGAACCAGCCAACTCGAGCCAGTCCATTTAAAACGGGATCGAGCGTTAGAAAACAGCACGAGACGAACCGGGAAATATATCCTTCAATTCTTTAGGCTGTCCAGAATCCGCTGATCATCGGGAGCTGCCAGAACTACGACTTCGCCAACGCCAACCGGAAGAATCAACTTCAACTTTCCCCTCGCGACTTTCTTATCATGTTTCATCGATGCGATTAGCTCATCGTGACGCTCGGTAGGACACTTAACTGGAAGCTTCATTTTCCGAAACAACTCGGTTTGCCTTTCGACAAAAGAGTCTTGCACCATACCGAGGTCACGCGCCAAACGGGCGGCACACGTCATACCGATCGCAATTGCCTCACCATGGAGAAAACGCCCGTACCCAAACACAGCTTCAATGGCATGCCCGTAAGTATGCCCGTAATTTAAAATCGCCCTGCGGCCAGAAGTCTCTCGTTCGTCTTCCTCGACGATGGCCGCCTTACATTGACAACAGCGAGCGATACATTTGGTAAGTGAATCTGCTTCCCGTCGCCCGATCTGATCAACCGAAGCCTCAAGAGACGCAAAGAAATCGACGTCCATGATCAATCCGTATTTAATTACCTCGGCGAGCCCCGCACGGAAATTGGCTTCGTCCAAAGTCTCTAAAACCAGGGGATCTATCAAAACCACTTCCGGTTGCCAAAAAGCGCCAACCATGTTTTTCGCACTGGGCAAGTTGACTCCCACCTTCCCACCCACGCTACTGTCAACCTGGGCCAACAGCGTTGTCGGAATTTGAATAAATCGTATTCCACGGGCAAACGAAGCAGCCAAAAAACCAGCCAGATCACCGACGACACCTCCTCCTAACGCAATAACTACAGACTGACGGTCGGTATTAAAATCGACCATCTTTTGCCATAATTCGTCACATACAGAAATTGATTTTGACTCTTCGCCGGGTTTTACACAAATGACATCCACCCGTTGAGCAATCTCTGAAACCTGCGAAACAACGGATTCGAGATACAACTCAGCGACGTTGTCATCGGTGACTAAAATTACATGCTCATCCGAAACAAAACGGTCCAGCCTCTCTGAAAGCCGACTCAACAAACCGGGCTTAATTTCAATCGCATAGCTCCGACTTGCTAGATTTACGGCAACCTGATCTTCGGCATCGGAAAAATTATCGTTCAACTGTTTCGCCTCGCGTTATATTTTTAAAACCACTCAAATAGACTCCGGCAAAGAACCTCTCATTGCGCAGAATAGAGCAGTGGAAAAAACTGCCCCTCCATTTTTTGGCCGCTGGGAATGACCGGCACCCCCGGTAACAACTCATCATCGGTAAACGACTCGACTCCATCGCGTATCACATTCAGCACGACAGCCCGACGAGGTTGCTCCGTTCGATTATCAAATGAACCGTGTACCATCAACGGATGGTGGAACGCACACTGCCCGGGCTCCAGTTCAATTGAAACAGGATTTTGAAATGTCTCCCACTGGGCGTCGGTCAGTACACTTTGAATCGCTGTCATATCACCCGCCAGACCAGTGATTGGAAGTAAGTCCCAGTGATGACTTTGGGGAATATATTGTAAACAACCATTCTCTTGAGTCGCACGGTCTAATCCCGTCCAGCAAGTCAAATGAGCCATCGGCTGAGTCCGCGTCCAATAAGAATAATCCTGATGCCACGCAACATTCCCACCGTGCTTCGCCGGCTTACAAAATAATTGATCATGCCAAAATCGCACTCCGCCACCGAGCAACTGACACGCGGGGATCAAAAATGCGGGGTTCCAGAGTAAGTCGTGAAAACCGGGTCGCAGTCGCCACGCACCCAACGCATGAAAAAGCACTCGATCCGGGTCATTTGACTCGTTGGTATGATATTCATGCCACAGAGCGTGGCCGGCATGCTCAGGATCAAAGAACTCCGCCAGTTCTCGTTTTAACACTTCGATTTGAGCGGCATCCAGTAATTGGATTCCCGCAAGGTAACCTTGCTCGCGAAAGAAATCGACGTCGTCACTGGAAAGGCAATAACGATCGAAATCACCGTCCTTCAAACCTGGAAATAAAGAAGTAATCGGACGATGTATCTTTGACAGGTCCTCGATGCTCATTGAATTTCACTTGGCTCAACTACGAAACTTACAATACTTTATATTACAAACCGGTGACGAAGCACCCGCAGATCAGAATGCTGAATTACGCGAACGTATGATATCCCAGATAGAGTTCATTGGATTGCATAATCACAGTGTCTTTGTGTAAAAAGTGATCATAAAAATCACCATTTCGATTCACTTGTATTTTCCAATTCGTCGCTTGAACGAACCGTCCCTCGGCCCCACGGGTGAGGAGTTTATCTCCACGCAATACGATTGCTTCAACTTGGAACTGGTCAATTCTGGAAGGATTCAGGATGGGCGGACTCAAGTTGTAACAACATTCTCTGAGCCTTTTGAACCATGTCGCTTCCCTGACGTGAATCTGGAAACCGCCCCCAATCAATATCTTTTGAATAACTGATAATTGATTTGTATAACCTGATTTGCTCGTCAACATCCGTTGTCTGCAAGGCAGTATCGAGCACCGAGCGAATGCGATTCAGATTTCCCCGCAACTCACTCAACGCATCGTGCTTGATTTTAATTCGATAGGCAACGGCCGCCTCGAAACAGGATTGGTCCCGCGGTTCCAATTCCACACCACCAAGAAAATTAACGAAAACATCCATTTCTTTGTTTGCCTTGATTGGATTTTTATCCGCACTTTCGACAATCCGCAGAAACCGCTGTTCAATGTCACTCAACCTTGATGACCCCTTGGCAGTCAGAACATTCCTACGACTTTTGTAGAGCTTGATCGCGTCCCCGACACGCCCCAATTCTAAAACTTGCTCAGCCCGTTCATCGTCCGGGTAAAGCTCTAAAAACTGGCTGATTTCAATAACCACCGAATCAGGCTTACTCGCTCCTGTCTCTATCGCCGCGTACAATTCCTCAGCACTAGGCGGTTTATAGGCCTGCCACACGCCATAGACTCCAATCGCAACCACAAACAAAAAAGCGAAGAGAAGTCGCCAAGCACCTTTGCTTTCCCGAGGCTCAAAATCAGCGACATAGGGCTGCTCTCTGGTCTTGTCCGTAACGGTTTCAAAGTAATCCTCCCGCACCGGCATCGTATCAATCTGCTGGCTCTTGTGATCCGTGAACTCAACGGTCTGCATGTCAGAATTTACAACGCTGACTTTCCCGGTTGCCTTCTTCGCGTCAGCTCGCCCAGTATTTTCACGTGTCACTGGATCCCCAACGTCGAATGTATCGACATGCCCTTTACCTTCTGGACGATGAGTCGTCCTTGCTTCGCTGCTCTCACGCAACTCCGATTCGACTTCCTCAATTTGATGAAATAAGGCCAGCGAAGTTGGAATCCGATCCTCGGGTCGCTTCGCCATCAGGCGCCTTATCAAAAGATCGATCTCAGCCGGCACCTCCGGCAACGAAGCTGAAATACTCGGCGCTGGCGCCCGCAGTAAATTGCTCAACGAACCTTCCACCGAATTGGTTCGAAACGGAGGCTTACCCGACAGGAGTGCGTACATCACCGAACCGAGGCTGTAGAGATCGCTCCGGATCGTGACCAACTCACCCTTTGCCTGTTCTGGACTCATGAAATCCATCGTTCCCAGGACATTTTGCCCCGTGTTCTGCGATGAACCAAACCGTTTTGCAATTCCAAAATCGGTGATCTTCACAAAATCAGGTTTAGAATCCTCGTCGTAGGTCATTAACAAATTACCCGGCTTAAGATCGCGGTGGATAATCCCTCGATCATGAGCGTGCCTCAACCCAGCACTGACATCCTTAACGATCTGCAACACCGCTCGCCAGTCGAATCGATAGCCACCTTTTTGCATTTGAAAAAGGCTATTCCCCTCCACCAGTTCCATGGAAAAGAACAACATCCCGTCCTCTTGCCCAAAACTCAAAATGCGGACAATGTTGCGGTGGTTAAGCTTTAAAAGCGATTCAATTTCGGCTTCAAACCTACCGCGAAAATGGTCGTCGTTCGCATAGTTGGGAGCCAAGACTTTGACCGCATGCACTTCACCGGTATCTTTGTGAACCCCACGAAAAACCGAACCCATTCCACCACGACCTAATACTCCCTTGAATTCGTAAGGACCAATTTTTTCAAGTGCCATGTCGAGCTCAGTCTTTCGTGCTGACCAATCAAACCAGATTACAAGCGGTATTGTAAACTTTTAATTCGGCAAACCCTACCTGTTTAAAGCTAGAATTCAGGTTTGTTAATTTAGGATGGTGATTTTCAGCCGGCTGTGTCGAACCAAGGTTTTCAAAATCAAACTCATGCTTTCATTGCCCATAAACTACCAGCGCTTTCTTCAATTCCGGTTACGAGTCAGTTAAACTTAAATTACCGGCCAATTTAGATATCGAGCGGATAAATAAAGTGTTCCAACATCCGGCAAGCCAATCCGATCTAACGCTGCTCAAAAATTGCTCGGTGAAACGCACTCGCGGAAGCGGCCCAGGCGGGCAACATCGAAACAAAGTTGAAACCGCAATCGTAATAACTCACCTCCCCACTGGCATATCCGGCCAGGCAAGCGAAGCAAGAAGTCAAAATAAAAATAAAACTGTGGCGGTCGGAAGACTGAAAACTAACCTAGCCATTGGCTTTCGCACTCAAAAATCCCTTGAATCCGCTCCAAGCGAACAGTGGAATTCTCGGCTGAAAAAAAGGAAAATCGAAGTCAGCCAGAAACACCCCGATTTTCCAGCACTGCTTGCTGAAGCACTTGATTTCCTGCATTTTCATGATTTTAATCCAGCCGCAACGGCGCAGCGGCTCGATTGCTCTACCTCGCAGCTAATCAAATTCATCAAAAACAGCCCTCAAGCTTTTGCAATGGTGAACTCGCAACGAAAGTCACTCGGCCTCAAGAAAATCATCTAAAACTGGGAAATGGGCAAATCAACGAGGCCTTCCCGTGCGGGTATCGCGGTAAAACCCATAAAATTCGCGTTTACAACCGCATATTTTTCATTTTCAACGCGCTGGCAAGCATCTTATGTAGTATCTTTCCATGAAACACACATAGAGGATGATTTAGATCGCAATCGTTGCTTGCCCTAAAACCACCCAAACACACGTCGTTTTGGTGGTTTTAGGGCAAGCAAGGAAACGTTCGAAAAAGTGAGCTTTTCGCCACCCCCAAGAAATACCGTGACAGTCTAGTCGTTTTTGGCACACAGATTGCATAGTTAAAAGTTGGAAGTGGTTCGCCGAAAGTTGTTTAACTCCTGCTTTTGGCGAAAAGAGACGAGGCAGTGCCTAGACTGCTCACTTTTTAGAGCAGTCTAGGCCATTTTTCTCGGTAATCGAGACCTAACAGCGTGAGTGACAGCGAAAAGGCTTCCCCGAACTGTTTAATTTCGATACACCAAAACGATACACTTGTGCAATATTGAGACACTCAAGTTGAATCAGAAACAGAGCCTAGTCTAAAATACTGTAATAATTTCAGCGACGATGCCGTCTCCCAGGCGAGCGGATTGTTTCTGACCGTGCAACTCAAATCCACCACCAGGGACAATCAATGGGCCAGCAGTTCAAGACGAACACTTTGTTAAACGCAGCAAGCTACCTTTGTTCGGCCATTTTGATTCTCGGCTTTGCAACAACCTCGTCGGCTCAAACTTCTCCAGTTGCTTTCCGGACAACCTCTGCCCCGGATGCAGATTCCACTGTCTTGCAAATTAATAAGTTAGTGGAACAACTTTGGACTGATTATGAATTAAAGCCCTCGAAAGAGGCAACCGATGGCGAATGGTGCCGGCGAGTTTATCTCGACATTATCGGGCGGGTTCCCTCATACGCCGAAGCGACTGAGTTCATGGAATCTCGCGACTCCGACAAGAAGAAAAAGCTAGTTGAAAAACTACTCTACGACGACAGTTATACAGAAGAATTTGCGAGAAACTGGACAACTGTATGGACCAATTTACTAATCGGTCGCACAGGTGGAAACGACAACGACTCGATGATCAGTCGTCCCGGGATGCAAAAGTATTTGCGGGACTCGTTCGCTCGAGAGAAATCGTATGACAAGATGGTTTACGAATTGGTCACTGCCACGGGGTCCACGACCCCCGGAGATGAAAAGTTCAATGGAGCGACCAACTTCTTAATTGACAAAGTGAATGAGGAAAAAGCTTCGCTCGCAACGGCAGCGACAACAAAAATTTTCCTAGGTCTACAAGTACAGTGCACACAGTGCCACAACCACCCCTTCAACGATTGGAAACAGCAAAAGTACTGGGAAATGAATGCGTTCTTTCGTCAGGTGCGAGCCTTTCCAGGTGGAGCCCGGCCAAGGGATGGCGGAGTGGCTCAACTCGCCGATCAGGATTTCCGTGGCGAAAGCCAGGGCAAATCAGAGATCTTTTTCGAAATGCGAAATGGTCTAAGTAAAGTTGCGTACCCCGTCTTTGTCGACGGCAGCGAGATCGAGCGAAGTGGGCTGGTCAACGTCGTTAACCGCCGCGAAGAACTCGCCAAGATGATGGTCGCGTCACCGTTCATGACACGGTCGATCGTTAACCGTATGTGGGCGCACTTCTTGGGCTATGGATTTACAGCACCGGTCGATGACCTTGGGCCTCACAACATTCCTTCCAATCCAGAACTACTTGAGTTTCTTTCCGAAGAATTTCGTCGTGCAGAATTCGATCTTAGAAAACTGATCTCCTGGGTTGCTCTAAGCAAACCTTACAGCCTGTCCAGCAAGCGTTCCTCTGGCAATCAAAGTGATGACCCGCTACTTGGTGAGTCACCGAAGTTCTCGCATTTCTACCTTCGTCAAATGGAAGCCGAACAACTCTACGAATCGATGATGGTTGCGACCGAAGCAATTGAGCTTCAAGGGAGCTACGAAGAGCGAGAACGCAAGAAAAACACTTGGCTCGGCCAATTTAACCAAGCTTTCGGCACTGACGAAGGACAGGAATCGACCAGTTTCAACGGCACGATCCCCCAGGTCTTGATGCTGTTCAACGGTGACATGGTCAAACAGGCAATTGACACCAAAAAAGGAAGTCTAATCGATAATCTTGCAAAATCAGGCAAAAACTACTCGCAGTGCGTTGAACAACTGTTCGTCGCTGGACTTACGAGAAAACCAAAAAGCGACGAAAAGAATCTGGCTAAGCAGTTCCTGAAAGCCAGAAATGGAGACCCTAAAGAGGCACTGCGTGACGTTTGGTGGGTAATTCTTAACACCAATGAGTTTATCTTTAACCACTAAATTTCTCCCAGCAAAGCAAGAGATTTTTCTCTGGGCTCACCCAACGCCTTTCAATTCGATTAAAATAAAACAGCAATTGATTTTTTCAAAAAGGACGACGCCATGAATTTCAAAACACCCCAGGGCATGAACCGACGCCATTTCATGCGTCACCTCGCTGGTGCTTCGGCTATGACCGGTACAGCACTCGCGCTGGGCAACACACTCAAGGCAAGTACTAAACAGCTTAAGAAAAATAAGAAGGCTGCGATTCTACTTTGGATGGGCGGCGGACCGTCGACCATGGATATTTGGGATCTTAAGCCGGGATCGAACAACGGCGGCCCGTTCCGACCAATTTCAACTGCCGGAGATGTGCAAATTTGTGAGCACATGCCGATGATGGCAAAGAACATGGACAAACTCTCGATCGTGCGTTCTATGAGCACCCGGGAAGCCGATCACATGCGAGGCCGGTATTACATGCACACTGGCTACGTTCCCAACCCAAACGTGAAACACCCAAGTTACGGTTCTGTGATTGCCCACGAACTTTCCGCAACTCGTGAAGATCTCGAAATCCCACCATTTGTTTCCGTCGGCGGGAACAGCGAAGGGCCTGGGTTTCTTGGCATGGCCTGGGCTCCCTTCTCAGTGAATTCGAACGGACAGGTTCGCAACTTGGACATGGGAATCGAACCAGACCGCCTCACGCAACGAATGCAGGCTCTCAAAATGATGGAATCCGGCTTCATCGATTCCAACCGCGGAATCGCCGCTGGCGAGCACGCGAAGGTGCTGAGTAAGACTTTGAGCCTCATGACGAGCGAACAAATGAAGGCGTTCAAGGTCATGCAGGAACCCGATGACGTTCAAGAGCGTTATGGACAAACTAATTTCGGACGAGGCTGCTTGATGGCACGCCGTTTGGTTGAGTCGGGCGTGCCGTTCGTAGAAGTTGGCCTTGGCGGTTGGGACAACCACCAGAACATTTTCCAAACTCTCGAAAATACGAAACTTCCTGAGCTTGATCGCGGGATGAGTGCTTTGATGGAAGATTTAGCCGCACGGGACATGCTGGATGACGTCGCCGTGATCTGGATGGGAGAATTCAGCCGAACTCCTAGAATTAATGGCAACACTGGACGCGACCACTGGGCCAGAAGCTGGAGTGCTGTCGTCGGTGGAGCCGGAATGAATTCGGGAATCGCTGTCGGGGCTACCAACGAAGATGGAACCAGTGTTGTGGGGCCATCACAATCTTCCGAAGATCTCATGGCGACAGTGTGCCATTCATTGGGAATTTCACTCGAGACCACTTTCACTAGCCAAAGTGGTCGACCAATGAAAATTGCCAATGGCGGCAAGGTCATTAAAGAACTGATTTCTTAGAAATAAACGCAATTTGAGTTGCCTCATTAAGGCGATACAAGCGAGCCTTCGATTCCCGAAGTGCTCGCTTTTTTATTGGAATTCCGCGTTAACAAGCGAAGTTTCCTCTACCGGGAGATGAAACTCAGCCACGTGAACTGGGCGTTAAATGCTTAAGACATTTCTAACGGTTGCTATCAGAAATCAGTATAGCCACGGAAGCCGCCTTTGGCTTACATTTAACGCTTCATTCCCGTTTATAAACTTGTGCTGGATTCTAAGGAAAGGATGCCTGAATCATGATGCTTTTAGGCGAACTCACCGAAATTACTGGTGGGCGATTAACGAAGAACCCAGACCTCGAAATCTCCGGGGCAGCATCAATCTCGCGGGCAACAGCAAGTGACATCACCTTTGTCTCCAGCCCAAAGTACTACGATGACTTTCTCAATAGCCCTGCGATTGCAGCCGTTATTGGTTTCGACGTGGATCCCCCCGAAAAGGCGTGCCTGATTGTTGAAGATGTCACCCAGGCCTTTGTTGAGATTGCCGAACGATTTAAACCAACCGTCCAACGAACTCAGTCGGGCATCAGCCCTCAAGCGATTGTCAGCCCCAGTGCGGTCATTGACGAAGGGGCCTGCATCCATCCTGGAGCGGTGATCATGGACAACGTCCAAATTGGTTTCGGGACAGTCGTTTATCCCAATGTCACGATCATGGAAAACTGCCGCTTAGGCAGGGACGTTCAAGTCTTTCCTAATTCAGTCTTGTACGAAAACACAATCGTAGGTGACCGCTCCATCCTTCACGCCGGCGTGGTGTTAGGTGCGTTCGGATTCGGCTACCAATCCAACACCGGACGCCATGTTCTTTCCGCACAAATTGGGAATGTAGTCATTGCCGAAGACGTGGAAATTGGTGCAAACACAACAATCGACCGAGGCACCTACGATTCGACGACAATTGGCGCAGGAACGAAAATCGACAACCTGGTGATGGTGGGCCACAACTGTATGATTGGAGAACACAACCTGCTTTGCTCGCAAGTTGGAATTGCGGGTAGTTGTTCCACAGGCGACTATGTCATCATGGGAGGGCAAGTTGGCTTGGCCGACCACTTGAACATCGGCTCACATGTTTCAATCGGTGCGAAATCCGGCCTGATGCACGATGTTGAAAGTAACCAACGGATTTTTGGAATTCCCGCAAGACCGGCAAGAACAGAAATGCAAATTCAGGCAGTGACTTCCAAGCTTCCAGAACTTCGGCGAACGGTCAAAAAAATATCCAAACAACTTGATCAACTCAACGATTCTGAAGACAACGGTTCGCGTGCTGCCTAGCCCTATTCTCCGCCTACAGACAACCCTATGGCCACTGTCACTCAAGATCGAAACCCAGCCAGTCTCAACAGCAAAAAAATCGGCCTGGTTGCTGGCTGGGGACACTTTCCTGTCTGCATCGCACGAACACTGATCGCTCAGGGTTACGAAGTTCACTGCACAGGAATTAAAGACCATGCAGACCCTGTGTTAAAAGAAATTTGCACTTCTTATCGCGTATTTGGCATGGCACGCATGGGAGCCCAATGCAGATTCCTCCGCAACGCCGGCGTGGAACACGCAACGATGGCTGGCAAGATTTTTAAAACTTTGCTGTTCCAAAAAAAATCCAACTTGTTAACACACTTTCCCGATTTAGTATTCTGGCGACATTTCTACCCATTCCTTCTTTTTAAATCAAAAGATCGGCGGGACGACACCCTCCTCAATACGGTCGTTGAATTGTATAAATCGGAGGGAATTATATTCGCCCCCGCAACTGATTTTGCTCCGGAGTTACTGGTGAAAGCTGGGCCACTGACAAAGAACCAACCCAACAACAGTCAACTAAAAGACATTCGATTCGGCTGGCAAATGGCAAAAGCCATGGGAGATTTAGATATTGGGCAAACTGTCGTGGTAAAAAATCAAGCAGTGCTCGCAGTCGAGGCTATCGAAGGGACTGACCAGTGCATCGCCCGTGCAGGCCAACTTTGTGCGGGTGGGTTTACAGTTGTTAAAGTTTCAAAACCTAATCAGGACATGCGATTCGATGTACCCACCATCGGAGTAGGAACCATTGAAACAATCGCACGCGAAGGGGGACGAGTGCTCGCGATTGAAGCAGACCGCACAATCATACTTGAGGAAAGCGAGACGATTCGTACCGCCGAAAAACTTGGCGTCACAGTATACGCTTACCATGACAGCCTCTTTGACCCAAACGATTAATCGCATCAACGCAGTCAATCAACGTTATTTTGCTTCAGCAATGATCGCACTAACCTGCTGATTGAATTGACCTCGGGTCAACACCTGATCAAAACCCGCTCGCCGAGCCTCGTCCAACGACTCCAAATTGACATGTTGAGCATAACCAATTGTCATTGGGCAAACGGCATCTGGTAATCCTCGCACCGCGTCGCCAAGAGCAGCGATTTCCAATCCCGGAGTCTGCAGGTCCACTAAAAACAAATGGGGGCGAGCTTCCTTCACCAAGGTGATTGCAGACTCCGCATTTGTAGCGGTTTTCAAAGTGACATTGTTTTGCCGAGCATGCGAACTCGCCGTCGAAGTCATCATTAGATCTGCCGTAAGAAAAATAACCATGTGCCCCTCGATGACTTCAATTCACTTACCAGTTGCTCTCTTGGTACCGCTTTCAAGGTGAGCCAAACCGTTTGCAATACTCTACACACAAGACTCACCAGCTTCATAGACGACTGGCAAACATGCCTTGGTAATTTAGGGGAACTTTCTCCCGCGGAAAAAGGGAGCGAAAAGTAAATCAGCCTTTTTAACGAAGAAAACAAAGGGAAAGGTGATAGCAAAACCCAGATTACCGCACCCATTTTCAAGAAATTTTAGATTCGTTCAGAAATGCCATTGAGACAACAACTTGCTCCTTGGTACTCTCCGCCGCCAGCAATGGCAATTCTATTTATGCGTAAAAGACGGCTTTTGACACGGTCAAGGATGATCTAATGCGGTTTCAATCATTGATATCCCCCACAGCTTTCGCGTTAACTGCGATCGTCTTATTCAACTTGCAAACTCCTAGTAGTGAACCCAGCTCTGCCAAATCATTCCCCTCGAAAACGATTGAAACTCAATACACAGCCGTCACACTGACAACTCAGGATAGTCCAGTTCTTCAGAGCCAAGAAAAGGCGACTGACGAAGTCAAAAAACCTTTCCGACTTTCATCTCGATTTCATTTGAAAAAAGGAACGAATCAGGGGTATTTGATTGTTAAGTTCGAACTGCCCGACAAGAGCTATATCTATTCATTGACGCAACCTCAACCATTTTCGAAAACAAAAATTACGGTTGCCAATTCCCCACACTTTTCACTAACTGGCAAACGCTCTTTCACTCCGGATAAAAATCCAAAGATCATTGAGAGTGACCCTGATTTTGGCAAGAGACTTGAGAAGCACTCTGGAGTCGTTCAATTTTTTGTTCCCATAAAAGTAAACGATACAATCTCTGCCAACGAGCTATTGATCAAGGTCGAGATCGACGGACAAATATGTGACGAGACGACGTGCCTGCCAATTTCCCGTGAAAAAACAACCGCGAAATTCGCTGGCTTTTTTGATCCGACCGACAAAAAAACGGGTGTTCCTAAAAAGGCGACACCTAAGAAAAATTGAGGCTGGGTATTCCCCGAAAGAATTTGTGTCCTTCGTCACACAAGTTCTAAACACAACGCTTTCAAGGTGATTAATTCGCCCATTGCGGCGCGGAATAGATGGAGCGTTCCATCGATTTTTGGTACGATAGCCTGCGAAAGAGACACCATGATTTCCACGACGAATTCGCCGTTGTGGATAAAACCTAATCCTTGATTTTCGATTAACTGACCTGTTTCAGACGATCAGACGTAGACTACTTAAGACTTGCAAACCTTCGTTTAAAGCTTAGAACCCGGGAAGACACTTTTCAATGCAGTCACTATTGAACCGTCACTACATTCTCTGCTTCGCACTTTTTACACTTGTCCTGGGAGACTTCGGAAAGCCTCTCTCCTGCCAAGGGCAAGAACAAGGCCTCTTCCTGCAAGATCAACTCGATCAATTTGGCGACATCCAGTCAGGCGACCCAGTTTCAGCCACCACCAGCTTTCAAATACTGACGGGAACTCGTCAGGGGATTCTAAAAGTCACTGCCGATATCATTCCAAATTGGCATGTCTTTTCAATGAAAGACACTAACGGCCCCATTCCCACGAACATTAATGTGGGTGAATCGGATGACTTCAAATTACTGGGGAAATTCCGACCGGACAGAGAACCGCACATCGTCACTGAAGAAGGATTCGACGATCCTTGTGAAGAATTTGAAAACAGCGTGTCCTGGTCTGCTCCATTTGAAATCGCATCTGAAATCAATCCGGACAAATTAGTAATTAATTTGGTTATCAATGGGCAAGCCTGTGAAACAAATGGGAGTTGCAAGCCTTTCGAATACAACCTTGAAAGCAAGTTCGGCGGCGTTAGTGACGCTCTCGCCATTACGCCCGATTTCATACAGCCAAAACTGAAAATTGAAGATCAAAAAGTTCGCGGAGCGCATGCGGAAATTCGCGGGCAGATCATTCGAAACTCGGGGACCGACAAACCGCTCCGACCAGGCGATGTTGCCCGCTTGGAAATTACAATCACGCCAGAGATCGACTGGCACGTCTATTCGTACTCTCTAGAAAAAACACAAATCAAATCAACGATCCTTGGCCTCACCCAAACCAATAGCTGGAATGTTGTGGGGCCGAAACTATCAGCAGAGCCGGAAGCTGGAGAGGCTTTTGGAGAACCGGTTTTCGCTTATTACGAACCTGTCACGCTTGATTTCTTTATTAGCATTCCACGCGATGCCAAGAAAAATCAACCTTTTCAATTTAACGGAATTATCGGCCTCCAAACCTGTGACGAAACCCATTGTGATCCGCCCACGGGAATCGCATTTTCCGCTCTGATCAATCTCGGCAAAGCCGCCGCGGCTCCACTCATCTGGACTGACTCAACCTACGAATCCGCAGAAAACGCGAACAAGCCACATGGAATCTCAGGTGGCTCAATCCCGGCTGACACTGGTGTCGACGATGAAAATGAAGGAGAAGACGAAGCCGTTGCTCTGCTTGCCGATTCGCCGGAACAAATTGAAATCATGAAGGGCCTTTACGACCCAAACGAAAAACAAAAAATCATCCTATTTGATGATCTCGATGAATTCCCCGTCGGTTCAGGAGGCAGCAGCTCACTTGAAAAAACTACCTTCATTACCGCACTTTTGGGAGCGTTTTTTGGCGGGATGCTGCTCAATCTAATGCCTTGCGTCTTCCCGGTCCTCGGATTAAAAGTGATGGGATTTGTGATGCAGGCTGGAAGCGAACCTGCAAAAATCCGAAAACACGGTATCGCATTCGCGTTTGGACTGGTCGTCTCCATGTGGATCCTGGGGGGCGCTGTTCTGTTCGTCAAGCTATCGTTTGGCGAGGCGATTAACTGGGGAGCCCAGATGGGTAACCCTTATTTTGTATGTGGCATTATCGTCCTGCTCTTCCTCCTGGGATTAAACATGGCAGGTGTTTTTGAAATTGGAACATCTCTTTCCGGCGTCGACGGTGGCCAGAAAAAAGGTTACACCGGATCCTTTTTTTCCGGAGTGCTCACCACTTTAATTGCCACACCTTGTTCAGGTCCATTTTTAGGCGCTGCGATGAGCTACACGCTTGCTCAGGACCCGCTGCCTTCGATGTTCCTTTTCACCGTTTTCGCGTTAGGAATTTCATCCCCTTACCTGGTGCTCTCATTCTTTCCCGCCCTCATTTACAAACTCCCCAAACCGGGGCCTTGGATGGAGACCTTCAAGGCCACGATGGCGTTTACTCTTTTTGCAACGGTCGCATTTTTCATGCAGGCTTTTGGCGGACAGACCGGAGTTGGCGGCCTAAGCTGGCTTGTCATGGCACTCGTAGTCATCGCGCTTGCCGCCTACTGCTACGGACAATGGGGGGAGGCGAGTGTCAAGCTCTCAAAGCGATTGACCTTCGGCTACCTCATGCCTCTGATAATTGCTTCGATCGGTATTTGGATGTGCTACGGAGCCGTCGAGGAATCTAAAAACCTGACTTCAACAGGAGCCCACAACGTAGCTGGATTAGGTTGGCAAGAATGGAACCCGGGCAAAGTCGAATACGCGTTAAAGAATAATGGCCGCCCCATTTGGGTCGACTACACAGCCGATTGGTGACCGACTTGTAAAGTAAACGAAAAGCGTGTCTTTTCGGACGATCGGGTTCTCGCGAAATTAAAAGAACTAAACTTTGAATTCATTTCAGTTGACGATACCAAACGAAGACCTGATATAGCCTTGGATTTGTTGCGGGTTAATCGCTCTATTATTCCCGTTAACTTGATCTACCCACCGAACTACCCGGAAGAGCCGGCGATCATGATCGATACTCTCTTCGGTCCAGACGAGGCATTGAAAATTCTCGATAGAATTCAAGAAGTTATCCAAGCTTCTAATTAATCAAGCTGGAAATCACGGCCCGACCACCAAGTCGACCACAGAGCGTGAAATCTAATTAGAACGGCCGAAGGTTGTCGAATCGAAATTTCGCTACAACGTTTTGTCGTGAACGGTAACTCGCTTCTCGCCCGTTTTAACCGTACCGATCAACCAATTTTCGTGCCCGTGCTTACTCAATGATCGCTGAATCGATTCGGCATAATAGGGACTTACGATCATTGCCAAACCAACGCCCATATTGAACACGCGGAACATTTCTTCGGTCTCTACTTTTCCAAGTTTTTGAAGCCAATCAAAAACAGGAGGACGTTCCCAGGCTTGGCCATCAATATCAATCGCCAGCCCTTCAGGCGTGATCCGCTCGATATTCTCCTCGAGACCACCCCCGGTAATGTGCGCGATTCCGTGGACAACGTTTTTGACTTTGTAGTGACTCAACACATCTCGAATCGCTTTGGTATAAATCAAGGTCGGCTCAATTAACACATCTCCGATTGAGCGATCCGTACCCTCCATTAAATCTTCTGGTTTTTTGTTTCCAACATCAAATGCAATTTTGCGAACGAGGCTGAAACCATTGGAATGTACGCCACTCGAGGCAACGCCGATCACAACGTCCCCATCGGCAATTGCGTGGCCGTCAATTACATGGTTTCGCTCAACCACCCCGACGCAAAAACCAGCCAGGTCATAATCCCCGGGCTGATAGAGATCGGGCATAATCGCAGTCTCTCCCCCTAATAGCGCGCAGTCGGCAGCCAGACAGCCGTCACTGATCCCGCTTACGATTTGCTCAAGTGCAACCGGATCATCGTGGGACATCGCCACATAATCTAAGAAAAACAGTGGCTCCGCTCCGCAGCAAATCGCGTCATTAACGCACATCGCCACCAAATCGATTCCCACCGTTCGATGACGATTAAGCATCTGCGCCAATTTTAACTTGGTCCCCACACCGTCAGTGCACGCAACCAACATTGGGTCCTGATAATTTCGTCGAAAAAGTTTACTCTCAAAGTCCAGTTGGAACAGCCCGGCGAACCCGCCATCAAGCTGCCGAACACGGGGTGAGAAAGTCCGATGCATCAACTTTGGGAGTCGCTTCATCGCCTCGTTGTAAACTTCGAGATCAACGCCGGAATCTTTATAGGAAACGCCTGTCATTAGCTCGCGGATCAGTCTGGCCAACTCAGCGAGTTGGATTGTTTTTCGGATTAATTAACTGTTCTATAGTTTCGTCGATTGGCCCGATTCCGGCAACCATGCCGAATTGAACAACGGAAACCACTCGCAGAGTCAATCTTTGGGGCATTTTTAAAAATCCAACGAAATATTTACATGAAATCGCGGAAAAAATTCTCCCCATGTAACCATCGACGGCGCGTTTATTACTCCCTTAAGCACTCCACCGGGCACAAGAAACAACTCAAAAAAACGGATGGGATTGCCACACAGGTCAAAATCGATCTATGTTTATTCGTATGCGCCGCCCTCTACCAAAATTTCAATTCACGCACCAACTACCCTACGGTGCGGTCGTTCACGATGATGGGGTTCAATTTGTAATCTTTAGTCGCCACGCCAGCGAAATGAGATTACTCCTGTATCAATCAGTCGAAGATACGGAACCAACTGAGGTCATTACCTTTGACCCCGCCAGTGACCGGTGGGGTGATATCTGGAGTATTTTTGTTCCTCAAATCTCGGTAGGCCAACTTTATCATTTCCAAGCAAACGGGCCCAACGATCCCGACCGTGGCCATCGATTTCAACCCCATGCCCGGTTAATCGACCCCTACGCCAAAGCGCTTGCGGGAACCTTTCAGCATAGCCATGACGGGATAATCCGCCCACCTAAATGTGTCGTTGTCGATGACCATTTTGACTGGGGAGGAGATCGCCATCTCCGCCGTGACATGTCCGAATCCATTATTTATGAAATGCATGTGAAAGGCTTCACGCAACACCCTTCCAGTGGTGTTGCTCACCCTGGAACCTACCTGGGTGTCATCGAAAAAATACCATACCTGCAATCGTTAGGCGTCACAGCTGTCGAACTTATGCCGGTTCACGAATTCCCAATCCTCGCAATGGACGGCTCTGCTTCAGGTCAACCGAATTACTGGGGATATGACCCGCTCGCCTTCTTCGCCCCCCATCGAGGTTACGCTGCCAGCTCCGAACCAGGTTCCCAGGTTGTCGAATTTAAACAAATGGTAAAGTCTTTGCACGAAGCAGGGATAGAAGTCATTCTCGATGTGGTTTTTAACCATACCTGCGAAGGTAATAACCGCGGACCCGTTTTAAGCTTCAAAGGGCTTGAGAACCCAGTTTACTACATGCTGGAAAACGACAAACGGAACTATAAAAATTATTCGGGGTGTGGAAATACGATTAACGGCAATCACCCCATCGTTAGGGAGATGATCTTTCATTGCCTCCGCCACTGGGTGCACAATTATCATGTCGATGGATTTCGGTTCGACTTGGCATCAATCCTCAGTCGCGACCGCAACGGTGAACTAGTTCCCAACCCACCGCTGGTCGAAGCGATTGGCGAAGACCCACTCCTAGCTGACACCAAGATTATTGCGGAAGCTTGGGATGCGGCGGGCGCCTACCAAGTCGGCTCTTTTGGCGATGATCGCTGGGCAGAGTGGAATGGCCGATACCGAGACGACATTCGTAGATATTGGCGAGGCGACCAAGGAACACGGGGACCACTTGCTACTCGATTGGCGGGTTCAGCCGACCTTTACCAACCCGGAGGTCGACCTCCCTGCTGCAGTATCAATTTCGTAACATCGCACGATGGATTTACATTAAATGATCTCGTAAGTTACGGCGAGAAACAAAACCTTGCTAACGGTGAAAACAACCAGGACGGCGATAATAATAACTATAGTGAAAACTTCGGAACTGAAGGCCCCACCGACGAATCTCACGTCAACCAGCTTCGACGTCGCCAAATCAAAAACATGTTGACCACACTAATGCTTAGTCAGGGCGTGCCGATGCTGGTCGCCGGAGATGAATTCCAACGAACCCAACAGGGAAACAATAACGCCTACTGCCAAGATAATGAAATCTCTTGGCTGGACTGGGATTTAGTCAGCGAAAACGCTGAACTGGTTCGGTTTTGTAGATCGTTAATCGAATTTCGACGCCAACAGCCAACGGTTCGACGACACCATTTCTTAACCGGAGTCCCTGACAGTCAAGACTGCTGGCCCGATGTCAGTTGGTACAACCCACAAGGCACAGCCATCGACTGGAGCGTCGATGCGTTGCCTATCCTGTGTCTACTCGCCGCCCCACTTGAACATCGAGACTCAGAAATATTGGGACGCGATGTCCTACTGATGCTTAATTCAAGTCACGAGCCGGCACAATATTCAATTCCAGAAATCGCCAGACCCAAACGCTGGCACCTCTTTATCGACACCGCCGCCGAGTCCCCTGAGGACATCTATCCCAATCTGGACGGTCCCCTCCTCGAAAGCCAGCAAACATGCCCCCTGCCACCGAAGTCACTTAAAGTTTACGTCGCCGGAATCTCAAGCTGAATCTTTTACTACTCGCACAAAAACGCTACCACTTTCAAGATAAGTAATCGCGATTAATTCGTGGATATTCCATCTGATTCCCTCCCTCTCCTTGTTTCGAAGCGGGCACAAGATAATACTGAAACTGCGACTCCGATCTGAAATGACTCAAACCTGAGGAGACTTCGATCGATAACAACACCCTCGCTTCCCACCAGAACAGCGTCTACTCGGCGCTCCGCCTGACTCGCATCCCCGGCGTAGGGCCGGTCGTCTATTCAGAATTAATCCATCGCTTTGGCTCCGCCCCCAACGTATTCAAAGCAACCGCCGCTGAACTTAAGCAGCTTCCAGGAATCGGACCAAAACTAGTCAACGCGATCTTAAATACTCGCGATATAGCACCGGTGGATTCAATCATTAAGACATGCCAGCGGCACAAGATTGATATGATCGAACGCTTCGAAGGTGCTTACCCTGAACGCCTTTCAGAAATTTACGACCCGCCCTCGGTTCTTTATTCTCGCGGCAAGCTGGTTCCTGCAGACAACCTTAGCATCGCCATTGTCGGTTCCCGTCATGCAACGAGATATGGAATCAAAATTGCATCTCAATTGGCTAGAGGGTTATCAATGGCCGGTATCACGATCATCTCCGGATTAGCGAGAGGGATCGATGCGACCGCCCACCAGGCAACGCTTGAGGCGGGTGGAAGAACAATTGCCGTCCTCGGGGGCGGCCATCTGAAACTGTATCCAACGGACCATGCTGCACTCGCCAATGAAATCACTCACAGCGGGGCTGTCATTTCGGAATCACCGCCAGACACCCCGCCTCGCAGTGGATCTTTTCCAAGACGCAACCGAATCGTTTCCGGGTTGAGTTTAGGAGTGGTGGTTGTTGAGGCCGCGCGAAGAAGCGGCGCTTTAATTTCAGCGAGACTGGCAATGGAGCAGGGGAGGGAAGTCTTTGCTGTCCCCGGACAAATCGACAATCGCATGTCCCAAGGATGTCACAAGTTAATTCAAGATGGAGCAAAACTGGTAAATTCTGTCGACGATGTGCTCGAGGAACTTGGGCCCCTCGCTAACCCCATTCAAACCCAACAAGCAGGAGAAATTCGCAATCCAGCGGAACTTAAACTGACTGAGCAGGAACGAGACATTCTAAACACGATTGAAACGACTCCGACGTTGATCGACGCAATCATAGAAAAAACGAACATCCCTGCAGCGAGAGTCATGTCAACTATTAGCATTCTTGAAATGCGTTCATTAATTCAACGTGTCTCGGGCACCTCCGTAGTTCGTCGCTAAAAACAATTTCTCCCCGCCTATTTTGAACATGAAGATCATTACGTACAACATCAACGGCATTCGCTCGGCAATCAAAAAAGGGCTATTCGATTGGATTGAAGACCACGATTACGATGTGATTTGCCTACAAGAAACAAAAGCTCATTCCGGCAGTGTCCCGGTCTTATTACTCAACAGCATTGGCTACCATCACTGTTGGCATTCTGCCAAGCGAAAGGGCTACAGCGGTGTTGCCACGTTTTCCAAAATCAAACCCCGCCACATCGAATTCGGAATGGGCCTCGAAAAATATGACGTTGAGGGCCGAATCCTTCGCACTGATTTCGAAAACTTGACAGTAATTAACTGCTACATTCCCAACGGATCCGCAAGTCAAGTTCGCCACAATTTCAAATTAGAATTCCTCAAAGACTTCTCTGGTTGGGTAACAAAAATAAGAGAGGAACAACCTCGCGTGATCGTAGTTGGAGACTTCAACATCGCACGATCACTTTTGGATGTCCCCCCGGATCAAGCGACTACGAGCCCTTCCGGCTTTCGACAGGACGAACGTCACTGGCTACAACAGTGGCTGGACGAGGGCTTTATCGATTCATTCCGAAATCAAACACCCGCAGGGCGGAGCTATACCTGGTGGCCCCCCACCAATCCAACCAGGACCGACCGAGGTGCCTGGCGGATTGACTACCAATTCGTCAACGCCACTCTTCAATCGTCAATTCAAAACGTTTCCCACTTAAAAAACATATACTATTCCGACCACTGCCCTGTTTTGCTTGAAATCGATGACAATTAACGCCAAAATAGCAAGCTCACTAATCTCCGATTGAGGCTATCCATGCGACCACACCATTTTCTCACGATCATCGCCACTTTAATCTGGTTCACTTTGCCAAGTGCTGAACTACTGGCAGAATTGAAATTACCATCATTCTTCAGTAATCAAATGGTGCTACAACGGGACAAACCTGTGTCCATTTGGGGGTGGGCGGATGCCAATACACAAGTCGACGTCGCATTCAATGGAAATACGGTTTCTACAAAATCCACCGACGAAGGAAACTGGAAAATCACACTGCCCGCGATGAAGGCCAGTCGACAGGGCATGAACATGGTGATTGAAAATGGCAATGATAGAGTTGAAATTAAAAACATTCTCGTAGGTGAAGTCTGGTTTGCGAGCGGGCAATCCAACATGGCATTCAAGCTACAAAACTCACTTGATGCCAAAGCCGATTTGCCAAAATCCAAAAACTCGTCAATTCGATTTTTCTTGGCCGCCAACACACC
>Ga0055584_100001206_pt1 | contig 25378 bp, 21 predicted proteins | sample OSDHelmetaG_FD_58716 | JGI IMG/M metagenome (GOLD analysis project Ga0055584, IMG submission 58716) | Pelagic marine sediment microbial communities from the LTER site Helgoland, North Sea, for post-phytoplankton bloom and carbon turnover... | ecosystem: Environmental > Aquatic > Marine >...
TGCCGGTCTGATGGAGCCGATCGAATTGGAGAATGGACCTGTTGCTCACTTCGGTGCCGATACGGATCATCTGTATTTGCTTGAAGAAGGTATTTTGAAACGGATGATCGGCGACAATGTCACGGAGACATTGAGGCCGGGCGATATTTACAACGAAGGTTGCTCCGTTTTCGGGTGGACTTCTAAATCACAAATTATGTCCATCGGCCCCGCAAAAGTGTGGCGGATACCGGTCGAAACGTTTCAAGAAGTGCCGATTGTTGTTTGGAAGTTATTTGAAATTTTCCGAGGCCGAATTCGGATGATTCCGGAATCCGCTATGACGACAGATAACATTTTATAGCCGGAACAAGATTTTACCGTCTTTGCCGACAAAAAAGGGGGGATGGTGAAAATCACCACCCCCCAGTCACAGGGAGCACCGTGCCAGAGTAGGGGCTACACGCTACGAACACCCGCTGGTAGCGCCACAAGTGTCGCATTTCAGACATGTGCCGTTGCGAACGAGCGTGAAATTCCCGCAATCAGAGCAGGAATCACCCTCGTAGCCCTTGGCCCTGGCCTCGCGAATCCGGTCTAGTGTGGTGTCGACCGGAATGTCGACCAGAGCCTCCGCGACAGCGGCCGAAGCCCCTGTTGCGGACGCGACGACCACCTGGCTCTCCGAAGAGCTGGCCGTCACATTCTGTGCCGGGGCACTGGATGCATTCACATCCGCACCGCCGGAAATTACGCGTAATTTGGAAGACCGCATGTAGCCGTTGCTGGCGACTTTTCGAATCGTCGCCAATGTTTCTGCGGTTTCTTTTGGTAGATGACCTTCTTCCGAGCCTGTGCCGAGAGAATCTGGCAAGAGGTCGGATGGTTCCGCATGGGCAAGGTCGTCGCGTCCGAGATAACTGATTGCGACTTCGCGGAAGATATAGTCGAGGACTGACGTCGCCATCTTGATGGCATCGTTACCTTGCACCAGCCCACTCGGTTCAAACCGGGTGAAAGTGAAAGCCTCAACATATTCTTCTAGCGGTACGCCGTATTGCAGGCCGATAGAGATAGCGATGGCAAAGTTATTCATCAGGCTCCGAAAGGCGGCGCCTTCTTTGTGCATATCTATGAAGATTTCACCAAGATTGCCGTCTTCATACTCACCGGTACGGAGATAAACCTTGTGCCCGCCCACATTGGCTTTTTGTGTATAGCCTTTGCGGCGATGAGGCAGGCGCCGGCGTTCGTGTGCTGCGGCCTGTTCGACAATCCGCTCGACGATGCGTTCGGCAGCAATTGGCGCTTGTTGCCCCTTGGGCAGGTCTGCAAGATCGTCTTCAAAGTCATCATCGTCGACTAGTGCCGACTGTAATGGCTGGCTAAGTTTGGAGCCGTCACGATAGAGCGCGTTCGACTTCAGGCCCAATCGCCAGGACATCATGTAGGCGTCCATGCAATCTTGGACCGTGGCGTCGTTCGGCATGTTAATGGTCTTTGAGATAGCGCCGGTAATGAAAGGCTGGGCCGCTGCCATCATCAAAATATGGCTTTGCCATGAAAGGTACCGTTTGCCGGTTCGTCCACATGGATTGGCACAATCGAAGACCGCAAGGTGGTGGTCCTCCATGTAAGGCGCGCCTTCTACCGTCATGGCTCCGCAGCAAAATGTGTTGGCGTCTTCGATTTCTTCGCGGCTAAAGCCAAGCTCCGCCAAAATTTCGAAGGATGGATCGTTTAATTGCGCATCGGAATAGCCAAGTACGTTGTAGCAAAATTCTTCGCCGAGGTTCCATTTGTTGAACGCAAATTTGATGTCGAAAGCGCTGCCCAATGCCTCTTCAAGCGCCGCAAGCTGGTCATCACCGAAGCCGTGTTTCTTGAGGCTGATATGATTGACGTAAGGCGCGTCTTTGAGTGTGCCATGGCCGACCGCATACGAAATGATACTGTCGATTTGGTCTTCTTTATATCCAAGGCGACGTAACCCGTCGGGCACCATCCGATTGATGATTTTGAAATAACCACCGCCGGCTAGTTTCTTGAACTTCACCAATGCGAAGTCCGGCTCGACACCTGTCGTATCGCAATCCATAACAAGTGCGATCGTGCCCGTTGGTGCGATCACCGAGACTTGGGCATTGCGATAGCCATGTTCCTGACCGAGTTCGTAAGCCTTGCGCCATGCCTCTTCTGCCGCTTTGGCGACAATAGGTGCTGGGCAATTCTTATGATCTAACGGCAACGGCGGCATGGAGACACCTTCGTATCCGTCAGCATTGCCTTCGGCCGCATTAAGATGGTTTCGGATAACGCGCAACATTGAAGAGCTATTTTTCTTGTAACCAGGGAAGGCGCCAAGCTCTCCGGCCATTTCAGCCGAAGTTGCGTAGGAGGTACCTGTCAGCAGGGCGGTAATTGCGCCGCAGAAGGCCCGACCTTCGTCACTGTCATAGGAAATGCCGGAGGCCATTAAAAGGCCGCCAATATTCGCATATCCTAGACCTAAGGTCCTGTACTCATAGGATAATTTAGCAATTTCCTTCGACGGGAATTGCGCCATCATGACGGCGATTTCCAAGGCGACAGTCCAAAGCCGCACCGAATGGGTGAAGTCTGCGACATCGAATGTGCCGTGCTCATTCTGATAGTTCATCAAATTGAGCGACGCCAGATTACACGCCGTATCGTTCAGGAACATGTATTCCGAACACGGGTTGGAACCGTAGATGCGATCCGTATTTGAGCAAGTGTGCCAATCATTGATCGTGCTATCGAATTGCAAACCCGGATCGGCACATTGCCAAGCAGCGCCCCCAATTTGGTCCCACAACTCGCGTGCTTTAACGGTTTTAGAAATTTTGCCGTCGGTTCGCTGAATCAGGTCCCAATCTTTATCGTCCTCGACTGCCTTCAAGAAGTCATTGGTAAGCCTGACAGAGTTGTTGGAGTTTTGGCCGGCGACAGTTAGGTAAGCTTCTGAATCCCAATCCGTATCATAGGTTTCAAACTCAATTTCCGTGAAGCCTTGGGCCGCAAACTGAAGCACGCGTTGAATGTAACTTTCCGGCACCATTCGTTTTCGGGCCTTCAAAACAGCGCGCTTCAATTCGCGGTTCTTTCTGGGATTGCTGCGATCTTCTTCTGCAATCGTGTCGTCTTTGCAGGCCGCCAAAATAAAATTGAGCTGTTCGCTGCAAATTCTTGATCCAGTCACCAGTGCGGCGACCTTTTGCTCTTCGACACACTTCCAATTAATAAATTCTTCTACATCCGGATGGTCGATATCGAGCACAACCATTTTTGCGGCGCGTCGCGTCGTACCACCAGATTTGATAGCGCCTGCAGCGCGATCACCTATTTTCAGAAAACTCATCAGGCCGGATGATTTGCCGCCGCCGGATAAAGGTTCGTTCGAGCCGCGAATTGCGGAGAAATTACTGCCCGTACCGGAGCCATATTTGAAAAGGCGCGCTTCACGGACCCAAAGGTCCATAATGCCCTTTTCGCCAACGAGATCATCGTCCACGGATTGAATAAAGCAAGCGTGCGGCTGCGGATGTTCGTAGGACGACTTGGATTTTGTCCAACGGCCGGTTTTGTAATCAACATAGGAATGGCCTTGCGCCGGACCGTCTATGCCGTACGCCCAGTGAAGGCCTGTATTGAACCATTGCGGTGAATTCGGCGCGCCTTTCTGCTGTACCAGAATGTAGGTCATTTCATCGTAATAGGCTCGCGCGTCTTCTTCGCTATCGAAGTATCCACCCTTCCAGCCCCAATAGGTCCAGGTGCCGGCTAATCGATGGAATACCTGCTTGGCGCTTGTCTCGCCGCCGAATCGCTCTTCTTCGGGCAAATCCGCCATGGCCTCTGTGTCGGGAACGTGGCGCCACAACCAAGTTGGCACGTCATCCTCTTCGACGGGCTTCGACTGCGCCGGAACACCTGCTTTTCGGAAATATTTTTGTGCGAGGACGTCTGCCGCTACCTGGCTCCAATGGCCGGGCACTTCGATATCTTCATGTTTGAAGACGACAGAGCCGTCTGGGTTGCGAATTTCACTTGTCGCAAAGCGGAAATCAATTCCTGCGTATGGCGAATCCTGCCATTTAGTGTAGCGCCTTTCAATGCGCATGCCTTTAACCCCCCAAAACCCCAAACGCGCCCGTTGACCGAACGTCAGATGTTGCCGGACCAGGCGAAACATCTAATAATACGAAGGGTTTAAGGAGTTCCTCTGCTCCTACGATCCCTCCGACAAAAATGCGCTCCCAAGCCTTCGCGACCCTATTGGTCCCTTTCAATCGCGAACACCAGATTTGGAGTGCTCGGGAACATTATCTACTAAATATGGGCGAAGCAAGTAAATATTGGGGGTTTAACTGAAAAAAATACTAAATCTTGAAAGGGTTGGCCTTCAAAGGCGCTTTTTTATTTGAGTTTTGTAATGAATATGGCCCGGATTTCCGCGATTCACAGTAGAAAATAGGTTCGCAAAGGGGCGTAAAATTTGATGTCCAGATTCACATTCCGACGCTAGACGGACGCGATTGGCGATGTCATAGTCTCGCGGGATTCGCGATCTACAAAGAGGCAATTTTATGCCGACTATGATCACACGTGTGATGACGATTTTTAATGGGCAGTTTGTTGGCGAAGATACGTCCGGCAATCGCTATTACCAAGAGCGCCGTAAACCTAAAACCGGTCGGCGTCGCCGCTGGGTTGTGTATTCTGGCGAAGACGAGGCAAGCTGTGTAGAAGCTGCTTGGCATGGCTGGTTGCATTACACCGTGCAAGAACCGCCGAAAGAAGATGGAGGCGGTTATGACTGGCAAAAGGAACATGTTCCCAATCTGACGGGAACTGCCGAAGCCTATCGGCCGCCCGGGCACACGCTCGCTGGCGGGAAGCGCGACCGCGCAACGGGTGATTATGAACCGTGGACGCCTAATTGATGGGTGAAGATTCGAAACATGAAATCAAGCATATTTTGCTTGGTATGATGGTCGTTGCGGCCACGGTTATATTTTTCTTCTTTTCTTACCAAAGCGGGCCGGAAGGAACGGCGAGTGGCTATATGCTGTCGGGACGGTTTAACGCGACGGACGGTATCGCGGTGGGCAGCGACGTGGTCCTAACCGGCATTAAGGTGGGGCAGGTAACGGCTCGCGAATATGATTCTAAAAAGCAAAATGTGCTGGTCGAAATGACCTTTCGCGACGACATCAAAATCCCAGGCGAAAGTACGGTCTCGATTGTGTCCGATGGTTTGCTGGGTGCGAAATACCTAAAGGTGGAACCTGGCGGGTCCGAGAACAATATGAATTCGGGCGACGAATTCGAGTTTGTTCAGGATTCCATTCCGCTTGTAGAATTACTTGAAAAAATCGTCGTTGAGGCGGAGCAAAAGCGGAAACAACCGGTAACGCCGCCCCCATCTGCCAAAACGAGAGAAAACCCCTTTAGTTTGTTGAACCCATGAGACGAAATGTATTAGAGACCGCCCTCGCGGCGATGGTGCTATTGGTGGCGGGAGTGTTTCTTGCTTTCGCATCCAATATAGGCAATGTGGCGCCGGTGAAGGGATATGAGGTGATTGCCAAGTTCAATTCAATAGACGGGCTGGCAGTGGGCAATGATGTTCGAATCGGCGGGGTGAAAGTCGGGACGGTGAAGAGTCTCACAGTTGATCAGAAAGACTATCGTGCTTTGGTCAAGATGGTCGTGCTACCGGAACTTAAGCTTCCAGTGGACACTGTCGTGGCGGTGGTTACAGCCGGCGTATTGGGCGGTAAGTACGTCGCTTTAATTCCAGGGAAGGGCAAGCGGTCGAATCAGCACGGTTTACGGCTCAAGAAAACCAGGGATGTTGAGCCTATCGAAACGACAGTTGGCAAAGAAATTTTCGGATTGGGTGGGGGGCCAGGTCTCTAATGTGGCTGACCGTAGGCGGAAAAGAAGTTGAACTCAGCGCGGTGAAAATATTTTCGCGGGCATCTGTTGAAACTATCCTCGGCGCGACGGCACTTTCGATACTCGGCGTACTGGTCTATTTCGCATTTAGTGCGACGGACCTAAGGCCGGATGCGGGATATAAGGTGACGGCTAGGTTCAATGCGGTGGACGGTTTGGTTATCGGCAGTGACGTGCGAATTGGCGGTGTAAAGGTCGGTGCCGTCATCGGACAACGGGTCGACCCGAAGGATTTTAAAGCCATTGTGGCGATGACCATTCGGCCCGATGTGCGCCTTGCCACGGACACACTCGTCCGGATCGGCAATGACGGATTGTTGGGTGGCAATTATATAAAACTTGAACCGGGCGGCAGCAAAGATGCTGTGGGCGACGGCGCCGTATTGACTAAGACGAAAGACGTAATTTCGCTCGGAGAACTACTCGAACGCGTACTGGTGTTGGTCAGAGACGGTCCCGCTGCGAAAACGCCCGGGTTTTAAGTCAATCGCTTGACCACGCCAACACCTAATCCCAAATAGTATCATTATGGTGAGATCGTCTTTCTTTATCGCAGGCGCAACTGCTCTCCTAACGTTTTTGTTAGGGGGCACGGGCGCTATGGGGTTTTCGGGAGATACGGTTGTGCTACAGGGAATGGATAAAGTAACCGCGCGGGTTTGGTCCTTCGAGGCACCGGTCGACCGTTCGGTTCGATTCGGTACTTTGCAAATTATCGTCCGCAAGTGTGAGCGTACGCCGCCGGAAGAACCGCCCGAATCTTCCGCTTTCGTGGAAATTTATGAAGCCAAACCCGATGAGGAACAGCGCGGTTTATTTTATGGCTGGATGTTCGCCTCCAGCCCAGGTCTCAATGGGTTGGAACATCCGGTGTACGACGTTTGGGTGCTGGACTGTAAATTGAAATCCCCTCCTAAGTCCGAAGAGACCGAGAAACCCTAACTCAGTCCAGCCTTGTGAATGAGGCGCCTTGCTTCTTCCGTACCGATGAACGAAACGAACCGCTCAGCCTCTTCAGGGGATTGGGCGTTCACGAAGGCGCTCGCAATGAAAGTCGTCATATTGCCGATTTCCGCGGGCAACGGTCCGACGAGATCCACTTTTACGCCAGAGTTTTTGACTCGGAGAATTTCGGTCATTTGTCCAAAGCCTATTTCCTTGTCACCTTTCCCGGCGGCGATTCTCTCCAAAAGGGCGGCCCCGGTCGGGGCTCGTTCCGTCCTGCCGGCAATTTCGTCTGCAAGGCCGAGCGTTTCCATCAGCTTTTCGATGTAAATGCCACTGGACGCAACATTGTAAATGACTGCGGATGCGTCGCGTATCGTCGCGCAAAAATCGTCGACGGTTGCGATATTTGGGTGTGCTACACCGTCTCTGACCACGATTGACGACGCAATGGCGCCTAGTGTTACGGTCGTTTCCGGTTTCATCAAGCCACTTTCAATAAAACTCTTTGTTACCGCATCCGCCCCGATGACCGCATCGAAGCCATGGCTGCTTCCGACGATTTTTTCTCTCATAGCAGGTGCGGTCATGAACTCAATCTCGGTGTCGATTTCAGTCGCTTGTGTAAAGGCCTTTGTTGTTTCCAATACGGCAATGCGGCAGGCGCCAGCTGCGATGATCTTGATTTTGTTTGCCATGGTCGGCTCCCACTAAATTTGGTTTTGAAGTACTGATTCGATTGTGCGTTCAGAGATAGGCGCATTGAAATTAGCATGCAGCTTCAATGCTTCATCTAGCATAACCATATATTGCTGACGCGGAATTTCGATAGCGCCGAATTGAGTTAGGTGTTTGGTAATGAATTGCGTATCCACGAAAGCAAAATTGCCAGTGTGCATACGGAACATTAAGTGCACCAGCGCTACTTTGCTTGCGTCGCGCTGGCGTGAAAACATGCTTTCACCAAAAAAGACTCCGCCAAGCATTACGCCATAGAGGCCGCCGGCCAATTCTCCGTTCCGCCAACATTCCAGCGAATGGGCGTGTCCTATATGGTGGAGGCTCGTATAGAGATCAATTATCTTTGTGTTTATCCAGGTTTGCGGCCTGTCGTTTGCGGTTTCGGCGCAACCTTCGATTACGGCATTGAAGTCCGCATTCGCCGTAACCTCGTAGAGGCCCGATCGCACGGTGCGCCTCAACCGGCGCGGCACGTGAAATTGGTTAAGGGGAAGAATTCCCCGCATGCGCGGATCGACCCAAAAGATTTCCGGATCATCGTGATCTTCGGCCATGGGAAATACGCCGACTGAATAGGCTTTGAGTAACAGGTCGGGTGTAATTTCCGGCATTTCCATAGACCGGATCTCCTAGCTGTCTTGCGATTCGCTTTCGAGCCAGTGTTCGAGCCAGTGAATATCGTACTCGCCCGAAACGAACTCAGGCACCTCCATTAATCGTTGGTGCAGCGCGATCGTGGTGTCTACGCCGCCGACGACGATTTCATCCAAAGTTCGCCTAAGTCGCATAAGGCATTGCTCTCGGTCGCGACCATGCACAATAAGTTTGGCAATCAAACTGTCATAATGAGGCGGCACACTGTATCCGGCGTAAAGAGCAGAATCGACACGCACCCCGAGCCCGCCAGGGGCATGAAAATCGGTCACCTTGCCAGGTGAAGGTGTGAAGGTCACGGGATGCTCTGCATTGATCCGGCATTCGATTGCGTGGCCCATAAGGGGGATATCTTCCTGCGTATAACCAAGCTCCTCTCCGGCGGCGATCCGGAGCTGTGCCCGGACGAGGTCATAACCGGTGATCATTTCCGTAATGGGGTGCTCGACCTGTAAGCGCGTGTTCATTTCGATGAAATAAAACTCGCCGTTTTCATAAAGAAACTCGACCGTGCCGGCGCTTCGATAATTGAGCTTGGAAAGCGCAGTCGCAACCGTTTGGCCGATTCGCTGACGTGTTTCCGCATCAATCGCAGGCGAAGGGGCTTCTTCCAGTACTTTTTGGTGACGTCGTTGCAATGAGCAATCCCGTTCGCCTAAATGAACGACCAAGCCATTTCCATCTCCCATTACCTGGACTTCGATATGGCGGGGATGCATCAAGAGCTTTTCGATATAAACCGAATCATTTCCGAAGGCCGCGCCAGCCTCCTGACGGCACATGTTCAGCGCATCTGGCAAATCTTCGGCGCAGTCGGCAATTTTCATGCCGCGCCCACCACCGCCCGCTGTGGCCTTGATGATAACTGGGAAACCGACTTCCGCAGCAAAGGCCTCGGCCTCTTCCGGTGTTTCCACCGCGCCGTTCGATCCTGGGACAACTGGGAGGCCGATTTCAACGGCTTTCTGTTTTGCCGTGATTTTATCGCCCATGAGGCTGATATGTTCCGCAGTCGGGCCAATGAATGCGAGCCCGTGTTCCTCGACCATCTCCGCGAATTGAGCATTTTCGGAGAGAAAGCCGATGCCGGGGTGAATGGCATCGGCGCCGGTAATATTCGCCGCCGAGAGAATAGCTGGGATATTGAGATAGCTCTCGGCGGATGGCGGTGGGCCGATGCAAACTGCTTCGTCCGCCAAGCGCACATGCATTGCATTTTCGTCCGCCGTCGAATGAACAGCGACCGTATTAATGCCGAGCTCTTTACAGGCGCGGTGTATCCGAAGTGCGATTTCGCCGCGATTTGCGATTAAGACTTTATCGAACAAATGATTTACTCAAGTATCAAAAGAGGTTCCCCGAATTCGACCGGCTGCGAATCCGAAACAATGATCCGTTTCACGGTCCCTGCTTTGGGTGCAGGAATGGGGTTCATGACTTTCATCGCTTCGATAATCATTAATGTTTGTCCTTCGCTCACGTGGTCGCCCTCTGAAACGAATGTCGGGTCGCCGGGTTTAGGCGAGAGATAAACCGTCCCGACCATGGGAGATGGAATCGCATTGGCATCGGTGATCGTGGCTTCGTGTTCGGCAGGCCCCGATGTGGTTGTGGGCCTGGCCGCGGGGGGGGCTACAAGTGCGCCACCGATGTGTCGAGCGACCCGGATCGATTGCCGTCCGTCGCTGATTTCAATTTCGCTTAGCCCGGTCTCTTCCAGCAGAGCATTCAGGTCGCGAATTAGCGTTTTGTCTAAACTCATTTTTGCCATTATCGATATGTCCTATTTGCCGAGAAGCTGTTTCGTCGCTTCCAATGCTAATTCGTATCCAGCAGCGCCAAACCCGCAAATAACCCCGGTGGCGCAGGGGGAAATATAAGAGTGATGCCGAAATTCTTCACGCGCGAAAATATTCGATAAATGGAGTTCGATAACGGGAAATTCGACAAGCTGCAATGCATCTAAAATCGCAATCGACGTGTGCGTGAAAGCTCCAGCATTGATGATAATGGCATCTTGTGATTCGCGTGCGTCTTGGATCCAACCGACAAGTTCGCCCTCAACGTTGGATTGCTTGAAGGACAACGAAATGTCTAGTTTCTTTGCAACGCGCTTACAGGCCTTTTGAATATCTGCCAAGGTTTCAGAACCATAGACGGCCGGCTCTCGAACTCCGAGCATGTTTAAATTTGGCCCGTTAAGGACGAGCACGCTATGTGTATCAGTCACAGTAGACACCCAAGGTCGATATTGATGAAACGCACTATATCAATTCATTGCTCGGTGGAAAGAAAAGATGAACGATTGCGGTGTGCCAACGGGACCGCTTGTTGTAAAAATTCCGTAATGCTAACCGAATACACGCGATATGCCTGAAAAATGTAATGCACCCTATGGAAGCTGGACCTCTCCAATTACCGCCGATTGGATCGTTGCCGGAACAGTGGGGATTGGACAGATCCAGCTTGATGGTGATTCCATTTATTGGAATGAGGTGCGGCCCAGTGAGAAAGGCCGGAGCGTGGTCTGCCGCTTGGGGCCGAGTGGCCAGATTGAAGACTTTTCGGCGGATGCCTTTAGCGTTCGGAGTCGCACGCATGAATATGGCGGCGGCGCTTTTACGGTTCGGAATGGCACACTTTGGTTCAGCAACGATGCGGACGGCCGGGTGTATTGCCAATCGGCGGGCACTGAGCCGGTGCCGCTTTCTCCGCAACGGCGGTGGCGGTTCGCTGATTTTGTGCGGGACGACCGACAGGGCCGTTTGATCGCGGTTCGCGAAAACCATGAGGTTGAGGACGGAGAGCCGACAAACGAACTGGTTTCGATTGCCGACGACGGACACGTAACGGTGTTGGCTGAAGGTGCCGATTTCTACGCGGCGCCGAAAATTTCGCCGAACGGACACAGTTTAGCGTGGCTAAGCTGGAACCATCCCAATATGCCGTGGGACGGCTGTGAACTCTGGTGTGGCGAATTGGATAGCCAGGGGGGCATACTGGCGCCAACGCTGATCGCCGGCGGCGAGGATGAGGCTATTTTTCAACCCGAGTTTTCCCCTGATGGGAAACTCTATTTCGTCTCGGACAGGTCGGGTTGGTGGAATATTTATTGTCACCGCGACGGAAAAAAAGAGCCGGTGTTCGTTTTGGAAGCGGATTTCGGGTTACCCCAGTGGGTTTTTGGTATGTCGATGTATGGCTTTGCCTCGGAAACTCAAATTGTTGCCACCTATATTATGGATGGGCTTTCCAAACTCTGCATGATTGATATCAAGACAGGTAACTTTGATCCGGTATTGCTGCCATTCGTCGATGTGCTGGGTTTGAAGGCATTTCAGGGACGTGCTGTTTTTGTAGGCGGTGGGATGAAAGAGCCCGCAGTTGTTGCTTCGCTCGAGACCGCTTCTGGTGAGATATCTGTATTGTACCGTTCGGCGGCGGCGACAGTGGATGCGAACAGTGTTTCACGCCCGGCCCCCGTTTCAGTGTCGGTGGGTGAAAATGAAATTGCGCATGGTTTCTTTTATCCGCCGCAAAACGCGGACTTTGGTGGGTCGGGTTCGGATTTGCCACCGTTAATCGTCAAAAGTCACGGCGGGCCGACCGGACAAACTACAGCTGCGTTTAACGTCAAGATTCAATATTGGACCAGTCGGGGTTTTGCCGTGCTGGATATGAATTATCGCGGTTCTACGGGCTTCGGTAGGGCTTACCGGCGGCGTCTAAACGGTGCGTGGGGGCGCATCGATGTGGAAGATTGCGCGGCGGGTGCCCGATGGTTGAGCAAACAAGGCTGGGTCGATGCGGAGAGGATGGCCATATCAGGAGGGAGTGCGGGTGGCTACACCACTCTTTGTGCACTCACCTTTGATACCTGCTTTTCCGCTGGCGCGAGCCATTACGGCATTGGTGATTTATCCGCTTTGGCGGAGGATACCCATAAATTTGAATCTCGATATTTGGATGGACTGATCGGCCCCTGGCCGGAAGCCGAAGTGGATTATCGCGCACGCTCCCCAATCCACCATGCGGAGGGACTCGATTGTCCGGTTATTTTCTTCCAAGGGATGCAGGACAAGGTAGTGCCACCGGGCCAGGCAGAGGCGATGGTAGAGGTGTTAAGAGAAAAGGGTATTCCGGTCGCCTATGTGGCGTTTCCGGAAGAGGCCCATGGCTTCCGTCAGGCCGCAAACGTTAAAGCCGCCCTCGAGGGGGAGTTATACTTTTATGGCAAGATTTTTGAATTTGAGCCAGCAGACGACGTCGAAACCATATTGATCGAAAACCTCTGATGCAATCATTTAGCCGCGACCTTTGTGCGGCGGAAAGATGACCTCATGATACTTTACACATACTGGCGGTCCTCCGCCGCTTTTCGTGGCCGACTGGCGCTTGCGTTAAAAGGGATCCAGGCCGAGCATGTAGCGATAAACCTCGCCCAGGGTGATCAGTGGGCGGCGGATTATACTGCCGTAAACCACCAATCCATCGTGCCGACATTGGAAGACGGCGGGTTGGTTATCCGGCAATCGGTCGCCATATTCGAGTATTTGGAGGAGACTTATCCAGAGTCACCGCTATTACCGCGCGATGCGGCCGGCCGCGCTAGGGTGCGCGCCATTGCCCAGTTAATTGCGTGTGAGATGCACCCGCGCTTATCCAACCGGGTACGCTCTTACGTGGCAGAAAATTTCTCCGATCAGGCGCGGATGGATTGGTATGCCCATTGGGCGCCACAAGGGTTCGGTGCGCTGGAGGACTGGTTGTCGAGCGATCCTGATACGGGGCGTTTCTGCCACGGAGATACACCGACCATGGCCGATTGTTTCGTTATTCCGCAACTCTATGCCGCGAAACGCTATGACATGGACCTATCGATGTTTCCAACCTTAATGGCCATTGACGCGGCATGTGCCGAGCATCCCGCATTTATCGAAGCATTGCCGGAAAATCAACCTGATGTGGGAGACGATGTTCGTCCGTAAGGGGATTAACTTTTCGGTTTACGTTCTTCGGCGATGTAGGATTTGAGCTGATCCAGTCCGACAGCACCCGGAATAATACGGTTCCCAATAATGAAACCCGGTGTGCCGCGGATGCCCAGTGACTGAGCGAGTTGAATCGTTTCGTCGAGATAGGCATTGATTTTCGGGTCGCTCATATCTTCTTGCAACTTCGCAACATCAAGGCCGACCTTACGTGCCGTCCGTATGATAGCTTCCGGGCTCAATTGGCCGCGGCTCTTCATGAGTGCGACATGAAAGGTGAAGTATTTACCTTGCTTTTTAGCCGCCATAGCGGCTGTTGCGGCAAATCTGGAGTTTGGTCCGAGTATGGGAAGCTCCTTCCAAACGATGCGCAAATTTTTGTCATTCTCAACAAGATTGACCATGGAATCGATCACACGCTTACAATAGCCACACTGATAGTCGAAGAACTCTACAAGGGTCACGTCGGCGTTCTTGTTGCCTGACATTGGCGTCATGGGATGCTCGAACAGGGGGGCCTTACTCGTTGCCAGCTTCTCCGAAGCCGCTTTTTCCTGCGAAATACGTTCGCGCTCGCGCAATTTCTCCATCGATTCCAAAATTATTTCGGGATTGTTCAGGAGATAATCCCGAATGACCTTTTCGAACGCCTTTTTTTGTTCGACGGTCATGGGGTCCGCTGCATTTACAGGTGCAACGGGGAGAAGGAATATGGCGCAGACGGCGAAAATGCTACCCGCGTGGATGAGATGCGATTTGATGCGATTCGTTTTAAACATTTTTGAGCCTCTAACTGTCTTCCGCGGCTTTTGCTTGAGCCAATTCGTTGTCGATATCCAAAGCTCGAATATGCTCCGGAGTCCCTTTGGGTAGCGCTTTTAAAGCACGCTGTATGTTTTGTTTGGCGCGACCGATGTCGCCTCGTAGCATTGCTTCTTCTGCCAAAGCCAAGGACGCTTTGCCGGTTTCACCGCGACGCCCGTAAATGGTCGCCAGTTGGCGCCAGGCGGCTGGAATTTCGTTTTCATACCTTAAAGCTTCGCGAATGTTTTTTAAGACCGCGTCGTCCAGTTTCGGGTCGTTGAGCTCCAATTGGACTCGCGCGAGGCTAATACGGATCAATGCGGCCCACGGTAAAATCTTAATTGCCTTATTGTATGCTTTAATAGCACCGCGGATTTCACCGGCATCCTTCAAAATGTCTCCTTTTAGTTCGTGAAAAAAAGGATCCTTGGGGGATTCGTCAATGAGTTGGTTGACGATGCCCAATGCGTTCTTCACGTTATGGAGTTTCATAAAGGCATAGGCACGGGCATATCGGGCTTCTATGCCCTTGTCTTCGGCGCTGTAACGATTAAGGGTTTGGTTCGGATCGTCCACATAGCCGTTTATTTTACCGCGCATACGCGCATGCATGGTGGTGAATTGTTTCGGTGTGGGCACTTTGGAAAAACGCGATTTCCCAACATGATTTCCCAAGAAGGCCACGCGATCTTGCGTTAGGGGATGGGTGCTGGCGTAAGGATCCTTGGAATCTGTATAGAGGGCGGATTGTTTTTGTAGAATTTGTAAAAACTCCAGTAATCCCTGCGACGATTGCCCGGTGCGCTCTAAAAAATCTATGCCGGCCTGATCTGCGGCTTGTTCCATGCCCTGGGTATATTTAAAAAGTGAGCGCTGCCCAATTGCTTGACCACCAATGAGGGCGCCGGCGACACCTTCGGCGCTACCAGCGGCAATGGCCGCTGCAGTTCCCAAGATCATGGCTATAATCGATTGGGTCGAGGCATTTCGAAGACCTTCATGTATGCGCGATAGGTGTCCGCCTGAGATATGTCCTATTTCATGGGCAAGAACGCCGATAATTTGCCCTGCATTGTCGGAGCGCGTAAGGAGGCCGGTATTGAGAAAGATGTTTTGGCCCCCGGCGACGAAGGCGTTTAAGCTGCCGTCTTTGACGAGACGAATCCGGATTGAACTTAAATTGAGGCCGGCTGCTTCGAACAACGGCGCACTATAAGCACGAATGGTATTTTCGATTTCTGTGTCCCGTACGATTGCTAACCCTTGCGCCCGGGCGCTGAGGTCTATAAACGCCATGCCAAGCAGCGATACTAACAGCATAACCGCGGATACTGGTTTGACAGGCAAAATGAATTTTTTAAAGCGTTTCAGGTGCATTGGGTTCAGCCAACTGTTTCGTCGACAGACTTTACTTGGCCTCCGCCGAACTCGCAATCAAGGTGCAGTTCTCTTTTTCGCGATCACAATGTTATCAGCTTGTTCCACGGTGGAAAAAGCCACCAATGCTATTCTTCCCAAAACCCCGCCATCCGTATTGTTCGCGACCGTTGTTGCAGATGAGCCGGCGGCAGTTTTGGCGGCCCGTGATGTGTTGGCAAGAGGGGGGACCGCTGCTGATGCTGCGGTGACACTGTATTTTACGCTCGCGGTGACCTTTCCCTCACAAGCCGGGTTGGGAAGCGGTGGGATATGTTTGGTCCACAATCCTTTTTCCGGAACTGTAGAGGCGTTGGATTTCAGTAGTGTTGCTGGCGGGCGTTCCGAGGAAAGCAACTCGCCGTTGGCGGTTCCTATTGCCGCGCGGGGAATGGCTTGGTTGCACGCCCGGTTTGGCCGTTTGGGGTGGGGTAGCTTGCTGACACAGGCCGCAACGACCGCACGGGAGGGGGCCACGACATCGCGTGCATTTATAAGCGACTTGAAAGCATCTGCGTTGGATCTGGCCAATGATAGCGTTGCATTATCATTGTTTTTTAATCGTGTAGGGGATCCCGTTGGAGAAGGCATTATTTTTCAGCAAATTGAGCTTGGTGCAGTTTTGGGACAGATCGGCGCACGCGGTGTTGGTGTTATCTACAGGGGGACGTTGGCGGCCCGCATCATAAGTGCGGCAGCGTCGAAAAAGCAGATTATCGATAGTGCCGCGTTCAGCTCTACAAAACCAAAATGGGTGCGCCCAATAGGGTTGCCATTGGGGGATCAGACTATTTATTTTCCACCTGACGGCGCGGGCAAAGTCGCCGCTGCAATGTGGAAAAATCTTAGTGGTGGCGCAGGGCTAAAGGGCGCGGATGCGGCGACACAGACCCTCAAGCTAGCGCAAGCGGCCAAAGCCGCTTACGGACCGCGTTCAGGCACTATAGTGCCGCAATCTGGAAGTGGGTTTTCCGTGGTCGATGGAACCGGTCTCGCGGTCGTTTGCTCTGTGACATCAAATAGGAATTTCGGATCCGGGCGCTTTTTGCCAGGGTTGGGATTTGCATTAGCGCCGGCGCCCGGCAAAGGAGTGCTTGCCCAACAACCGCTCTCCCCAATTTTGGTGGTTGATCGCAATACAAAGAAGTTTGTATTCGCTGCGACTGGAGCGGGCGGGACCACAGCCGCGTCGGCTGTCGTTAACGTTACTGCACGTACGTTGCTAGGGGGAATGTCTTTAAGGGCTGCGAGTGATCGTCCGCGCGTGCATCAAGGGGGCTATACCGACGATGTGGTGGCGGAGAAATCGTTAACCGCAAAAGAAATTGGCGCTCTTGAGGCCGGTGGCGGTAAAGTAAAATTTGTGCCCAAAATTGGTCGGGTAAATGCCGTTCATTGTGCTGCGGGTTTACCGCCGGACTCTCAAAGCGATGCGCCTTGTAAGGTGATTTCTGACAAACGTGGGCACGGCGTTGGCGCGCGTTTCAAAAAGGACCTTAGAGAAAAAGGCAATAGGTAGTGTCGTTGAAAGTGTCCGCCCGAGGGCAAATGGCGCCCTTCATGGTAATGGACGTTCTTTTTGCGGCCAATCAGCGCGAAATCTCAGGTGAAGCCGTATTTCACCTTGAGATAGGTCAGCCAGGAACTGGCGTCCCCCGTGAGGTTATCGAAGCGATTCAAGGGCAGCTATTATCGCAAAAGTTGGGTTACACCGATGCATTCGGCATCACCCCATTGCGCGACGCTATTGCGGGACACTACCAGTCGAGTTACGGCCTTGCTGTGGACCCAAACCAAGTTGCGGTCACTAGTGGTTCATCGGCCGGTTTTGTTTTGGCATTTCTCGCAGCATTTGATGTTGGCGATCGGGTTGCGGTCGCCTCGCCCGGGTACCCCTGTTACCGGCACATACTTAAAGCCTTCGGAATTGACCCCGTCATTCTTGAAACGCAATTTGAGGACCGATTCCAACCGACACCGGAAAAATTAAAAACGCTTTTACCTTTGGATGGATTAATCGTGGCGTCTCCATCAAACCCAACAGGTACCATGCTGGATGCGCCGGCCTTAAAGGCGTTATCAGACTTCTGTCGTGAACATGATATTCGTCTTATTTCAGATGAGATTTACCATGGCATCACATATGAGCAGTCTGCAGTAAGTGCGCTCGAGTTCAATCCGGATGCTATAATCATCAATAGTTTTTCGAAATATTTTGCGATGACCGGATGGCGTGTGGGTTGGATGCTCGTGCCGGAAGAACTGTTGCGCTCTGTGGAATGCTTGCAACAGAACTTATTCATCTGCGCGCCGACACCCTCTCAGGCCGCAGCCCTTGCGGCCTTTGATTGTAAGGCGACCTTCGATGGGCATGTGGAGCGCTATCGTCAGAACCGAAATTTATTGCTCGATCGGATGCCGTCCATTGGCTTCGATAAATTGGCACCTGCGGACGGCGCGTTTTATCTTTACGCGGACGTGTCGTCACTCACGAATGATAGCGAAGGTTTCTGCCGTAAAATCTTGACCGAGACCGGCGTTGCTCTTACGCCCGGCCTCGATTTTGATTCCACAAGAGGAAGGCAATTTATCCGGATATCCTACGCGGAATCACCTGACACAATTAACCAAGCAATAGACGTCCTGACTGAATGGATGTCAGGCAACCGCTAAGGGATCTTGGGTAGCCGTCAACGCGGTACTATCAGCCAAGAACCTTATTCCACCATCCCGTTCTTTTTTCCTTAGGCTCTGGCTCTGCTTGTGGCGGTGCGGTTGGTACGTCGATTTGTTCAACGGGAGCTGCAACAGGCTGAGATTCTACAGAGGCTGGTTCGGAATCCGCTACTGTTTCTGACGACGTGTCGGGCGCACTCTCTGTTTCTTTTTTGGGTGAACTGCGGCGACGCCTTCGCTTAGGTTTGGGCGGTTCGCTTTGCTCAGGATTTTCCTGTTGTTCGGCGCTGACAGCGTCGGTCTTTGTGTCCGTTGGGGTTTCCTCGGCACTGGTAGCTTTTGCTTCCGGCGTCTCTCCGCTCTCTGCTGTCACCTCTGTTGCGTCAGTCTCCGTTGTCATCTCTGTTTCACCGGATTCTGTGGATGTTTTGCGGCCACGTCTCCTACCGCCGCGGCGACCGCGACGACGTTTTTTGGGTTGCGCTTCCTTGTCCTCGTCAGAGGTTTCTTCGTTAGCCTCCTTGGGCGGACCTGCATCCTCTTTGCTTTCAGCGCTAGAGTCTTCTGCGGTTGCCGTTTGATCTTCCTCGCCTCGACCTCTCCGTCGTCTGCGTGGGCGACGTCGCTTTTTACCGTCGCCGTCGCCACTTGCATCGGACCGGTCATTAGTCGTCGGCCGTGCGGAGGGGGGGCGTTTCTCCCCGTCCGCGGATTCGAACAAACAAGTTTGGCCCGCGAGATCATCACCTTCATTGATGGTGACCGAAATCCCGTATCTGGTTTCGATGCCGGCGAGAGCACTTCGCTTGTGATTGAGAATGTAGAGCGCCGTTTCTCGATGGACCGTTGCCGTAATCGTGGTTTCTTTGCCTTTGATGGCTTCTTCTTCAATGGCGCGAAGCGCGTAAAGCGCCGCCCATTCTGTCGACCGTACTAAACCAGTGCCGAAGCAGTGCTGGCAGACTTCGCTGGAAATTTCAGTGATGCTTGGACGTAAACGCTGCCGTGACATTTCCAGCAGGCCGAAATGACTGATACGGCCAACTTGTATGCGCGCGCGGTCTGCCCGAAGAGCATCTTTTAGCCGGCGTTCCACAGAGTGGTTGTTGCGGTTCTCTTCCATATCAATGAAGTCGATTACGATCAGGCCCGCTAGATCGCGCAATCGCAATTGCCGAGCAACTTCTTCAGCGGCTTCCAAATTGGTTCGAAGCGCTGTTTCCTCGATATGACGTTCACGTGTTGCTTTGCCGGAATTCACATCGATTGCTACGAGGGCTTCGGTTTGGTGCAATACGATATAGCCGCCGGATCTCAGTTGCACGTCGGGGCTATTTATACTGTCCAACTGGCCTTCCACCTGGTGTTCGTGGAACAGGGGCGTGCCGCCGTTTTTGTAGGGTTGCACTTTCTTGGCGTGGCTCGGCATCAAGGTCTTCATCATGTCCTTGGCGACCCGGTAGCCGTCCTCGCCATCGACGAAGACCTCATCGATTTCCTTACTGTACAGGTCGCGAATGGCCCGTTTAATTAGATTGGCTTCTTCATAAATTAGGGAAGGTGCAATCGATTGCAGGGTCTCTTCGCGGATCGTATCCCAAAGCCGAACCAGATAATTATAGTCGCGACTAATTTCCGCTTTCGTTCGTTCGGATCCTGCAGTTCGCACGATTACCGTCGTGCCGCTGGAGATGCCAACCCCATCGAGTATGCTTTTGAGGCGTTTGCGGTCTTTTTGGTTGGTGATCTTGCGGCTGATACCGCCGCCGCGGGCGGTGTTTGGCATCAACACACAATACCGGCCGGGCAAAGACAAATAGGTCGTTAGCGCTGCGCCTTTATTGCCACGTTCTTCTTTGACGATTTGCACCAAAATGATTTGGCCACGTTTGATGACTTCTTGAATTTTATAGCGCCGACGCATTTTCCGACGACGTTTCTCCTCGTCTTCCAGATCGTCGCCGCCGACGGTCTCCACGCTCTCGCCTTCTTCAGGCTCGTCGCCATTTTGTGCCGCGACGGTTTCTTCCTCGATTAGCTTTTCCCGATCGGCAATCGGAATTTTATAATAGTCGGGGTGGATTTCGTTAAAGGCAAGAAACCCATGTCGGTTTCCGCCATAGTCAACGAACGCGGCTTGCAACGATGGCTCTACGCGTGTGATTTTAGCTAAATATATATTGCCCTTGAGCTGCTTTTTAGCTTCGAAGTCGCAATCGAAATCTTCGATGCGATTGCCCTGCATGACGACGACACGAGTCTCTTCTGGCTGTGACGCGTCTATTAACATTTTTCTTGTCATTTTGTTCTTTCTCCGGCGGCCAAATCCGGGGCGCTACATCAGCGGCCACCTGTTTGACACGGTTCGGTAAGTTAACCGGTAGGGTTGATCGCAAGCGCTTTGGTAATCGGCGTGAACTGCCGGTTTGTCTTGCTGTTGTGTACCTAGATATTTGTCTCCGAACAGCACTTCGCCGAATATCGGCTGCACCGTCGGTTTCTGTCTCTACCGGTAAGGTGATTTGAGACGTAAGAATACTTTCCGCAGTGGTTTGGTTAGGCGACCGTAAATCCACAGGGCTCCTGCCGACGAATAAAATGGCCGGATCTTTTCGGAGGGGGGTGGTTGTTAAAGTTACGTGAAACACAATTGGTCCTGTCGCCAGATGTATAGAGCCAAACTACGTGCGTAAAATACGCTCATGCGGCATGGTTCGACAATCCGAATCTCATTGTTACGGTGAATTAGCCGCAGAAATGTGTTTGTAGATGAAAATAGAATAATAGTAGAAGCAGCTGACATGAATATAGAAAGTAAAAACTATATTAACAACCACTAGCAATAATATATTTTTTAGTTTCATTGATAGTTTTATGAGTGATATAAGAAAATATATTATATTTATATATACTTAACTATGAAGAATGGTCTTTAGGTAAATTGTAAAATATAAACTATTATGTGATTGCACTGTTTGGGACGGTCGTGGAAACCACTGATGATCATGAAGTGTGTTGAAAATATTTATCGAATCGGCTGCTTTTTGCTTTGTATAGCATCGGGTACGGCAGCTGGCGCGGCTGTGCCGGTGGTAACGGATGCGCGGCTCGGAACCCATCCTGGGCAGACTCGGCTGGTGTTAGAGGTTAGCCAACCAGTTTCGTACAAAATTTTCACCTTAGCGAATCCCTACCGAGTTGTGGTCGACTTTCCAGCCTTACAATGGAAAGTGACACGTTCGGATCGCCGCCTCTCACTGGGCGTTGTTAGCAGTTATCGATACGGATTATTCCAAGCCGGCGTTAGCCGTTTGGTAATCGATGTTAAGAAGCCTGTTCAAATTGCGCGACATCAGATTTTGCGTCCGGCGTCCGGTCGCGGTCATCGGTTTTTGATCGATTTGACAGCCGTTGGCGAGGCGGATTTCAAGAAAGCTAAAAAGGTGTTTCGGACAAAGGATTGGAGGCCGCCAACCAAACCGGTGGCTATAAGGCGTCCTCCGCCGCCACCGCGTCCGTCGCGTAAAGGGCGCCCGCCGGTGGTCAAGCGTATAATAATGCTCGACCCTGGGCATGGCGGGCCGGATCCAGGTGCCATTGGCGTGCGAGGGCTTCGCGAGAAAATAGTGACATTGCGCGCGGCAAATGCAGTACGGCGATTGTTGGAATCTACCGGACGGTATCGCGTTTACATGACGCGGCACCGCGATACCTATGTTCCGCTCCGCAAGCGGTATCAGAAGGCACAGAAGGTGCGGGCTGAGCTGTTTATTTCCATCCACGCCGACAGCCACAAGAACCGCTCAATTCGCGGTGCGTCAGTATACACATTGTCTGAAAAATCGTCGGATAGGGAAGCTGGCGCGTTGGCTGCCCGTGAGAATAGATCCGATATTATTGCTGGTATCGATCTTTCCAGTCAGTCGGATACGGTCGCGTCTATTTTGATTGGTCTTAGACAGCGCCAAACCATGAATGAATCGGCGATATTTGGCGAGATTTTGATTCGCGAGCTAGCACGCGATATCAGGGTATTACGGAATACGCACCGGTTTGCCGGCTTTGCTGTCTTAAAATCGCCCGACACACCGTCTGTGCTGATGGAGCTCGGTTATTTGTCTAGTCCGAGCGATGAAGGCATGTTCCGGAAATCGGCGTTTTATCAGAAGCTTGCCAAGTCTATCTACCGGACAATTGAAAAGTATTTTAAGCGAAGAGCGCACTTAAGCCGGTCATAAGATCGCCACATTAATAATTAGTGTATAACCGCGCTTGGCGTCCGGCTTTCCCCGGTCCATATTAATGTTGTTAAATCGCGCTTTCTAGGGAGCAGCAATGCGTCGATTGTTCCATATATTTACCTTCCTGTGTTCGATTGGGTTGTTTTTTGTGCTGATCGCGGCAGCGGGCGGTGCTTATGTTCTGTGGTCGTTTGGCCAAGGATTGCCCGATTACAAGCAATTGGCAGACTATAATCCGCCGACAGTGACGCGCGTACATGCGGGTGACGGCCGGCTGATTAAGGAATTTGCGACCGAGCGACGTGTTTTTGTCCCGGTACGCGTGATGCCGCGCCATATCATCAACGCGTTTTTGGCGGCTGAAGATCAGGATTTTTTCAGTCATTCCGGTGTTGATTTTAAAGCGCTGTTGCGTGCGAGTGTCCAAAACGTCCAGTACTATTTTCAAAACCGCCGCCCCGTTGGGGCTTCTACGATTACCCAACAAGTGGCGAAGAACTTTTTGCTCACCAATGAAGTGTCGATTGAGCGCAAAATAAAAGAAGCGATCTTGGCATTCCGTATAGAGAAAACCTACGGCAAAGAGCGCATTCTTGAGCTCTATCTGAACGAAATTTATTTGGGCTACGGTTCATACGGCGTCGCTGCGGCGGCACTGAACTATTTCAATAAGTCGCTCGATGAATTGTCTATTGCTGAAGCGGCCTATCTTGCGGCATTGCCAAAAGCACCCAACAACTATCATCCGATCCGTCGCTATAAAGCCGCGTTGGATCGTCGCAATTGGGTGGTTGGGCGGATGCTTAAAGAAGGCTTTATCGAACAATCCACGGCGGACGTGGCACAGAAGTCTGCTTTAGCGGTTATACCGCGAGAAGCGATTCAAATCGTCAAGGCAGAGTATTTTCTCGAAGAAGTGCGCCGCGACCTGACAAAGCGGTTTGGCGATAAAGGCCTCTATCGCGGAGGCTTGTCCGTCCGAACGACACTTAACCCTGGTATGCAGGAAGTTGCGGAAAAAGCACTTCGCACCGGATTGCTCAATTATGACCGACGACACGGCTACCGAGGACCGGTAACGCAAATCTCTGTGCCGCAAAACTGGCAGGACGTGTTGAAGACTGTTGAAGCGCCACCAGGCGCTGGAGACTGGCCGCTCGGGCTTGTTTTGAAGGTGGAAGCTAAAGCCGCATTGGTGGGCCTGGTTAATGGGACAGTGGGAAAAATACCGCTGAGCGAGCTGAAATGGGCACGCGAATGGCAGCCTGAATTAAAGCTGGGGCCATGGATTCAGAAACCGGCGGATGTTGTCCTTGTGGGCGACGTGGTGTTGGTAGAACGGGTGACCGTAAATACCAACGCCAAGAAAGGCGAACCGAATACCTATCCGCCCAATACATTTGGCCTACGGCAGGTTCCTGCCATTAATGGTGCTATTGTAGCGATCGATCCTCATACCGGCCGTGTCTACGCCATGTCCGGCGGCTTTGATTATGAAATGAGCGAGTTCAACCGCGCTACTCAAGCGCGGCGTCAGCCCGGCTCAGCCTTTAAACCGTTCGTTTATCTGACGGCGCTTGAAAACGGATTTACACCATCGACCTATATTCTCGATGCGCCCTTTGTTATCGATCAGGGCTCAGGACAGGGAAAGTGGAAACCGCATAATTACTCAAATAAGTTTTTCGGTCCCAGTCCGATGCGTCTCGGAATTGAGAAATCGCGTAATTTAATGACCGTCCGTCTGGCTCAAAAAATCGGGATGGAGCCGGTTGCCGCCATGGCCAAAAAATTTGGAATCGCTGAGAACTTGCCGCCGCAATTGGCGATGGCATTAGGGGCTTCGGAAACCACACTGCTGGACATTACAACCGGTTACGCCATGTTGGTGAATGGTGGAAAACGCGTGGTGCCTTCGCTGATCGACCGCGTTCAAGACCGCAACGGTAAAACAGTCTATCGCCATGATAAACGCGCCTGCGCGGGATGTCAGGCCGAGTCTTGGCAGAACCAGCCTGTGCCGGTCATACCCGACACCCGCGAACAGCTGGTGGAACCCGCAAGTGTCTATCAGGTGGTCTCTATGTTGGAAGGGGTCGTGCAACGGGGAACGGGTCGCAAAATCAGCACCATTAAGAAGCCGTTGGCCGGCAAAACCGGAACGAGCAACAATAGCCGTGAAACCTGGTTTGTGGGTTTCTCGCCTGATTTGGTTGCCGGTGTTTATGTGGGATTCGACGACCGTTCGAAATTGGGCAAGCGTGAAACTGGTGGCTCGTTGGCGGCCCCCATTTTTAAGCAATTTATGGAAGAGATATTGAAAGGTAAGCCAGCGGTTCCGTTCCGGATTCCAGTGGGAATTCGATTAGTGCGCGTAAATCCTCGAACCGGGAAACTTTCAGAATCTTATGATAAGAATTTCATCCTTGAAGCCTACAAGGATGGCACTGTACCGGACGAAAACACCCAATACACCGTGATCGACGGATCGCAGAGCGTACCGGGAGGGGCAAAGGGAGCATTGCCGGCGACATCGACAGTGCAAAGCCCGAGCGGTCTTTACTAAGGCCGGGACTAAGGTCGTGATAAGTCGTGCGGTGTTTATGGCGCGTCTCCACCTAAAAATTCCGATGACCGAACAAATTCGTCTATAGCCCGCATCTTTTCGCCGGCTTCGAGCGACTGATCTGATAATTTTTCCAAACGTATCAATTCCTTGGAGATTTTCGTTCGCTCTTCGAGCAGAAAGTTGAATAGGCCGTCCCACCCGGCTATGGGCGTTGGGTAGGTCCGAATATCCCGATCAATCGGGACTTTGACTGATTGGAGATGTGTTTTTAGGTCGGACCAATCAAAATATTTGGTATGGGGATATTCTTCTTGGTTCATCTTTCTCGGCTCCACTGATCTTCATACGATGCTGCGCGTGAGTTTCTTAGTGAAAAAAAA
>Ga0055584_100001207_pt1 | contig 25378 bp, 24 predicted proteins | sample OSDHelmetaG_FD_58716 | JGI IMG/M metagenome (GOLD analysis project Ga0055584, IMG submission 58716) | Pelagic marine sediment microbial communities from the LTER site Helgoland, North Sea, for post-phytoplankton bloom and carbon turnover... | ecosystem: Environmental > Aquatic > Marine >...
TCTCAAAAGGCGCTCGCAGATGCGCAGAAAATTGCCGCCGAGCGCGGCCACCAGGGGGTCGATGCGGAACATTTGCTGCAGGCCCTGCTCGCGGACGGGGATGGTCTGGCGGTGGCCTTGTTGGCTCGCGCGGAAATCGACCAAAGTTCGCTCGGCGGAGCTTTGCAAAAAGCCCTGGAGTTGATTCCCGAGGTCCGCGGCCCCGGCCACGATGCCTCCCGTTCCTATTTGACCCAGAGGCTGTTGCGGTTGCTCTCGGTGGCCGAGGGCGAGGCAGAAGCGCTCAAGGACGACTACGTCAGCGTGGAGCATCTCCTTCTGGCTCTGCTCGCTGACGAGGGAGCTGCAGGCACCTGTCTGCGGGGCGCCGGTTTGGATCGCCCTGCCCTCCTGTCTGCCCTGCAAGCGGTCCGAGGTCACCAGCGCGTGACCGGTCCGAACCCGGAAGATACCTATGAATCGCTCGAAAAGTTCGGGCGTGATTTGACCGAGGCGGCCCGGGGAGGGCAACTGGATCCGGTCATCGGTCGCGATGACGAAATTCGGCGCGTGATTCAGGTGCTTTCGCGTCGGACGAAGAATAACCCCGTGCTCATCGGTGAGCCTGGCGTAGGCAAGACGGCGATCGCCGAGGGGCTGGCGCAACGGATTGCCAATGGTGATGTCCCCGATGGTTTGCTGCACCGCCGGGTCGTTTCTCTGGATATGGGTGCGCTGATCGCCGGAGCCAAATTCCGAGGCGAATTCGAGGAGCGCCTCAAGGCTGTGCTGAGCGAAGTGCAGCGCGCCGAGGGGAATATCATTCTCTTTATCGACGAACTTCATACGGTCGTCGGTGCGGGTGCCACCGAAGGTGCGATGGACGCCTCCAACCTACTCAAGCCCATGTTGGCCCGCGGAGAACTGCATTGTGTGGGTGCGACGACGCTCAACGAGTACCGCAATTATATCGAAAAAGACGCAGCATTGGAGAGACGTTTCCAGCCAGTAATGGTCGATCAACCAGGGGTGGAAGATACCATCTCGATCCTGCGCGGGCTGCGCGAGCGTTATGAAGTGCACCACAAGGTGCGCATCAAGGATGCGGCCTTGGTCAGCGCGGCGACTCTCTCCAATCGCTATATTTCCGATCGCTTTCTTCCGGACAAGGCAATCGATCTCATGGATGAGGCCGCCGCTCGGCTGCGCACCGAGATCGACTCGATGCCCGTCGAGCTCGACGAGGCTGCCCGCCGCACGCTGCAGTTGGAGATCGAGCGCGAGGCACTGCGCAAGGAAACCGATCGGGCCTCTCGAGACCGGCTGGAGCGTCTGGAACGGGAACTGGCGGATCTCAAGGAAGAGGAAACCCGCCTCCGGGCGCAGTGGGAACAGGAGAAACTCGCACTCAGCGGGGTTGCCGAAAAGCAGCAGGAGCTTGAAGCTGCGCGGCTGGAATTTGAGAGAGTCTCCCGACCGGGCCCGGATTACGACCCCGCTCGCGCAAGTGAACTCCAGTACAGCAGTATTCCTGCGCTGGAGGAGGCCACGATGGAGGCTACAGACGCGGGGGTCGGCTGCTTGATCAAGGATCATGTCGATGCCGACGATATCGCAGCGATTATTGCGCGTTGGACCGGAATCCCGGTGGCCAAGTTGATGGAAGGCGAAGCCGAGAAGCTTTTGCAACTCGAAGAACAACTTCATCAGCGGGTGATCGGCCAGAATGAGGCCGTTGCCGCGGTCTCGGACGCTGTGATTCGAGCCCGTTCGGGGCTTGGCGACCCGGAGCGGCCCGTGGGTTCCTTCATTTTTCTCGGACCTACAGGTGTCGGAAAAACCGAGCTGGCGAGAGCTCTGGCAGAGTTCCTGTTCGACGACGAACAGGCGATGGTCCGGATCGATATGTCCGAGTATATGGAGAAACATGCGGTTGCCCGACTGATCGGCGCCCCTCCCGGCTATGTTGGCTTTGAAGAAGGTGGCCAGTTGACCGAAGCGGTGCGCCGCAAGCCCTTTTCGGTTGTGCTCTTCGACGAGATCGAGAAGGCCCACCCGGATGTGTTCAACCTGTTGCTGCAGATTCTGGATGATGGCCGACTGACCGACAGTCATGGGAGAACGGTCGATTTCAAGAATGTTGTCGTGATCATGACCTCAAACGTTGGCAGCAGCCGCATTCTCAGCCAGACCGTCGGCCTCGGGGATCGCGAGGCGCCGGCGCATGCACTCATGCGCGAGGGCGTTCTCGAGGATTTGCGCGAGCAATTTCGCCCGGAGTTTCTCAACCGGGTCGACGATATCGTTGTCTTCCATGGTCTCTCGGAGGAGCATCTCGGCGAGATTGTGGAAATTTTGCTTGGGCGCTTGCGAAACCGTCTGGCCGATCGCGAAATCACATTGCAGCTTACCGAGGCGGCCCGGCGTCATCTGACCGAGGTGGGTTATGATCCGGTCTACGGCGCCCGACCACTCAAGCGCGTTCTGCAACGAGAGCTGGAAACGCAACTTGGCCGGCGGATTCTGGCCGCTGAGGTGACCGATGGCTCCGCTGTTGTCGTCGATTATCGAGACGGAGAGTTGGTTTTCGGGGTTGAGGCAGCCGAGCGGGCTGCATAATTAACTAAGTAAAAACAATACTTTGCGTTTTATTTCCTGAGCTACCCCTTGTACTTTGTGAGTAATCACTCATAGAGTATTCACATGGATTATCGCGTAGAGGAGCTCGCGGCCGAGGCAACGCTGCCGGTCGATACGATCCGCTATTATCAGAATCAGGGGCTGCTCCCGCCGCCTCGACGGGTCGGCCGCAATGCGATCTATGGGGAAGGGCATCTCGAACGCCTCGACCAGATTCGCCGATTGCAGGATGAGGGTCATACACTCAAGGTCATTCGGCGCCTGGTCAGCCCCGTTCGCAAAAAGGCTGACAAGGCGTTGATCGAAGCCCTCACGGCGGGGACTGGCCGGGCCAATCTCAGCCGTGCAGAGGTGGCCGCCGAGTCCGGAGTCTCCGAGGAACTGATTCACGCCGTCGAAGAGGTGGGTCTTGTGGGTGCCGGCGCCGGCAATCAGCAGGGCCCCTATACCGAAGAGGATATCGAATTGGGCCGAGCTGCGTTGGCCCTTTTGCAGGAAGGTCTGCCGCTCGGCGAACTGATTGGCCTGGCTCTCGGCCATGCCAAACATGTCGATGGGCTCTGCGAACGTGCGGCCGATGTCTTTGACCAACATATCAGGCGGGGCTCGGAGGGTGAGTTGACCGACGGCGATGAGGTCGCGAACGCAGTGCGCCGGATCCTGCCGGCCGTGACGACGCTGGTCGCGACGCATTTTCACCGCACTCTGGTCGGGGTCGCTCTGGCGCGGCTGGCCAAAGACGGCGACGAGGAGACTTTGGCGCGCGCCCGCGAGGCGACGACGGGCACCCTCGAGGTGCAGTGGCGATGAGTCTACCGGCACAAGAGGAAAAAGCCCGCACTGTGCGGGATATGTTCGATCGGATCGCGCCCGGCTACGACCGCATGAACGTTTTGATGACGGGCGGCCTCGACCGTGTTTGGCGTCGTCGCTTGATGCGGGAGGTCGCGATCCAGGTGGGCGATCGGGTTGTCGATCTCGGCTGCGGTACCGGTGATTTGATCGAATTGGCCACAGGCGCCGGGGCCTACGCTGTTGGTGTCGATCCGGCCGGCGGGATGTTGGCAGTGGCTCGCGACCGGGGGATGGGCGCGTCAGTGGTGCAGGGCGACGCGATGGATATCCCCCTCGCGGATCAGAGCGTGGACGTCGTCACGACGGCATTTGCGCTCCGTAACGTTCTGTCGATCCCGCCGGTCTTCGCAGAGTCCGCAAGAATCTTGCGGCCGGGCGGTCGTTTGGCGATCCTCGAAGTCTCGCAGCCAAACTTTGCCCCCGCTCGCGCGGTTCATAGTTTTTATTTTCAAAAAATAGTTCCTCTGGTGGGCCAACTTCTCGCCGACAGAGAGGCCTATCGTTATCTGCCAGCATCCGCGGCCTACCTGCCCGAGCCGCCGAAGTTGATTGCGATGCTGGAAGAAGCCGGTTTCGCCAAGGTCCGGCGGATCGCTCTCGGAGCGGGCGCTGTGCAATTGCTCATCGCGACCCGGGCCGGTGGATCCTCATGACGATGCCCCATCGCGTCCCCGCCGAAGCCGAAATCCGGATCGAGCGTCGACAGGTCGAATTTTCGGGAGACCCCCGTCTTCTATGGGATCTGGCTCCCGAGGAGCCCGCCTTTCTCTGGTCACGGGGCTCCGAGGAAATGATTGTGTCGAGTGGGGTCGCGCAGGGTTTTGAAGCGGCGGGTCCGGATCGCTTTCGCGAAATCGCGGCTCGCCTGAGCCGCGCCGATTTGCCCAGACCGTTGCTTGTCGGTGGTTTTGCCTTCGACCCGGCACATGCGCCCGCGGGGGAGTGGTCGGACTTCGCCTCCCTCTCCTTTCATTTGCCTCGAGTCGCGATCTTGCTGCGTCCGGGCCGAACCGAGCTTTTTGCAGCGAGTGCCGATACCGCGCAGGCGCCCGGAGAGGTTCTCGACGCACTTGAGGAAAATCTGACGCAACTGGTTTGCCGACCCAAACGAACGCGCAGTTCCCTCGACCTTCACGTGCGTGCCCGTGAAACCGATGCCGAATGGCAGAGGTCGGTTTCGGGTGCGCTCGCGGAAATCGAGAGCGGACAATTGGAAAAGCTGGTGCTGTCGCGGGCTGTGCGGGTCTCTTCGGTCGAGGAATTTCATGTCCCCCGCCTGACACGGCACCTTAGCCGTGCCCATCCTCATGCCAATGTTTTTGCCGTGCGCCGCAATGGAAGCACCTTTCTCGGAGCAAGTCCCGAGACTCTTGCCTGCGTGGAAAATCGCGAGTTGAGGACAGCCGCGGTCGCGGGAACGGCGCGACGAGGCGATGGAGCGAGCGAAGAAGTAGCTGCGGCGGAGACCCTGCAGACAAGTGTCAAAGAGCGTCATGAGCATCAATTGGTCGTCGCCGACGTGGTCGAGCGCATTGCACCCTTCTGCGATCAGGTGAAGGCCGAGAAAACCCCCGAGACGATGTCGGCGGGTCCGGTCCAGCACTTGAGGACCCCGATTCGCGGCACGTTGCTCGACGACGCGACCTTCCTCGACGTGGTAGCCACACTGCACCCGACACCCGCTCTCGGTGGGTTGCCACGCGCCGAAGTCGCGTCGGCCCTGAATCGTCATGAGTCGTCGCCGCGTGGGTGGTATGGCGGCGGGATCGGTTGGATGGATGGCGCCGATGGCGAGATCAGTGTGGCGATTCGGACGGCACTGGTTCGTTCCGGAGAAGCGACGCTGCATGCCGGGGCCGGCATTGTCGCAGGCTCCGAATGGACTGGTGAGCTGGAGGAGACGCGTCTGAAAATGCGCACCATCCTGGAAGCATTTCTGGAAGCCTAGGGTCGATGCAGCAGGAGAGTGAAGCCGCTCGGACGGCACGGATCCTGGTTGAAGAACTGGTAGCCTCCGGCGTGGAGGCGGCATGTATTTCGCCTGGAAGCCGATCGACGCCTCTGACGCTGGCTTTCGCCGACCACCCTGATGCGAAGGTGTTTTCGCATATCGATGAACGAGCCGGCAGTTTTTTTGCACTCGGACTTGCGAAGACCTCGCGAAAACCAGTCGCGTTGGTTTGCACGTCGGGCACCGCGCTGGCCAACTATTTTCCTGCAATCATCGAGGCGAGCCTCTCCCGGGTGCCCCTGATTGTTCTGAGTGCCGATCGACCGCCGGAGCTTCACGATTGTGGGGCCAACCAGACGATCCACCAGCAGGAGATTTTCGGCTCCTATGTTCGCTTTGCGTCGAATGTTGCCGCATCGATGGCTGAACCTTCCGGGGAGAGGGCCTTGCGACGTCTCGCGGATCGAGTGGTTGCCGAGGCCTGCAGCGTTCGGTCCGGACCGGTTCATCTCAATTGCGAGTTTCGGGAACCCTTTGGCCCACGAATCGTACCTTCGCCGCCGGACCAGGACGGCAAGGGTGCGCGCGAGCCAAATACGCGCACGCATCAGGTTCGCGGCTTCAGTGGTGACGTGCCTGCCGATGTGATCGATCTTTTGGCAGGCGCTCGGCGGCCACTGATCGTGATGGGGCCCACCGTGTTGGACGCCGGAGAGACGGAGGCAGGGTTGCGAAATCTTGCGGGCCGAGTCGGAGCGGCCATTTTTGCAGAGGCCACCGCGAACGTCCGAGGACTGCAGCCCGAAGATGGCCGTGTGGACGCCTACGATGCCTTGCTGCGAGGCGGGCAACCGAAGGAATTGCCCGATCTTCTGGTGCGCATCGGTGATCTGCCGACCTCCAAGGCGGTCGGGCAATTTTTGATGTCGTGTGCCGAGATTCCGCAAATGATTCTTGCAGAGAACGGCGAATGGCCCGATCCTGCGGCAACCGCTACTCACCTGATTTCCGGCCCGCTTGCGCCGATTCTGGCGAGGATTGCAGAGTCTCTGCCGGAAAACGCAGACCGGAGCGCCTGGGCTGCAGGTTGGGTTGCCGCAGGTCTCGAGGCCCGTGGCCGACTCGATCGCTATCTGGATACGATCGAACCAGTGGAAGGAACGATCCTTCGGTCGGTGGTGCAGGCACTTCCGCGCGAGGCAGCGCTTTTTGTCGGCAACTCGATCTCTGTTCGGGACCTTGATCTCTTTTGTGCGTCTGGATCCGATTCGCCCGAGGTTCTTGTGAGTCGAGGGGCGTCGGGGATCGATGGTCTGGTCTCGACGATTTTCGGGGTCAGCGCCGGGCATTCAGGCGCTACCGTGGGCGTGCTTGGGGACGTTTCGTTCCTCCACGATGCCGGCGGTCTTCTTGCCGCCACGCGTGCGGACGCTCGTGCCGTACTGGTGGTTCTGGACAACGACGGTGGGGGGATCTTTGACCATCTGCCGCTGGCCGGCGAAGGGCATCCTGCCTTCGAAGATTTATTTGTCACTTCGCACGGTCGCTCAATCGCTGAAATCAGCAGATCCTATGGGGTTGCTTCAACGGAGGTGCGCGCGGAGCAATTTCCCGATGCTTTGCAGGCAGCACTTTCGAGTGGAGAGAGTCACGTCCTTGTCGTGCGGATTGAGCGTCGGGAATCACTCGCAGCTCATCGCGAAATCGGGACGTTGCTGTCGCAGGTGTCGGGATGGAACTGACAGCCGTTACCTCGGGCGAGGGTCCCCCTCTGGTTCTTCTGCACGGATTCACCGGAAATCATACCAGTTGGGACGGGTGGCTTCCTGAACTCTCGAAACGCTTCCGCGTATTCGCTCTGGATCTCCCCGGTCACGGAGATACGAAGTTCGACGGCCGGGATTCAGCGACAGGTTTACCTCACGTGGCAGCAGTCATCGATCGCTGGCTGGAGAAACAAGGCGTCGTCAAAGCAGATTTCATCGGATATTCCATGGGTGGCCGGACACTATTGCATCTGGCGGCGCTTTTCCCGCAGCGGATTTCTTCGATGATCATTCTCAGTGCCTCGCCAGGGATCGAGGATGCAGCCGAAAGGTCTCGTCGTGCGCATGCCGATGATGTATTGGCCGATCGTATCGAAAGTGAGGGGCTCGAGACCTTTGTGCGCGAGTGGATGGAGCAACCTCTTTTCGAAACGTTGACACTTGCCGAGCCACAGCGAGTTGCCGCCGAGAGATCCAGAAAACTCGCGGGAGACGGGCCATCTTTTGCGCAAGCCCTTCGACAGTTTACGCCCGGTCGGCAGCCATCCCTTTGGCCGGCGCTCGCGCGGATGGAGATGCGAAGTCTGATTCTCTCGGGTGCCCTCGACAAGAAATACGTCGACATCTCCAGCCAGATGGTCGCGGCGATGCCGAGGGCTGAGGGTGTGGTGATCGAGGGGGCCGGACACGCACTCTTGCTGGAAAATCCTGTCGCGACAGAAGCTGCGGTGGCGGCTTTTTACGCGGAACGGGAGACCCCATGAGTTCCGGATCGGGGATCTGGTTGGAGGCGGCGCGGCCCAGGACCTTGCCTGCGGCAGTCGCGCCGATTCTGGTGGGCATGGGCGCTGCCGTGGCAGAGGGCGCCCTCCGGCCCCTGGTCCTCGGTGCAATTTTATTGGCAGCGGTCGCGATTCAAATTGGTACGAATTTCGTAAACGACTGGGGCGATTTCCAGCGCGGTGCGGATGGTGCCGACCGTCAGGGTCCGCGGCGGGCGGTCTCGGCCGGCGATATTTCTCCTCGGGCCATGTTGCGCGCGGGTCTGGGGGCTTTCGCACTCGCGGCTCTTGTCGGCCTTTATTTGATCGGGGTCGGGGGCTGGCCAATCGTCTGGATTGGTCTTTTGTCGATTCTCTCCGGGATCGCGTACACCGCAGGTCCACTCCCGCTCGCCTATATAGGCTTGGCGGACCTTTTCGTGTTTGTGTTTTTCGGTCCGGTAGCCGTGCTGGGAACGGAATGGCTGATGATCGATCAGCTAACGATTGCAGGTGCGGTGGGCTCGATCGCGGTAGGTGCTCTCGCAACGGCAATTCTGGTGGTCAATAATATTCGTGATGTGGACGGGGATAGGGACGTCGGCAAGAAAACCTTGATCGTGCGTCGCGGAGTGATCTGGGGTCGGAAATTCTATCTTTTCCTGATAGTTGCCGCCTTTGCCTGTCCGCCACTCCTGGTCGTTTGCGGCGTGGCTTCCCCGGCTGTCTTGTTGAGCTGGCTGGCGATGCCGATGGCACGATCGCCGCTCGCTTTGGTTCGCCAGGAAGGTGCCGGTCGCGCTTTGAATGGTGCCCTGGCAGAGACAGCACGCCTCCAGCTGGTCTTCTCGGCTCTTTTTGCGCTGGGGCTTCTCTTATGAACGTCCAGAAAATAATTCTGACGCCCTATGCAATTCCTCTTCATGAACCCCTGTCGACGGCCTCAAAGAAGATTCGCTCCCGCCGCGGGATGGTGGTCCAGATGCGCACGGAGAAGGGCTGGGGACTCGGGGATATGGCTCCCCATCCGGCCCTCGGCCGCGTGGGGTGGGAGGACTTTCGGCGTGAAGCTCAGTCGATAGCCGAAAGGCTATGCGGCTCGAGTCTGGGCAGTCTTGCTGCGGCAGATTGGTCAGGAATGGAGCCCGGTGCGGCGATGGGCCTCGAAATGGCCTTGTACGACGCCGCGGCGCGCGATGCAGGAGTTTCCCTTGCCCGATTCCTTGGAGCGCGCCGCTCGGGGCCCACGGCGTCGAGTGCTCTTCTGCGCGGAGATGCGCCCTTAGCGTCTGCGGCGGAACTTTTTGCAATGGGGTATCGGACAGCGAAGTTCAAGGCTTACCCGGACCCTCAGCAGACGCTTTCGGAAATTCACGCGATCCGCGAGGCGCTGCCGCAACTGGGTCTTCGACTCGATGTGAATGGGGCATGGTCGAGACAGACGGCCGTCGAATTCTGCGGCGGACTTCGGCAGAATTCGCTGGAGTGGATCGAGCAACCGGTGTGGCGCCAGGATTTGGTCGGGATGCGTGCGGTCCGGGAAAATGGTGTCCGCGTAGCCGCTGACGAGAGCGTACGCACGGTAGAAGATGTAAGCCGCCTCGCCTCGGAGAAGTCCGCCGACGTGATCGTGATCAAGTTGATGCAGGTTGGAGGCATCGCTGCGGCGATGCGGGTGGCCGCGGAAGCCAGGCGACACGGTTTGCAGATTTGTCTCACCACAGGCTTGGATTCTTCGATAGCGACATCGGCAGTCTTGCATTTGAGTGCGGTGCTCGAGCCCGAAACCGCCAATGGTTTTTCAACGCTCTCGCTGCTTGAGGGTGACCTGGTCGAACAGGCTCTTCACGAGGGGCCCTTGATGGACGTGCCGGCTGGTTTGGGCCTCGGCGTTTCGTTGGATGCGGAAAGCCCTTTTCTTCTACCGGACGAGATTCATCAAAGTGGTTGATTGGCTTTCTCGGCAGGCTGAGGAGCGCCCGCATCACGTCGCCCTGATCAACGACGAGGGCGGGCAAACGACGTTCCTCGAACTCGAGAACCGAGTAATCGATCACTGCCGTTCTCTGGCAGGAAGGTCGATTGTCCCGGGGATGCCCCTCCTTTCGCTGCTGTCGCCCGGGACGGGGTTTGTAACGTTGCTCCATGCGGCGCGGCGGCTTGGCGCGATTCTCGCCATCGGAAATCCCAAATGGACGACTCGCGAAGTATGTCGAGCCGTGGCTCTTGCGGAGCCGGATCTCATTTTTGCGGAGGCCTCGACCGAGGCACTGGGTCAAGCCGCGGCAGCTGTGGCCAACCGTCCCCTTGTCCGGGTAAGCGGGGAAGCCGTCGATTTGTCGATCGATCCCTCGAAGCCTGTTTCGACACCACCAATCGATTTGGCTCGGCCCCTCACTCTGCTCTTCACGTCCGGCACCTCGGGCGAGCCAAAGGCGATCGTCCATGGTGCCGGAAACTATCTGGAGAGCACGTTGTCGAGCAGTCGAAGACTCGGATCGCGGGCCGAGGATATCTGGCTGGCATCGATGCCCCTGCATCATATTGGTGGTCTGTCCATCCTTCTACGCAGCACCATTTTGGGCACGACGATTTGTCTGCAAAAAGGGTTTGACGCCGAAAGAGTGGCCACGGCACTTTTGTCGGGCTCCATCACACAGGCGTCCGTAGTCCCGACAATGCTCGATCCGCTCATCGACGCGATTGCTGGGCGGACGGTTCCGGCCGCACTCCGGTTTGTCCTTGTGGGCGGAGCGCTCGCAACCGGGGATCTGCTGGAGCGTGCTCGGAAAGTCGGCTTGCCGGTAGCTCCGACATACGGCATGACCGAGACGACCTCGCAGGTCGCCACAGCGGTTCCGTCCGCGGCCCCCTTCCGCACGGGAGTGGTGGGTGAGGCTCTCGACGTCACCGAGATCCGTCTCGTGGACAAGGACCGCAGGCCTGTTCTCTCGGGTGTTGGCTCGATCGAGGTCCGTGGACCTACGGTGGCTTTGGGCCGCTTGACGAGGCCCGGAGCGCTGGAGAGCCTCGTGGACGATGATGGTTGGATGCCTACGATGGACGAAGGTCGTATGGAGGCATCGGGTGTTTTGGAACTGCTCGGCCGGACGGATGACGTGATCGTGACGGGTGGGGAGAATGTTTCTCCGTCCGAGGTGGAAGCGGTAATTCTCGCTCACCCGGGCGTGGCGGATGTAGGCGTGGTGGGGCGCCCCGATGAAAGATGGGGTACGGCTGTGACGGCCGTGGTCGTCCCTGTTTCGGGCCTGGAGCCGGTGCTGGAAGACCTACGCTCATTCGCCAGCGGGAGTCTGGCGCGCTACAAGCTGCCGCAAGCAGTCGAGTTCCGGCCAAAGCTGCCTCGAACCGCAAGCGGCAAACTGCAGAGGCACGAATTGAGATGAAGATTCATTCGAAATATCACTTTCGCTTGACCCGGGTGAAGTCGAATGGAACACGAACGGAACGGCATGGACGCACGGGTTAAGATCCTCGAAGCCGCCAACCGCCTTTTTGCGCGGCATGGATACGAGAACACTTCGTTGGCGAGCGTTGCTCGCGAGGCAAAGGTCTCCAAGGCTCTGATTTTTTGGCACTTCGAAAACAAGGAATGTCTGTTTGACGAAGTCATCGCCGAAACGATTGCGCCTTATCATATCGAGGGCGGCGATATCGAGAATGTGAATACGCTCTCGCCCGACGATGCCCTCGAAGTCATTGCGGACCGCTACACAGCATTCGTGCTGGAGCATATTGAGTCCGTGCGATTTTTTCTGAGCCTGTTTTTACGTGAAGAGAAAATGCCGGATGCTTTTTTTGCGCAGGTCTTGGAGCTCTACCGACACTTTCGGCGTTTGATCCGCGAGAATATCGAACGTGGTCAAAAGGAAGGCATCTTCGCACAGGAGCTTGATGCCGAAGTACGAGCGAGTCTGATCCTTTCCACCTTGAACGGGATTCTCGTGCAGGGGCTCGTGACAACGGATGGATCGCCGCCTGCCGCGGGACTGGTGGTGGCGCTGCGCGAGACCCTCATTGACCCGATGCGTGTCTCCTGAGAGCAGTGTTCTTTCAGGCCTGAGCGTTCGGATCAGGTGGGGTCTGCTGATCCCCGCTCCCTTTCCATTGGAGATAAAAGGACAGGCCCGTGTAGTAGATCGGGTAGAGCAGAGTGACGGCTGCAAGGCCGACGCGCCTCTCCGGAAGGGCGTCCACGACGACCAACCCGACGAGTCCCCAGAGGATACCCAAAATGACGGAAGTCGGTCGCATGAAAAGCGTGCGAGAGGGATAGATGAATTTCAGTGGGGCGAAAACCAGAATCGCCAGTCCGAAGGTGACCATGGCAGAGATGGTTGGCGGAATGGCGAAGATATACAAATAGAACGTCAGGATGTTCCAGTAAGACGGGAACCCGGTGAAGAAATGGTCTTCGGTTTTCGCCGCGACGTGGCAGAAGCGGTAGGCGGAGGCGAGAACCGCGGCACTTGCCGCGAGAACACCGAAGGCCCCCTCGAGGATTCCGGTGGCAAGCATGAGATAGACCGGGACCATGACGAAGGTCATATAGTCGACGATATCGTCCAGCTTCGCTCCATCGAATACAGGCAGGACTTCCTTGACTCGAACCAGACGAGCCAGAGCGCCGTCCATCGCATCAATCACGACGGCGAGCGAGAGCCAGAAAAAAGCGACGCGGATATCGTTCTGCTGGATCGCGTACAGCGCTCCGAGAGTACATATCGTGCCGAACGCGGTAAAAAAGTGAACAGACCACGCGGCCAGATGGCGCATTGGTGTTTCCTGTGCCGGGCTTTTGGGCATCAGATCATCTCCGGGATGACAATTTTCGACAAGGTGGGTTCAAAAAGAATTTGCACCGAATTTCCGTCCGGGTCAGCTACGTAGCACGAGACGCTATCATCTCGGTGGGTGCGGGTTGCCTGAAGGATCTCGACGCCGGCCTCGCGTAGCGCCTTCTCCGCAGGGAGGACCTCCTCGGGTTGAGCCACCAGAATGCCCAGATGGTCCAGAGCGCCGGGTCGGGCAACTTCGTCGGCGAGATGCAGCGCGAGATTGTCACACCCGGAAGATAAATAGATATTTTGCGGATCTGGCTGCCAGACCACGGAAAATCCCAATAAATCTCGGTAAAAATGAAGTGAACCATCCAGGTCCATCACGTTCAGAGCGACGTGACGCAAGCCCAGATGCTTCACAGCTGGTTGCTGGTCCTTCATGCGCTCTTATCTTCTACATGATCGAGGCGCCTCCTGCGATGGTTCGCGCCTGCTAAGGCCGCACATGAAGGACTCGCCCATCCCCGGGCAGGACCATCCAGAGAGAGTCCTGTGGGGTCGTGACGATTGGAACCTCTCGGGGACGATCCGACTGGCTGGTCCCGACGGCCAGATTATCGATCAGGCGCACAAGGCTTCCGTCCGAGCGGCGTTCGGTGAGTGCCGCTCGGCCCTGTTCGATCACGAAGGTTCGACCATCTCGCGCCTGAGCGATGCCCACGGGCCGGGAGAGTTCACTACTCAAGGAAGAGAGGGCGGTGCCCTCGCGGAGCGCAATGATCCGACCACTCTCCGGTTCGGTGACCAGCAACCTTTCCCGGTCGGTCGTGAGCGCGAGCGGCGACAGCAAGGAGTAGGTGATCGGCCACCACAGACCGTCGCTGGAAATTTTCAGAATCTGGCCGCTGCCGGTCTCGGCGACCGAAACTTCGCCCGTCCAGAGTCTCGCGAGACTGGTGGGCCAATCCAGTCCGCTGGAGAATTCCTCGACCCTTGGGTTGCTGAGGTCGAATCGATAGAGCCGGCCTTCTTCGGGCGATGAAATATAGGCAGCATTATCCCCGCCGATGATGATTCCGGAGGCGGAAGAGAACCCGGGCGTGATTCCCCTTGCAGCGACAAGCGACAGGTTTCCTTGATGCAATCGTTTTACGGAAAGTCCGTCGGCGATCAGGAGGGAGGTCCCCCATAAGGTCGCGCCTTGAGGGACAAGAAGACCTCCCGGTACCAGCGCTTTGGGTTGCGCGTCGAAGGGTCGAAGCCGCTCGACAGATCCCCAAAGGGCATTTGTAACGAGCGTGGAATCACCGCAGGGGGCAAAGTCATTGATCCCCGGATCGAGTTGTTTCAGGAGTCTCGCGGGCGATTCGCGGTGCAGGGAATTCAATCCGAGGATCCGTCCAGTGCCACTCTCGATGATTCCCGGTTGGCCATCGTGCATCTCGCGGATGGCGACGGGTGAGCGGAGACCCTGGGTCAGTCGCACTCGCTGGCCGTTGGACAAGTCGATCCGCCAAACTTCGCCGACCTCACGCAGCGGCACCAGAAGTGCGCCCCGGGAAACGGCCGGAGTTCCCGGGCAACCGAGATCTTGTGCAATGATTCGAGGTTGCTTTTGCGCGGTCGAGATACGGGACACGGAGCCACGGAGGTCGCATTGGCTGAAATAAATCTCGTTTTGGTCAGCCACCAATCCTGAAAGGTCCGGCAGGTTGGAGGCTTCGACGGACCACCGGCCGTCGCGAGTCTTCTTCCATAATTCAGCCCCGTGCGTCGCTGTGACCCACAACGACCCGTCGGCATCAATCGCGAGGTGGGTGGGTCCCTCAAGCTTTTCGGGGAGGGCGATCGTGGATAGCGAGCCATCGGGGGTCAGTCGCCGGATACGGTTGACGGCGGCCTCGGCGATAAAAGCCTCACCGGCCCGACAGGCAATGCCATCTGCACCCCGGAGGGAAGAGGGCGGGAGTTCGGTTGTGAAAGACACGGCACCAAGAACCCGGGGTTCCTGTGACAACGTTTTTACACTCTGCGCCCGACTTCCTTCTTGCAAGGCTCGCTGCAGTGCCTCTCCTGAATCGAGCGAAGCGCAGGAGATCGACAGACAGAACCAAAGAGCCGACAGCCTCATCTTCATGGTTTCTCCACGTGAACGAACGGCCAGAGCCACCATTGGTCCGGCTGGCGTGCGAGTATTTTTCGCAGCCAGATCCCGATGGATTCCGCGAGTTCCTGCTCGCGGGCCGCGGGAATCGGTTCTTCGTGCGCGACATGAATTTTTTGCCCACAGCTGTGTCCGAGAATCGGGACCAGGGGCACTTTGGTGAGAGCGGCCAATCGCAGAAGACCCGAGGCAATCCGGATGGGTTCTCCGAATAGATCGATCACGCGGGAGCGGCTTGTGGGCTGTGCCGGGACGTCGACCGAAGCAAAGATCGAACGCCCCTCGAGAAGTTCGGTGCGGGCCTGCAACGCTCCGGCACCGTCATCGGGAATAAAGGTCTCCCCCGTCAGTGCTTCCATCCACTCGACTTTACGTTGTCCCCAACGCATCTTGCCGGGCGGGAGCGGGTTCGCCTTGTCGAGAGGCCTCCCGATCAAGCGTACAGGAATCCCCAGAACCGAGCGCAGGTAGAGAAATGTGATCATGGGACTGCCCCAATGGAGAGTGATGTAGATACAGGGTCCGTCCACTGGTGAGAACGGTGGTGTCGCCTCCACAGCCTCGGCGATGGGTTGCCCGGACACCAGCAGCCGCGCGGAGTCCGCTTCTTCTCGTGCTTCCGAAGCCAGGCATTGTCGGTAGATCTGGCGGCTGTCGCGCGGGTCCAGGTCAAGCGCCCGGGAGATGCGGTTGATAGCGGTTCGGCTGCGTTCCCGTTGCAGGACCTCCTCCACGCGGGAAATCATATGGACGTAGGCGTTGGTTCCCCCCATGCTGCGCGCAGCCAGACTGTCGAGGAGTTGGTACCGAGCACGTTCCCATTGAGGCAGCAGGTTCATTGTCGGGGAGCACGCTCGATCATGCGCACGACATCGTTTACCGACAATGTGTCGGTGAGTGCTTCTCCGGGTAGCCGGATGTGGAAATCGCAATCGAGCGCGGTAGCGATTTCCACCAGCGACAAGGAGTCCAACTCGGCAAGGTCTCCAAGGATGCTCTCGGGCCGGACGCAGCTGGTCTCGACTCCGAGCGCGACTGCGATCGTGGCGCAAGCTTTTTCGACATCGATCATTTCAACTTCCGCTATCTAGCCGGAATCCGGCGCGATGTTCCAGCGCCGGTTGCGCGAGATGCGCTGGCCTCAGACGTCGAGGTCCGTGCTCAGGAATACCTCGTGAATGATCAGTTTGTTCGGACCGGAGAACATTCCTTCGGGGGCTCGGTTTTTGTGCGCTTCTGCGAAGGAGGGGCTTTTGGTCCAAGCGGTAAAGTCAGCGAAGCTCCGCCACCAGGTTTTTACCTCATAAAAGCCGGGCTCTTCGGTATTCTCGACCCATTCACCTGTGCCGTGGTCCAGTTTCATGGGTTTGGGGCGGTGAACTTCATTACGGACAAAGCCCGGGGATTGGTCCACGAGGTGAACCCTTTTGCGAAAGCGATCTTCAAAATCGGCTTCGAAACCTTCGGAGACAGGGATGCGATTGGTCACGAGAATCATGCATGAACCTTAGCATCCTGTTTTTCCGTTTGCGCCGGGATCGATGGTGGTTCCTCAGGGGGGGACGTACTAAGGTCGGGTATGCCGCGGGTGCCCAAACTTTCCAAGAGTCGATTTACCTACGGTTTGCAATGTCACAAACAGCTCTGGTGGCGTTGCTTTGATGCACGTTCCCCGGAATTGAAGCCGAGTCCGTCGCAACAGGCGATCTTCTCTCGAGGGCACCGTGTCGGAGATCTCGCGCAGGAGCATATCCCCGGAGGCTTCCGGATTCCTTACGACGGGCGCCAGAAGAAAAAAGCCGTCAAGGCAACAGAACAAGCTCTGGCTGCTGGCGAAAAAATTATCTACGAGGCAGCCTTCGAGCATGCCGATGTATTTGTAGCTGCGGATATCCTGATTCAGGAAGATGAGGGTTGGACGATGGTCGAGGTGAAATCCTCTACAAGCGTCAAGGATCAACATATTCCCGATGCCGCAGTGCAGACCTGGGTGGCGCAGGCCTCGGGGATTCCGATCACGCAAGTCGATCTGATGCATTTGAACCGGAGCTGCCGCTTTCCCGACCTCTCAAACCTATTCTGCAGGACGGACATCACGGAACGAGTCGAGGCCTGCTTGCCCAGCGTTCCCGGCGAGCTGCAGGCGCAGAAGTCAATGCTGGATCTGCCGATACCCATCCGGGAGGCCGGCGCACATTGTCAGATTCCCTATGAATGCCCTTTTCTGCTGCGTTGCCAGGATCCCTTGCCGGACGGTCATGTATCGGAACTTCATGGGCTGGGGGCTCTAGGCGCACAAAAGTTTCTCGAACGCGGCCAGAACGCTCTTGTGGATGTGCAACCCAACCAGCTTTCCGGGAATCCGATCTGGTTGCGCCAGCGGGAGGCCGCTGCGACTGGCGAGGTTGTCTGCTCGAACCAACTGAGCGCTGTAGTTCCCTCCGAGGCAGGGCGCGTGGGCTATCTGGATTTTGAAACTCTGGCCCCGGCCGTGCCCGTCTGGGAGGGTTGTGGCCCTTACCAGAATGTCCCCGCGCAGTTCTCCCTTCATGTGCGGGAAGGCGGGGTCCTCGAGCATCACCAGTTTTTGGCCCCGGAGGGGGGCGACCCGCGACCCGCGGTGGCAGGTGCACTCGGGTCGGCGCTGGCGGGTTGTTCGGTTCTCTTTGTCTACGATGCGCGTTTTGAGAGACGTTGTTTGCGCCAGTTGGCCGCATATTCTCCTGATGGACCAGCGGAATTACTGGCGATGGCGGACCGGGTCGAGGATTTTCTGCCGCTGGTCCGGAACCATGTCTACCATCCCGACTTCCACGGCAGCTTCAGCCTGAAGGCGGTTCTACCTGCTCTGATCCCGGAGATGAATTATGGTGACCTTCGGGTCGCGGATGGACAGCTGGCGAGTGCCGAGCTCGAGACGCTTCTCCTGCGCCCCGAGACATGGCCGGAGTGGCGCCAGAAGCGAACGCGCAAGGAGCTTCTGGATTATTGCGCGCGAGATACGCTCGCTTTGGTACGCCTGCATGACTGGTTTCTGGCCCCGAGGTAGCCCTCTGGCCACAACCTGGCGGGTACTTGCGAAACTTGGGCGAAGTGCTTGTTTTAAAGGAGGGAGCGGGTTCTCCGCCCCATAACCCGCAAGCGATGATCAGGAGTAGGACAAATGAGTGTTTTGGTAGGCAAGTCAGCGCCCGATTTTGAATGTGCAGCCGTTCTCGGTGATGGAACGATCCAGGATGATTTTCGTCTCTCGGAGGCCACCAAGGGAAAGTATGCCCTGCTGGTTTTCTATCCGTTGGATTTCACCTTCGTCTGTCCGTCCGAGCTGGTTGCTCTCGACAATCGAATCGAGCAATTCAAGGAGCGCAATGTTGAGGTGATCGGCATTTCGATCGACTCGCAGTTCACACATCATGCATGGCGCGAAACGGCTCCCGAAAATGGCGGGATCGGTCCTCTGAAGTACACATTGGCAGCGGACACCAAGCACGAGATCTGCCAAGCTTATGATGTCGAGTCTGCTGGCGGTGTCGCTTTCCGCGGGGCCTTCATCATCGACAAGGAAGGCATGGTGCAATCGCAGATTGTCAACAACTTGCCCTTGGGTCGGAACATGGACGAACTCCTCCGACTCGTCGATGCGCTGCAGTTCCACGAGGAGCATGGTGAAGTTTGCCCGGCTGGTTGGCAAAAGGGCGATCAGGGAATGACCGCGAACGCCGATGGCGTTGCGTCCTACCTGAAAGACAACGCTGGCAAGCTCTGATGCAATCGAGTCGGAATCCGGAGCGCCCGGATTCCGACTCGATCTTTCTTTTCTGCGACAACCGAATTTCGTAGAGCCGAAGTCGTCATGATCGAAGACGAAAACGCAGACAGCCCCTTTCGATTATTTGCGTATGGCTCGCTTCTTTTTGAACCCGAATTCCCCGAAGACCTGATCGAGACAGCGACCGCCGAGCTTCCGGGATACCGTCGGGCCTTCAACAAGCTCAGTCTGCGGCGTGCGACGGCGTACGAAGAAAGTTTTGACGCCTTTGACCTCCCGGGCGGTCATTATCGACGCGACGGGAAAAATCTTTCGCTCGCGCTCGGCACCGAGGCTTCTCTCGGGCAGAGCATCGTTGGCGGCCTGCAGATCTACCCAGGCCGTATTTTGGGTAAATTGCAGCCCAGGCTGGATCGCCGTGAGGGGTTTTCGGAAAAGCGGCCCTCCCGACAAAATGGCTATCTTCGCTCCAGCGTGGAATTGATGCGGCGTGCACAGGTGGTCCCCGCCATAACGTACCTCACCAACCCGGACGAGGCGTGCATCTGGACGATCGGGCCCGAAATCGATGTGATTTTGCGAGCCAAGATTCTGATCAACGCTACCCCGCGGGAAGTCTCGTCAGGTCTGGCTCGAGGCCTCGATTATCTTCAGAAGACTCGTCAGGAATTGGCCTCGATCGGGGCACGTGATGCCGCGCTCGAAGAACTCGCCGAAGCAGTGCGCAGCTTCGATGGACCCTGGCGAGCGCGGGTAGCTGATCTATGAGGGAGAGCCGCCGGACGCTGCACTGCTCGTGGGTACATTCGCTCCGGTAGCCGGAGCGGCAGTGCCTGCCAAAGCTGCGGGAAGGAGCCAGATCGGCGACGACCACGCTCGTTCCTGCAGGAGCACTTCGACACCGGGGCGCGGTTCGGTCCCGGCCCGGAGGGCATCCCATGTCGACCAGCGACAGGTCGGATTCTCGAGCGCGCGAACATAGTAGAAGGCACGCTGCGTGGCATCAAAGTTCGGATCACGCCATGCTGCTCGCAACTCGCCCGCGCCCTTGTCCTGTGAATAAGCACAATCCTCGAGGTTGACCCGGGCCCCATTATCCGGGCATCGATGCGTTTGGGGGTCTGGGGTACCACCGTCGGAGCAAGCCACATCATAAACAAGCTCGGATGTTTCCCCGTTTTCGGTCCAGCCTTTCACGATTTGCAGGCGTTGCAGGGGGGCACTCAAGGCATCACGCACAGCCCAGGCGAGAAAAAGGGGTGAGCCGCTTGCCTCCGCCTGAAGATCACCGCCCATGGTCGCACCGCTGGCGTAGGCACGGCTGACCACAGCCGGATCCCCGAGCATCTCGGCGTCCCAATCGTAGCCGGCGAAGAGGCGCACCCGGATGCGCGGCCCGGAGGTCGCGAATGTTTCTTTCCGCCGGAAGGCGTCGAAGATGGCGTCTCGAGTATTCTCTTCAGCCCAGACCGCAGCCAGTCCTGAGGCACCGAAGGTGATCGACGGCGCATCGAAGTAGGTTTCGCCATCGATCTCGGCGACCATATCACCCGCAATCATTTTAGCACCAATGCCGGCCCACCATGGCAGGGGCACGGAGCCCCTGAGTTCGGGGGTGCTGTCCAGCAGTCCGATTTTGGCAAAATAATCGGCCTCATTATCGGGGATAGCTCCGGTGTGTGTATCGCTGGCGCCGACAAAACCGAATTTGAAGGGGTTTGCCACACCCTTTTCTTCAAATACCAGACCGTTGCGAAGCGCCTCGCGGACGTAGCTGCCCTCAGGCTGGCTGTAGAGCGTAGTGCCGACACGAGTCTCCATCAACTCGAAGCTCGCCCATTCGTCAGACTCCGACAGGGAGGGGTGCGTCTCGGACGTGCCCTTGATCTGGGTGATCTCGACAATAGGCTCATTGCGCACTCGCTTGGTTGTATAATCGTCATCCAGCGGGTCGCCGGCCCAGTCGACCAATTTGAACATCTGACCGTTGGAGCCGTTGGAGTTATGGGGGATCGCCAGGCTCTCGATTCCCTGAGCCCGCAAGCCGTCCATCCAATCCCATAGTCCCTCCGGATCGCGTGAGTGGAAGCGGGAAAAGGGCTCGGCAGGCAGGCGATTGGTATCGCGAAAGATTACATTTCGGTGCAGATTGCCGCTGTCGTCACTCGAGGAAGTATATTCGTAGGCGGCAAACGTCGTAAACGTCCCCGGGTTGTTAAAATCATCGGCTGATTCGACGATATCGAGCCATGCACTTTTGGCCACGCGGACGGCCTCCCCCCGGTCAATCGATCCGTCGAGCATGCCGTCGAGGGCGCCGGGGACAAACTTGCCGAAAATCGTGAGGCGAGCAGGCACGCTCGTGATTCCACGATTGCCTTCGGTATTCAGATCATGCAGGGGCTCCGAGACCTCGTACTGGGAGAACGCGCTGGTTGTATCGGCGGCCTCTGCAGCCAGGCCAAGAAAGAGTGCATGGTCGGTGACCGCATAGAAGTCCAGCGGTTCGCGCAATTTCATATCGAAGCCGGCGGGATGTTTCAGCGTCTCACCCAGAGCGTAGCGGTAGGCGTCTCTGGGAGTGGCGAGGGTTCCGAAGGCGTAGGCATCGAAGGAATACGTCGTATGCACATGCAAGTCGCCGAAGTATGCATTGCGGTCGGGGTTGGCCATTGGCCGAGTATCGATGAAGTCCTCATCGATCGAGAAAGCTCGATCAGGGTATTGGGCCCGGCTGGCCAATGGACTCATTTCGTTCAAATCAGAGGTTTGTTCACACCCCGCAAAAGCGACCAGGGCCAGCACGGCAAAGAGTAGTTTGGGTTCTTTTTTCATGAGGCTTCTTTCCTGCCATTGATCGGCATTTCGTGGCTCGCATCTTGTTCTCGTCAGGGCCCGAGGCTTCGGAAGGATTTACATCGAACGCTGTTGGGGGGAAACCCGTCCGGACGTCTCTGCCGGTTACTGGTCGGAGGCTCGTCCAACGGGGTCAGTAGGGATGCTGTCCGGGTCGCGGTGCACCGTATCGGGAGAAAATGCCGGCAGGCAGATTGCAATATACTGCGCACCTTCAGGCTCCGGCGTGCTGTAGCGGACCCATTCACCTGCTTCGGTAATGATGGCTTGTCCGGCCAGAACTTTCAGGGTTCCTGTTTCATGTTCCACATGAAGGGCACCGCTGAGAACCAGCGTGATCTCCTCAAACTCCGGGCGTTGGCCTGGTTCGAGCCAGCCTTCGGGCGACGTCATTCGTGCCAGACTTACGCCATGATGTCCGGAGTTGACGCGGCCGGCGAACTCCTCAATTTTTTTTGGTTTTGTTCCGGCCGCTTCGATGATGGAGGGAGAAGGAATCAATTTGGGCATGGCCGATCCTTAGCCTTTATGATGGGCGTCTCCTAGGAGGTCGCTGCGCCGGTGTCTCCGGCAATCTTTTGGCCGACAGCACAGGTCCGACGGACCAGATCTTCCAGGGCCAATTCTCCGACGCCCGCGATCGTTACGGCCACCCGATCCTGCCAGGGTTTTGTCCATAAGGCGGGGATTTCTCCCGGGCCGAGGCCCCAAAGTCCGCCTACGGTTGCGCCGTTACAATCAGTGTCCCAGCCAGCACTTACCGTGTCACCGATCGCTTGTGAAAAATCATCCTCTCCTTCGAGCAGCCCCAAAACGACGACAGCCAGGTTGTTGACGGTATGGACCGGGCTCAGATCGGCATATCTCTCACGAATTCTAGCCATGCCATCCTTCGTTCCATGCAGCGAAACGGCGAGGTCGACAGCGGCCAGACATGCGGACCCTTCGGGAATCTGTTTCCGCGCCTCCGCGACGGCCTCCGCAAAGCCATCACTCGCCGGGATCGCGGCACCCAGGGCAGCGATAAATGCCGCGCCGAAAACACCCTCGTCGCGATGGGAAAGTCGGGCATCGCGCGAGGCGAGGTCGGCTGCAAGTGCGGGCTCACCGGGACATACCCATCCGTAGACGTCGGCGCGTATTTGGGCACCGATCCAATCATTATATTCATTGTCCGAGCAGAGCTCGAGGTCGAAGTTCGGCGGTGCACCGAAGAGAAAGCCGGTCTCGGCCTCCTGAGCGAGAATATTATAAGCCGCTCGCTCCGCAGTGAAGGTAGCGCCCGCCGGGAGGTAACGTAGCCACGTGCGCGCCACGTGTGCCGTATCCAGGCCGCGGCCATGCTCTTCGAGCATCATCAGGGCGAGAACGGAATACGTAATATCGTCATCGGGCTCACTCCGGCAGAGATATTCGCGGCAGGATTTCCTCGCGATATCGACCAGCGTCCCCTCGATATGCGGGACATAGTCGCGCAGGGGTAGGGCTTTTGCCTGCTCGAGATACGATTGCAGCGAATCAAAGCCCTGCATCATCGATAGAGCTTCGATGGGTTTGCCCAGTTGGCAGCCCGAGATGCGACCCTGCCAGGCGCGACGGATTCGTGACGGTTCAATCATATTCATCGAGAAAGAAACTCCAGCACCGCATCACCCACGGCTTTTGGTTGCTCGGGGAGCATGGCATGTCCGGCGTTTGGCGCGGCATAGATCTCGGCCACGATTTCGTGGGAACCGTGCCTGGTGCGCACCTGCGATCTTTCCACCGCCCCCTCCTTTAACAGCGATGGCTGCGTATCGGCAGCAGCTGGTGCTGCTGCCGATACGAGGCCCGGAATCAGGAAATGAAATCCCGCAACTTTCATTGCCCTCGCCGTCTCCTGAAAATCTTTTTTGAAAAGACCAAAAATCGCCGCGGACCTATTCTTCCGGCGCTCCAGTCGGTCGGTCGCATGCCTCACCGATACAGCTGACCCGCGGGTCGACGTCCTTGCCTTCGGCCAGGTCCCCAAACCAGTCGACCAGGCGAATTCCATTTTCCTGCACGTTGTAGAAATTATCGCTGACAATGATGCAGTGCTGATCCCCTGAGGCGATATAGGATTGGAAGTTTTCGGCTTGCTGGTGTGCGGATTCGATATTGGCGGTCATGCTCTCGCTCCAGGCGGTCGCGCCGCCCTGACCACCCATGGCCGAGTAGAAAAACGTCTGGTTGTTGTCATATTTGGAGTTGTATTGGCCGACCTTGGCTTCGGGGAAGTAACTCCCGACCTGGCCATAAAAATAGGAAAGGTCGATCGATGTCAGGTCCACATTGTCCGGGTTCAATCCCGGGATGAACGCTGGAGACTGGGCAAAGGCATTCCACGACGGGAAGCTGTCCTTGAAAAAGCTGGACGTGATGACTCCGGCACCACAATCACCCACCTGGACGATTTCCGAGTTCTGATAGTGCTCCATCAGATAAGGGGCCCAGCCAATCGAACCATAGGCGCCGGCACTGCAGCCGGTGATGAAGATCCGTTCCGGTTTCTCGAAGTTTTCGTAAACCCAATCCATTACGGCCTGCGAGTTCACGGCACCTTTGTGGTGAACCTCAAATGCATCCTCGCCCTCGCCATAGGTCTCGACATTATTGCCCCAGTGAATATCGCCGGTGCAGTACGGGATAAATACGTGGTACCAATCCTTGAAGGGATTCTCCGGGTTGTCGCGATCATAGATTCCCTGCCGGCCCTCACGCAGGAGGGCCTCCGGGTTGACCTCGGGATTGAAAATCGCGTCGGCAACACTGCATGTCAGTTCGTCCCAGCAAGCGCCTCCACCCATGAAATCGATGACCACCTTGTTTACTGTGCCGCCACGAACGGCGTACGCATACTCGGTGCCGCGCGAACAGATGGTTTCCCCCCCGGGTCGAATGAGAGTCCATTCATCGGGAAGCTCGGGGGTCCGGGGTTCGGGGGTCGGGGGTTCGGAACTCGAGCCACCGCAGGCCCCGGCGAGGATCGCGGCAAAAATCGCTAATACGGAAAACATTCGGGGGTCTTTCATGGGAAATCCTTTTCGAGGGGCAGTACCCCGCAATCGATTTGCGCGGTGCCGCCAGTAAAAGTTCAGTCTCAAAATTCAGGGTGCGACGACTTCGCCGCCAAAGTCGGATGCGTGCGCGGCAGCCATCACCTCGAGAAACCATCCCGGGAATTGACTGACGAATTTATTCACATCCCAGATATCGCTCCAGCGATAGATTTTTCCCGCGCGCATTTCATGAACCGTGGCGAAGCGGTTGACGGCAGTTTCGCCAGTCTTGAAGGTCCAGGTTTCGGTATGGTCCAGCATGGCCAGGTCGCCGTCGACAGCCAGATGGTGGATTTCGTGCTTATGATCGACCAGGTGGTCGAAGGCGATTCGCAGACGCCGCACCGTATTTTCGGGGCCAATTGCACCGGTATCCTCGGTCGGGACGTCTTCGTACTGGATTTCGGGGTCCAGACAATCTGTCAGGGTCTCCCAGTCTTGTGCGCTGAGCGCGGACCACATTCGGTGGATGGTTTCCAGATTGGCTTCTCGGGACATGAGTTTCTCTATCACGGCGACACCCGGTGTAAATTGCCCCGGGGGCAATCGCGTCGAAAAAAGCCTGCGAGGAGGTGCAGGGTGGCCAAGGCTGGGCTAAAATATACGCAGGTTCCATGTCATGGCCACAACTTCTCTCCAAGTTTCTGCCCCATCGCCCCTCGAGGATTTACTGATCCGTGCGGAATGGCCTCAAGCAGAAGCCGACCAGATTCGAGCTCTCGAGAAAAGGACGCGTCAGCATCCCCTTTTCGAGA
>Ga0055584_100001211_pt1 | contig 25326 bp, 22 predicted proteins | sample OSDHelmetaG_FD_58716 | JGI IMG/M metagenome (GOLD analysis project Ga0055584, IMG submission 58716) | Pelagic marine sediment microbial communities from the LTER site Helgoland, North Sea, for post-phytoplankton bloom and carbon turnover... | ecosystem: Environmental > Aquatic > Marine >...
CGCCATGTTCTCGCGCACGGTCATGTGCGGGTAGAGCGCGTAGCTCTGGAAGACCATGGCGATGTCGCGGTCGCGCGGGGGCTTCTCGTTGGCCCGCTCCCCGCCTATGCGCAGTTCGCCCTCGCTGATCTCCTCGAGCCCCGCCACCGTGCGCAGCAGGGTCGACTTGCCGCAGCCCGAGGGCCCCACCAGCACCAGGAACTCGCCGTCCTCGATGCCGAAGTCGATGTCCGTCAGCGCCCGCGAGGTCCCGTACAGCTTGCCCAGGTGATCGAACTCGACGGTGGCCATCAGGAACCCCAGGTCAGCTCGGCGCGGGTAGGGCCCTCACCGACGAACAGGTAGCGGTTGGTCTCGCGCGGCTCCCAGGTCACCGACCCGTCCGCACCCACGACGACCAGTTTGTACTCCAGCAGCGACCCGCCAACAAAGCGGGACGGCTCCCCTCCCCCGATCGCGACGCCCGACGCCGGGTCCCAATCCCCCAGCGACCGCCCCGCGCCGACGGCCCTCAGCTCGCCCGCGGGCGCCCCGGCGACCCCAAACGACACCTCCAGCGAAGTCCTCGCGACCCGCTCCAGGGAGCGGAACAAGGCCGCCGCCGGGTCGCCGGACAAGGACTCGACGACGTACGAATGGGCTGGGCTGACCAGCGGCTCTGCCCCCGGCGCGGTGTACGCCCAGGGCTGCTCCCCAACCGAAACCACGACGATCTGCGCGTCGGTGGGGGTGGCGCGAGCGACCGCCAGGCCGTCGGCGTCCACCGCCAACACCCGCGTGGGGGCGGAGCGGAGCGCGCCGTAGTCGGCCCTCGCGCCACCGATGCTCGCCAAACGGAGCGCGGCCCCGGCACGGGGGCCTTCGCTCCAGTCGAACGACGCCCGGTTGGCAGGCTCCTCGGCCCCGTCCATGCCCTGCTCGGTTCCCCAGGTCCACGACGGCTCGCCGCGCAGCTGGCCCATCAGGCCCAACGGGCGCCACACGTCGGCGCACCGGCTCGCCACCCGCGGCAGGTCGTGGTTGTCGGCGAACGTGACGAGCCCCCCGGGCCGGGGGTACCGCGCGTCCTCGGCCAGGACCGACGCCAGCCGGCCCGGGTGCGCGCCGTCGCAGAGCACGTCCAGCAGCGCGTAGTGCAGAGGGAAGTCGAACATGTGGGAGAAGCCGCCCGCCCGCCAGACCCTGTCGACCGCCGCCGGCGCGCCATCGAACAGCTCGCCCAACAGGACGAACTCGGGACCCGCATGGGCGGTCACGGCGTCGGTGTACCGCTGCCAGAAGGGCAGCCCCACGTGGCGCACCGCATCCAACCGGAATCCATCGGGTTCGACCGCGTCGATCCAGAACCGCGCCTGCTCGATGAGGAACGCCTCGACCTCGGGGTTCTCCTGCGCGAGGTCGGGCAGGCCGTGCACGTCGTGCTCCACCGCCTGGACGGGATCGCTCCAGTCGACCACGTCGCCGTTGTCGTGGAACCAGTCCGGGCGCTCCGCGACCAGCGGCACGTCGTACCCCACGTGGTTCGTCACGACGTCGAGCAGCAGCTTCATCCCCCGGCGGTGCAGCTCGTCGCTCAGCTCCCGCAGGTCTTCCACCGTGCCAAAGGCCGGCTCCACCGTGGGCTCGCCCGTCACCCAGTAGCCGTGGTAGCCGCCCCACTCCCCGATGGTCTCGGTCCGCGCATCGAAGACCGGCGACAGCCAGACCGTCTTGACCCCCAGGGACTGCAGGTGGTCCAGCCCCTCAATGACGCCCCGCAGGTCCCCGCCGTGCCGCGCCTGGGGGTCCGCCGGGTCCACGTCCCCGTCGTTGCTCGGGTCGCCGTTGCGGAACCGATCCACCATCACAAAGTAGATGGGGCCGAGCCCGTCTCCGGTCCCGGCCCCCATCGGCTGCGTCGCGGGGACCGACGTCGGCCCCGCCCGCGCAGTCCGCTCCGCGCCCTGAACCCCCAGCGACGCCGACGAGCCGCCGCCGATGACCGTGTCGGCCAGCCGCCCCACCCGCTTGCCGACGACGTCCTTCGCCGCCTCCTGGGCCTCGACCGCCTTCTCGTGGCTGAAGCGCAGGAACACCGGCACCTCGACGTTCGCGTCGACGGGGTAGCCATCGCCCGCCGACATCGTCGCCTTGAACGACGTGTTCCAGCGGTACATGCCGTTGATCTGGTTGTAGTAGCTGGCCCGCGCCTCGACCAGCAGCACGTAGCCACTGTTCTGGTCCGCCAGCCACTGCAGCCGCTGCCCCGACGCCTTGCGCCGCGCGAACTCGGCCAACCCGTCGACCTCGACAGGCTTCAGGTTCCGCGCCCGCAGCGCGTCGAGCACCGCGTCCCGCACGCCGTCGGACACAGCCCCCGGCGGCGTGTTGCCCTCGGCGTCGTAGACGAACGCCACGGTGATCGGCTGCGCCGTCTCCAACGTCACCGGCGCGGTCTTGGGGATGCACCCCGCCGCCGCGATCACGAACACCAGCAGCCAGGCCCTTAGAACCATGCTTCAGCCTCCAGCGCGATCACGTGGTGCAGGTGGGACTCAAACGCCCCGAAGTCGTTGAACTGACTCAGGTCCTGCACAAAGGAGTTGCCCCACGCCTGGTTCTGGGTCGAGTACTGGATGCCGTACAGCACCCGGATGGACGGCCGCGTGTAGATGCCCGGCCCCAGGGGATTCAGCACGAACCCGCCCTTGCCCTGCACCGTCCAGCGGTCCGACGAGTCGCCCCACTCCAGGCCCCGCGAGTCTGCGCGCCCTTCGGAGCTCGCGAAGATCGAGTCACCGTGGTTCCGGAACGCGTTGCCGTTGCGGCTGTGCTCCCGCGCCCCGCTGCCCTCGAGCAGCACGTGCACCGTCCGGGTCAGATAGACCTGCGTGCGCAGGACGGTGGAGATGTACCAGCGGTCGTGGTCCGACGGCGCCAGGTCGTTGTCCAGGTCCCAGTGGTTGCCGTAGAGCACCCCCCAGTTCAGGTCCCAGCGCTGGGGCACCAGCTGGAACTGCGCCTCGTTGCCGAGCGTCAGCACGAACCGCTGGTCCGTCAGGTCGGCGACGTAGATGTCGAAGTCGTCGCCGTTGTTGGTCTCGGTCGTGACGTTGTCGGGGTGCGCCAGCTCGAACCGCGCGAAGAAGTTGTTCCACTGCAGCGGGCCCAGCTGGCCAAAGCCCAGGTAGCCGATCGCGCGGCCGCTGGCGTTGGTCGTGGGGACCGGGTCGGGGAAGAAGTCCGCCTGCCCGGGATTGAGGTCGAGGAAGTTCTCGACCACCTCGCCGCGCACCCAGTCCTCGTACCCGACGCCCGGCGTGTTGTGCGGCGCGAAGCGGTTGCCCTGCACCTTCGGCTCGAACTGGAACTGACCGCCCAGGCCCACCTCCAGGTGCTTGGGCGCCCGCAACCGCAGGTAGCCGCCGCCCGTCAGCAGCGGCGAGTAGCGAGTCCCGCGCTGCAAGAAGCCCGAGTCCCCCACCCCGACCAGCAGCTCGATGGGCCCCTTGTCCAACCGCGCCGACAGCCCCAGCGTCCCGAAGAACAGCTGCGCCACCTGCATGTCGTACAGGCCCAGGTCGCCCATCCACATCCACAGCGTGCCCAGCCGCCAGGTGACGTCGGGCACCAGCACGTTGCCGGCCTCCACGAACGCCTGCGCGAGCCGGAACTCGCCCAGCTTGCCGTTGGTCGGCTCGCCGCCCTGGATGGCCCCGCCTTCGATGCGGAAGTGCGCCACCGTCCACGGGTCCGAGGTCCCCGGCTGGGCCTCCAGCAACCGGATGCGCAGCTCCAGGCCCGCCCAGGGCGCCTCGTTGAGCAGGCGCCCGTAGAGGTTCCAGTAGCCCAGGGTGCCGAAGCCCCCCTGGAAGTCCGGCCGGGCCATCGCCCGGAAGTAGCCGCCGACGCTCACGCGCTGCTGGTTCGCTTCGGCGTGGGCGACGGCCGGCATCGACAGCGCCGCGACCAGCGCGATCAAGGAGAGGAGCTTCATGGCCGCTACTGCGCTTGCAGGATGACGACGGAGGAGTCGGCGACGCCGAACGTGCCGCCGGTGATGGGCTCGGGCTCGTCCAGCAGGACGTTGTGGGAGCTCCAGCGGTCGGCGCCGGTCTGGTCGAAGTAGTCCGCCGTGTCGTCGCCGTTGTCGAAGTCGAACCAGCGCTGGGTGTCGAGCACCTTGGCCCAGCTCCGCCCCGTCGGCAGCACGAAGTCCGTGCCCCCCCGCTCCATGTTGATCATCACGTACAGTTCGGGCCCGAAGCTGGCGTCGTAGTAGTGGATGCCGAGGGCCTTCCCACCCCAGTTCGGCGAGTCGGACCCGTCGGTCCCCTTCCACGAGAACGGAGCCCCCGACTCGTAGGTCTCGCGGTGGAACGCGTAGGCGTGCTCCTTGCGGAAGCGGATCGCGTCGCGCACGAAGTCGTGCATGCGCACGCGCTCAGCGGACTGCTGCCAGTTGCCCCACTGGAACCAATTGAACTCGTTGTCGGCCCAGGTGCTGTAGGCGTTGTTGTTGCCGTGCTGGGTGCGCATCCACTCGTCGCCGCCCAGGAGCAGCGGGGTGCCGTGGCTGATGAGCATGGCCACAAAGAAGTTGCGCATCATCTGGCGCTTCGTGGCTTCGCCGGTCGCGTCCAGGCCCCAATCGCGGCTGCGGTTGTGCTCTTCGCCCGACGTCTCGTCGCACCACGGCGAGTTGGGGTCGTCGCAGCAGATGGGGTTCAGCGGCCCGCAGCCGTTGCGCTTCTCCGGGTACGACAGCAGGTCGAACATCGTGAAACCGTCGTGCACGGTGACGAAGTTGTTCGACGCCCAGGGGCCGCGGCCGTTGTCGCCGTACAGCCCGTGGCTGCCGGTCAGCGTGAAGCCACCGTCGGCCTCGGCCTCGAACGTGTTCAGCTTCCAGTCGTCGTCGTTGACGAAGGACCGCCACCAATCGCGGAACCGCGCGTTCCACTCGCCCCAGCCGTAGTTGTCCTTGGTCGAGGACGCTGGGAACTCGCCCAGGATCGGGTTGTAGAACCCGCCCGCCGACCAGGGCTCCGCGATGATCCGGGTGTTGTTCGCCTGCAGCACCGGGTCGTCGATGATCTCCTGCAGGATGGTGTTCCGCGGGTCGTCCCAGTTGTTGTAGTCGCCGTCGACCTCGCCGAGGATCGGCGCCAGGTCGAAGCGGAACCCGTCGACGTGCAGCTCTTCGACGTAGAAGCGCAGGCTGTCCATCGTCAGCCGCCGCATGGGCGTGTTGTTCATGCGCGTCTGGTTGCCGACGCCGGAGTTGTTCCAGTACCGCTGGCCGTCGGGCTCCAGGGCGTAGTACTCGCTGTTGTCGAGCCCGCGGAAGTTGTAGATGCCGGCCGTCTCGTGGGGGTCGAAGTTGTAGAAGTCGGGGTTGTTGGCCTCGTCGATGAGGTAGATGCGCTCGCGCCAGAGCCCGCCCTCGCCGGTGTGGTTGTAGACCACGTCCAGGATCACTTCGATGTCGTGGGCGTGGAGCCGGTCCACCATCCACTTGAACTCGTCCAGGACCTCGTGGGGCTGCCGGTCCGCGGCGTAGGACAGCTCCGGCGCGAAGAACGACGTGTTGTTGTAGCCCCAGTAGCCGCCGTCCAGCGGCTTCTCGTGGATGGGCAGCATCTCGACGGCGGTGACGCCCAGATCCTGCAGGTAGGCGGCGTGCTCGCCGAACCCGCGGAATGTGCCGGGGTGGTCGACGCCCGAGGCCGGATCCGCGGTGAAGCCCTTGGGGTGGACCTCGTAGATGATCGCGTCGGCCACGCCGTGGCCTTCGTGGGCCCCGGACTGCCGCGCCGCCTGCCACGCCGCCTCGCCCTCGGACCACTCGTAGGTCGACTCGACGACGACGGACTTGGTCCCCGCGCCCCAGGTGCTGTCGGTGCGGCCGGGCCCCGACGCCGTGCTGCCCCGCGACCAGTCGTGGTCCCGCGAGAGGGCCAGCGCGTACGGGTCGATGAGCAGCTTGTTGGGGTTGAAGCGGTTGCCGGCGGGGTCCACGTCGGCGATGAAGCCGTGGATGGAGCCCGGGAAGAACGCGTCGTCGTACGGCCAGTTGGGCCCCCACGCGACGAAGCCGTAGTGCTGGCCCAGGCCGACGCCCTCCACGAACAGGTTCCAGACGTCGCCGAAGCGGGCCATCTCGAACTGCTGCGCGGGCTGGTCGTCCTCGGGGCCGTCGAACAGCAGCAGGTCGACGCGCGTGGCGTTCTTGCTGAAGACCCCGAAGTTCACGCCCTCGGCCAACAGCGTCGGGCCCAGCTCGTCCAGCGCCGCGACGGCTGCCTCAGAGATCCCTGGTCCCAGCGGAGCGCGTGCATAAAGCTTGGCGTGATCGCCCTCGCACGCCAGGAGGAAGACAGCGGGGAGCAGGAGGAGGGGCCGAAATCGGGTCACGGTCAGGGAATGTAGCGAGGACCTCGGGGGAGGTCCACTGAATCGTGACTCTCGCCTGAGTCACGTCATACCAAGCCCCACGGTCGCCAGGAGGGTCGTTGAATTGAGGGAGTTGCTGGTGTTCTTTGTTCTCCTCGGGCTCGCCGGCTGCGGCAGCGGGAGTGCGGAGTCACGCGGCGGCTTCCTGCAGGCCCCCCAGGGCGGACCGCCCATCGTCGCCACCATCGCGCCGTTGGGCACGTGCGAACTCTCCGAGGGGCCGGGGTTCGAGCTGGTTCCCCTTGATTCTCCCTTCGTTCCAGCCGTTCCCACCGCCGCCCTCGAGCCATTCCCGCTGGCGATGCTGCAGTCCAGCGGGGGAGGTGCGCTGCTCGCCGATCTGGACGAAGACGGCTTCGAGGACCTCGTGCTGACCGGGATGGGCGGGCCGTCCGAGCTGCGCTGGGGTTCGCCCTCGGGCTTCGGCGCCCCCTCGCCCCTGCCGCCGGCGTTCGCGGTCAGCACCGCCGACTTCGACGGCGACGGGGACCTCGACCTGCTGCTCGGCGGCCACGACTCGCTCGAGCTGCTGGAGCACGCCGGCCAGCGCACTCTGGTCCCCGCCGAAGTCGGGCTCGAGGCGAGCACCGGCCTGTCCGTCGCGCACGCCTGGGCCGACGCCGACGGCGACGGCGACCTCGACCTCTTCGTGGGCGCCCTGCCGCTCGTGGGGTTCTTCCAGATCGCCACGACGACTCAGGGCCAGGACCGACTGTGGCTGTGGGAGGACGGGGCGTACGTTCCCTCGCCCGACAACCCGGGGGGCCCCGGCGACGGCGCCGCACTCTGGGCCGAGTTCCGGGACCTCGACCTCGACGGGCAGCCGGAGTTGTTCGTGCTCAATGACATCGGTCCCGCGGTGGGCAGCCACCTCTGGAGCTGGGCGGACGGCGAGTGGACCGACGTCTGGGAGGACGGACACCTGCCGGCGGTCGGCTCCCCCATGGGCGCCGAACTGCGCGACCGCGACGGCGATGGCTGGGACGACCTGTGGATCACCAACAAGCTCCAGGATGTGCTCGTCCAGGGTGGCCCGCTGTGGGTGGACCAGACCGCCACTTGGGGACGCGAGTTGCCGTCCTCCATCTACGACGTCAGCTGGTCTGTGACGTCCCTGGATCTCGAGGGCGACGGCGCCCCCGAGACCCTCGTCACGTACGGGGGCCTGTTCGATCCGGCGCAGGGAGAGCCGTCGCCGCAGGCCGACCGGCTGTGGACCTGGGAAGAAGGCGCCGGCGTGCGGCCCTCGGTGGTTCCCCTCCCCAGCGGCAACGACATCGGCCGCGGATCGGCCCGCGGCGACTTCGATGGCGATGGCTCCGTAGACATCGTGAGGGTCGCCCTGGGCGGCGAGGCCACGCTGCTGCGCAGCCGCTGCGTGGGCGCGAACCGGCTTGTGGTGGACCTGCGCGACGACAGCAGCCACAACACGCGCAGCGTGGGCGCGCGAGTCGAGGTCGACCTGCCCGAGCGAAGCCTGACCGAGTCCATCCTCGCCGCGGGGCCGGGCACCTTCAGCGGCGAGGCGCCGACGGCCCGGTTTGCGTTCGGGGACGAAGAACCGCTGGCGGTGCGGGTCTACTGGCCCGACGGAGAGATCAGCGAGCTGGAGCCCCCCTGTCTGGGCTGCCGAATCACAATTCGGCGCTAGGCGGCTACTCGAACAACTTGATGCGCCACGCCGTGAAGAAGTCGAGGATCGACTTCCACACGAACTGCCCCACCAGCGCCGGCGTGAAGTCCGCCCAGAAGTCCACCAACCCGCCGGACAGGTTGATGATCTTGCGCTGCTCGACGCGGTGGTCGGACACCGTGCGGGGCTTGAATACCGCCGCCGACGTCACCAGGGACACGTGGTTCACGAGGCGGCCGCGGGGCAGCACCTCCAGCTTGACCGGGACCCCCAGGCGCTCGGACAGCCGCTTCTCGCCGTCGCGCTTGTCGACGCGGCCGGGCTCGGGGAACTCGACCCGCACCAGGAAGCCCTTGTCCGTGATGCAGACGAAGAACACGTTGGCCCGGTACTGCTTCGACCAGCTGAGGATCTCCTCCTCCAGGTCGAAGTTGCTGACCTTCGTGCCGCGGAAGTCCATCAGGTCCCCGGCGCGTCCCAGGACCTCGACCGTGCGCTTGCCGTCTGCGCGCCGCTTCACCCGGACCAGGTCCTCGGTGTAGTAGCGAATCATCGGCTGGGCCTCACGCCCCAGCGTCGTCAGGCAGAGCCCGCCGACCACCTCGTCCCCCTCCAGGGGCACCAACGTCACCGGGTCGAGGACCTCGAAGAGGAAGAACTCGTCGTGCAGGACGAGCTCGCCGGACTCGTCGCTGGTCGCGAACGGCCCCCCCTCGGTGCTGCCGTACAGGTTGTGGACGTCCACCCCCCAGTCGTCGCGCATGGACTCGCGCCACGACGGCGTGAGGATGCGGCCGGCGAAGCAGAACCCCTGCATGTCGGGGAAGTCGGCGCGCGGGTCCTTGCCCAGCAGCAGCGCCGCCTCCTTGAGCAGGATGGCCTCCAGCGGCATGCCGGTGATGACGTTGACCCGGCGCTCCTCCATCAACCGCAGCACGCGCGGCATGCCGACGTTGTAGGTCAGGTTGCTCGTCGGAATGAGGGTGCCGCCGCACAACCGGACGCCGGTCTCGACCAGCTGCGCGGGCACCGGGAATGCGTAGGGGTAGCGGTTCATGACCACCTGGCCCGGCCCGAAGTGCTTCAGCCAGCGGCCGATCACGTCGATCTCGACTTCGATGTCGTCGAGGCTGTACCAGCCGCAGACCGGCTGCCCGGTGGTGCCAAACGACTCGTGGAAGTGCCAGACGGTCTTGGGGTCGCAGGCGAGGAAGACGTCGGCCGGGTTGCCCTTGAGGTCCGCCTTGCGGGTCAGGGGCAGGGAGCTCAGGTCGCTCAGCGACTTGATGGACGTGCCCGACAGTCGCGACTTGTAGAACTCGGCGCCGCGCGCCAGCTCCAGCGTGGTGCGCAGGCGGTCCAGGCGGGCTTCGTCGTCGAACGCGAGCCGCTCGGCGGCGACGGTCGAGAAGAACCGGCGGTCGTCCATCCCGCTACTTGCTGGCGACGCGCGGCACTTCGCGGACCGTGGGCTCCAGGCGGGACTCCAGGGCTGCGCGCAGCGGCGCCGGCATGTCCACCGACTCGAAGGTCTGCATGTCGCAGACGACCGACACCACCTCGCAGAACACCCGCACGCGGTCCTCGCCCAGGCCCCGGGCCTTGTAGGTGGTGGTCATGGAGCGGTCGCCGAGCTTCGTCAGCGTCAGCTCGATCTCCATCATCTCGCCGAACCGGAAGGGACCGCGGTATTCGGTCTTCGCCGACACCGTCGGGAAGCCGACCAGTGCGTCTTCGATGGACCACCGGTACCCGATGCCCAGCTCGTCATCGAACCAGTCTTCGTAGACCTGGTGAAAGACGTCGAGGAACCGCGGGAAGTACATGACCCCCGCTGGATCGGTGTCGCCGAACCGGACCTTGATCTGGCGCTTGAACCCCATGAGTCGCCCCAGTCCCCCACGAGTCGCTTCGGCGGGCGGACGCGGTCCCCCTCCAGGGTGCGCCCACCATCTGCATCCGCTCCCGGGCTGGGCAGGGGGTCAGCCCGGGAATCAACGGCGCCGGATACTACGGATGCGCGGCACCGCGTCAAGGAGGATCCTACCAGCCCGGATCGGGTGAAAACCCTTAATCCCGCAGGATCCTTGGTGGTCGCAAGGGAAATCCGCCGCCGCGGACCGCAGCCCCACGCTGCGGGGCGCGGGGCCTACCCCATCCAACCCATGGCCAGGAAGATCACCAGGATCACGGCCGCGGCGATGGCCGCGGAGCCAATGGGCCACGGCTCGCCCAGGGGACCGCCGGGGCTGTGGTAGCTGCGAATGCGCCGGCTCACCGAGCCTGCCTCGAGGTACAGGCGGTCCCGGGCGCCGGCGTACACCGAGTCCGCCAGGCGCCCCAGCCCCACGACCGCGCGCTTGCCGCCCTTGCGGTAGACCCAGTCGAAGTCGACGTTGGTGGACCGCAGCTCCGGCGGGTAGAGCCCGAACTTCTGGAGGAAGACAAACGCCAGCGCCGAGAAGAGCAGCAGCTGCATCATCGTCACGACGTGGGTGATGTCGTAGGGGATCCAGTGCAGGTGCTCCATGTCGAACGGCAGCAGGGCGTACAGCGGCGCCGGCACGCAGCCGATGAAGATGCACAGGAACGCCGCGATGCCCATGGCGATGAGCATGTTCTTCGGGGCTTCGGTGATCTCCCGGTCGTACTCCCGCTCGTGGGCGAAGAACGCGAAGAACGGGATCTTGATGCCGCTGTGGTGGAACACGCCGGCCGAGGCGAACAGCAGCACCCCGAACGTCACCGTGTGGTGCTCGATGGCCGCCGCCGACAGGATCATCGACTTCGTCACGAAGCCCGAGAACAGCGGGAACGCCGAGATCGCCATGGCGCCGATGGTTGTGAACAACGTCGTCAGCGGCATCTTCCGCCACAGCCCGCCGAGGTCGCTGCCGTCGCAGTGCCCGACGCGGTGGATGACCGCCCCCATGCCCATGAACAGCAGGCCCTTGTAGAGGATGTGGGCGAACGCGTGGCCCGCCGTGCCGTTGAGCGCCAGCTCGGTCCCGATGCCGACGCCGACGACCATGTAGCCCAGCTGGTTGTTCAGGCTGTAGGCCAGCACCCGGCGCAGGTCGTTCTCGATGACCGCGTAGAAGATGGGGAACGCCGTCATCGTGGCGCCGATGGGGATCAGCAGCTCCGTGCCCGCGAAGCAGCGGGCCAGGGCGTAGATGGCGAGCTTCGTCGTGAACGAAGACAGCCAGACCGTGCCCGTCACCGTGGCCTCGGGGTAGGCGTCCTGCAGCCAGTTGTGCAGCAGCGGGAACGCCGCCTTGATGCCGAAGCTCAGCAACACCAGCAGCGCCGCGGGGTGCGCGGACTCCAGGGAGTCGAAGGCGAACATGCCGCGCAGGTGGTCGCCGTCGCGGGTCCAGCCGGTGATCTCCAGGCTGCCCGTCGAGCTGTACCAGACGATGGCGCCGGACAGCAGCAGCACCCCGCTGGCGACCTGGATGACGAGGTAGCGCATGCCCGAGCGGTAGGCGCGCTCGGTCCGCCGGGCCCAGATCAGGAACACCGACGTGATCGCGGTGCCCTCCCAGAACACGAACAGCGTGATCAGATCGCCCGCGAACGTCGCGGCGATGGCGGCGCCGGCGTAGGTCATGGCCGCGACCTGTTGCAGCAGGTCCTTGTCGTGCCAGGCGTAGACCGCGCAGAGCGCCGCGGCGAGGTGGAAGATCACGCCGAAGATGCGCGACAGCGAGTCCACGCGCGTCAGCGTCAACTCGTAGTCGAACAGGGAGTACGTCAGCTCGGTGCCGAGCGGCGTCAGCCCCAGCAGACCCAGGCCCAGCAACGGCACACAGACCATCACGGCCTTGCGGTGCCGCTCGGGCACGACCGGCAACAGCAAGCCGCCGAGGATCAGCAGCAGCCCGGGGGGGATGGCCTCAATCACGGTCGTAGTAGTCCTCGGAGCGCATCACGAGCTTGCGCATCTGCGCCGCCGCGAGGACCAGGCCCACGCAGCTGAGGAAGCCGTAGGCCGCGTGGAAGCCGACGAGGTTCTCGAAGTCGTAGTGCGTGTGCGCGGCCTTGTCGTAGAACAGGTCGGCGGCTACGAACGCGGTGCACACCACAAACAGCGCCCACACGATGATCCGGGTGATCTTCGGGTCCACCGACGGCGGCAGGTCTTCGTGGCTCATCGCACCACCTCCGCCGTGGCCGCGGCCGTGTCCAGCATCGGCAGCAGCAGCTCCCGCAGCTCAGGCGCGTAGAAGAAGAGCAGCACGCAGCCCACGGCCGTCGCCACCAGGGGGCCGGTGACCAGCCAGGGTGCTTCGGCCCGCTCGGTCTGCGCCGGGTGCTCGTGGCCGTGGGCGTCGGTCCAGGGCTTCGGCGGCAGGAAGAATGCGCGCGCGACCACCGGCATCAGGTACCCGATGGACAGCAGCGAGCTGATCATCAGCACGAACGTGAACGCGATCTGGTCGGCCTCAGCGGCACCCAGCGCTAGGTACCACTTGCTCCACGAGCCGCCCATGGGCGGCAGCCCGATGATCGACAGCGCCCCGATGAAGAAGGCCCCCATCGTGATCGGCATGCGCCGACCCAGGCCATCCATGGTGCTGATCTCGGTCTTGTGGGCGAACACGATGATCGAGCCCGCGCAGAAGAAGAGGGTGATCTTCCCCACCGCGTGCATGGCGATGTGCATGCCGCCGCCCAGGGCCCCGGCGCCCGTCGCCAGCGCCGCCCCGAGCACGATGTACGCGAGCTGCGAGATGGTCGAGTAGGCGAGCCGCGCCTTCAGGTTGTCCTTCGTCAGCGCGACCACGCTGGAGCTCAGCAGGGTGAACGCCGCCGCCCAGCACAGCCACTGCGACGCCCCGGTGTCCGCCAGGAAGTCGATGCCGAAGATGTAGACGACGACCTTCAGGATGGTGAACACACCGGCTTTCACGACCGCGACTGCGTGCAGCAAGGCCGAGACCGGCGTCGGCGCGACCATGGCGTTGGGCAGCCAGCGGTGGAACGGCATCAGGGCTGCCTTGCCGGTCCCGAACGCGAACAGCCCCAGCAGCCCCATGGCCGTTCGGCCCGACACGCCCGCCGGCTCCAGGATGCCGCCCGGCATGAACTCCATCGTCCCGGTCAGATGCCAAGTGGTGACGATGCCCAGCAGCAACAACGTCACCGACGTGAACACCAGGACGCCCAGGTACACCCGGCCGGCCTTCACGGCCTCCGGCGTGCCCGAGTGGGTGACCAGCGGGTAGGTCGAAAACGTCAGCACCTCGTAGAAGAGGAACAGCGTGAACAGGTTCCCGGCGAACGCGATGCCCAGCGCCGCGAAGATGGCGAGCGCGAAGCACACGAAGAAGCGGGTCTGGTTGGTCTCGTGGTGGCCCCGCATGTAGCCGAACGCGTACAGCGAGGTCGGGATCCACAGCCCCGACGCGACCAGCGCGTAGAGCATGCCCAGCGGCTCGATGCGGAAGAGCATCGGGATGCCGGGCAGGACCTCCATGAGCAGCAGCTCCGGCCGCGACCCGTCGGCGACCACCGGCAAAAGGCCCAACACCACGGCGAAGGTCGCCGCGGCCGCCGCCAGGGTCACCCCCTCGCGGTTGTCGTTGCCGCCGGTTTCGGGATCCTCAGGGGTGAAGGCGCCGACCAGGCCGACGAGCACCGCCCCGATCAGCGGGCAGGCGAGGGCGAGCAGGATGGCGTCGGATGCCGTCATCCCGCGCCCCCGAGCAACACGAGGGCGGCCTTCTCGGCCACGCCCACGGTCAAGTTCGCCTGCAGGCCGAACACGACGGACGCGCCGATCAGGATCCAGGTGGGGATGCGCATCGCGGCCCCGACCTCGGTCACGTCGGGGGCCCCCGCGGGGCGGTCCCGGAAGTACACGACCTCAAGGACGCGCCAGACGTAGACCACGGCGAGCAGCGAGCTGAGAAGGATGAGCACCGCCGCCCAGTTCCACCCCCGCTGCAAGGCGCCCTGCACCAGGTACCACTTGCTGACGAACCCCACGGTCGCCGGCACGCCGATGAGGCTCAAGCCCCCGACCACGAACGCGGCCATGGTCACCGGCATCTGCTTGCCCAGCCCGGCCATGTCTTCGATGCGGGCGCTGCCGGTACGCGCGACGACGCAGGCCACGACCAGGAACAGGCCGCCCTTCATCATCGCGTGGTTGAACAGGTGGACGATGCCGCCCGTCAGCCCCGACACGTTCGCCATGGCGATGCCCAGCGTCATGTAGCCGATCTGGGCGATGGAGCTGTACGCCAGCAGGCGCTTGATGTTGGTCTGGGCGATGGCCGCGATGGAGCCGATGAACATCGCCGCGAGGCTGAGCGGAACCAGGAGCTTGTGCAGCTCCAGCTGCCCGAACACGAACGCCACGCCAAAGATCCCGAACAGGACCCGCAACAGGACGTACACGCCCACCTTCGTGGCGGTCGCCGCCAGGAAGGCCGACACTTTGGCGGGGGCGTAGGTGTAGGCGTTGGGGAGCCACTGGTGCAGCGGGAACAGCGCCAGCTTGATGCCCAGACCCACCACCAGGAAGGCGAACGCGACGACGACCTCCCGGCTCTGCATCACCGGTTCCAGGCGCACGGCGAGGTCGCCGATGTTCAGCGTGCCCGTCACCTGGTAGAGCAGCCCGATGCCGATGAGGTAGAAGGTGCCGCCGATGGTGCCCATGACGAGGTAGCTGTAGGCCGCCCGGAGGGCCCGCCGCCCCTTCCCCGTCGCGATCAGCGTGTACGAGGCCAACGAGCTGATCTCGAGGAACACGAAGATGTTGAAGGCGTCGCCCGTGACCGCCATGCCGAGCAGCCCGCACAGGCAGAGCAGGAGCGCCGCGTAGTACAGGTGAACGCGGGATGGATCGACGTCGAGCCCCTCCTCGCTCCGCCCAAACGGCATCACGACGGCCGCAACCGCCGAGACGATGACCAGCACGTAGGCGTTGACGACGTCGACCCGGTACTCGATCCCGTACGGCGCGGCCCAACCGCCCAGCGCGTAGCTGATCGCGCCGTGGTCCAGCACGGTGCCCAGCAGAGACACCGAGATGTAGAGGCAGAGCCAAGACGCAGCGATGGCCAGCGCGCGGGACGCCCGGCGCTCCTTGAAGATCACGCAGACGGGCGCCGCGAGCAGCGGCACGATCACCTGCAAGACCGGCAGGTGATCGGTCAGGGCGGCCTGGACCACGACGGGGTCGCTCACGAGTTGCCCTCGGCCGACAGCTCGGCGTCCATCGCGACGATCTCGTCCTCTTCGACGGTGCCGTAGGCCTCTTTGATGCGCACGGTGAGCGCGAGCCCCAGGGCCGAGGTCGCCACGCCGACGACGATGGCCGTCAGCATGAGCACGTGGGGCAGCGGGTTGCTGAAGTACTCGAAGCCCTCAGCGCCGGGGCCCAGGATCGGCGCGGTGCCGCCGTCGACCTTGCCCAGCGCCACGTAGAACATGATCACGCTGACCTGAAACAGGTTGAGCCCCATGATCTTCTTCACGAGGTTGTCGCGCGCGATCACCGTGTAGAGGCCGACCATCATCAAGGCGATGGACAGCCAGTAGATCCAGAGATCCGCGGCGCCGGTCACCGGTGAGGTCCCGACGTGTGTCGACCGGCGAAGTAGTAGAAGATCGCGGTCATCGCACACGTCACGGTGATGCCCACCCCCAGCTCCACCAGCAGGATGCCCAGGTGCTGCCCGTGGGCCGGGCTGTGGCTGTTGAGCACGTTGTAGTCCAGGAAGTTGCCGCCCAGATTGATGCTGGCGACCCCCACCCCGCCGTAGAGCAGGACCCCGAGCGCCGCGCCGACCTCGACCGCGCGCGGGGGGAAGACCCGCTTGACGGCGGTCAGGCCGAAGATGATCCCGTACAGCACGAAACCGGCGGCGAAGATGACCCCGGCCTGGAACCCACCGCCGGGGCCGAAGTCCCCGTGGAACTGGACGTACAGGGCGAACAGGAAGATCGGCGGGATGAGGCCCATGCTGACCACCCGCAGGATGATCATCTCCCGCATGCGCATGGGCTTCTTCACGACGGGGACTCCGCCTCGTCCTCGTCCTTGCGCCAGCCACCCAGCAGGATCATCACGCCCACCGCCGCGGCGAAGATGACCGTCGTCTCGCCGAAGGTGTCGTAGCCGCGGTACGACGCGAGCACACCGGTGACCACGTTGGGCACGTGGATCTTCGACTCCGTCCCCTGGATGAACTCGGCGGTCAGGTCGTTGTGAACGGGCGCGTGCGGGTCGCCGTAGGCCGGCATGTCCATCGTCCCGTACAGCAGCGTGGCCCCGGTGAGGATCACGACCACGAACGGCAGCGCCCGCAGTGGCTGCTGCCGCTCGCGCCGGTCCGTCAGCGACAGCGTGCCGAGGATGAGCACGGTCGAGATGCCGGCGCCGACCGCCGCCTCGGTGAACGCCACATCGACTGCGTCCATCAGCGTGAACAGGGACGCGCTGACCAGGCTGAAGATGCCGAACAGCATGGCCGCCGCGAACAGGTCCCGCATTCGAGCGATCGCGACCGCCATCACCAGGAGGATCCCGAAGAGGACGGCTTCGGTCATGAGCCCACCCCGTTGGGGTCCTCGCCCTTGAGGCCTTCGGCGTACGCCGCCTTGACCAGCGCGTGACCGGCGGTGGGGCTCGTGATCAGCAGAAACACGGCCACGAAGCCGAGCTTGCTGATGACCATCCAATCGCCCCCCGCCTGGCACGCGAGGCCAGCCAGGATGAGGAGGCCGCCGAAGGAGTCGGGGATGGAGGCAGCGTGGGTGCGCGCATAGAACGTCGGCAGCCGCAGCAGGCCGATCCCGCCCACGACGCAGAAGAAGACCCCCGAGAGGATCAAGACCCAGCTGGCCGCGTCGAGGAGGAAGTCCACCTCAGCCCTGCTCGTCGGACGCGAGGTTGCCGTACCGGACGTACTTCGTGACGGCGAGGGTGCCGACGAAGTTGACGAGCGCGTACACCAACGCAAGATCGAGGAACTCTGGGCGCTCCATGAAGAAGCCGGCCACGGCGATGAGCAGCACCGTCATCGTGCCGAAGCAGTTGGCGGCGAGGATCCGGTCGGGCACCGACGGCCCGATGATGGCCCGAACCAGCGCCAGGATCATGGTGGCCAGGACGCCCATCATGGCCGCGCCGAAGACGTTCACACCCGCTCCAGCGCGGCGCACCTGCGGTCCATCGTGCCCTCGATGAGGCCGGCGGCGGTCTCGTCGGTCAGGGCGTGCACCAGGAACGAGCCGTCCCGGATGTCGCAGGTCACGGTCCCTGGGGTCAGGGTGATGCTGTTGGCGTAGACCACCTGCCCCAATTCGCTGCGCTGGGAGCCCTGGACCCGAACCAGCTGCGGGTTGATGGGCAGCCCCGGCGACAAGATGACGCGCGCGACGTGGACGTTCGACTTCACGATCTCGAGGAGAAGCCACGGGATGTAGGAAAAAACGCGAAGGCCCAGGCTGAAGGGCTCGCGGGTCCCATCCACAGCGTCCATGCGCGCGCTAAGCCACACGACAAGCAGCACCGAAGCGATGCCGAACTTCACGATCAACGGCTCGGTGTGGCCGGACCACATCTGCCAGACGACGGCGAGGAGTACGGCGGTCAGGACGTGTCGGGACACGGCCGCTAACCCTAGCTCACCTCGCGCCCACGGAGACCGAGCCCCCCGGAGATCGGGTCATCTAGCACAGTCCGCAGGAGGCCACGATCGTGCTGTGTTAAGGCTTTTCACGACATCGCCAGCAGAATTTTCACAAGATTCATCGGCGCCAAGTGGCCGCGCCTCTGCTACTGATTCGCCGCGAACCGGTTTTGGGGCATGCGCCCCCGGGTCGGCACCCCGCCATCCCCGGCGGCCCCCGCATCAGAGGTGTCCTGTGCAGCAGACTTCCGTGACCCCGTCGACCGAGTCCTCCCCCCACTCCTTCGACGTCGTCGTCATGGGTGGCGGCTACGCGGGCCTCGTGCAGGCCCTGCACCTCACGCGGGTCATCCCCGAGGCGACCATCGCCATCGTGGAGCCCCGGACCCCCGACGAGATCGCCGCCATCGACAAGATCGGCGAGTCCACAGTCGAGATCGCGGCCAACTTCATGACCCGCGACCTGGGCCTCGCCAACTACCTCGCCGGCACCTGCCCGCCGAAGTACGGCCTGAACTTTCACTGGCCGAAGGAGCCGGGGACGTCCAAGACGGCCGACGACTACTTCAGCTCCTGGGTCCCCCAGGGCCCGAAGATCCCGTGCTACCAGCTGCACCGTGGCCGCTTCGAGCGCGACGTCACCCAGCGGGTCAAGGACGCCGGCGTCACCTTCTTCACCGCCAAGGTGGCCGACTTCGAGTTCGGCGAAGGGCAGCCGCACACGGTCACCACCGAGGCGACCGACGGCACGCAGCACACGCTGACCGCGACCCACCTGGTCGACGCCTGCGGCCGCGCGTTCCTGACCGCCCGGAAGCGGGGACACCTGCGCCGCAAGCCCGAGGACCTCTACGGCCTCGACAGCTTCGCCTCGTGGTTCCGAGTCAAGGGCGTCGACCCCGAGACCATCGCGTCGCTCAGCCAGAACCGCCGCAGCTCGGTCTCGGGCTACTTCGCCACGAACCACTGGTTCGGCGAGGGCCACTGGGTCTGGACGATCCCGCTGTGCGGCAAGGAGAACATCGTCTCCATCGGCATCATCGCGCACCGTCAGGTCCACGATCACAAGGACCTGAACACGGCCGACAAGATGATGGAGTTCCTCAAGGAGCACCACGAGGTCGTGCACGACCTGGCCGACGGGGGCGAGGTCGAGGACTTCAAGCAGTGGGTCCGGCCCGCGCACATCTGCGACGAGATGATGGGCGCCGACAACTGGTACGCCATCGGCGACGCCGCCCACTTCGGCGACGCGTTCTACTCGATGGGCACTAGCTCGATCGCCTTCACGGTGACGTCGGCGACCGAGATCATCCGCAGCAAGATGGCGGGCGAGGCGACGGCCGAGGCCAACCGGGTCGAGTTCGACAAGTTCAACGTCGGGTGGGCCAAGAACGCGATCCACGTCGTCCGGGACCACCACCGCCACCTGGGCAACGCCAGCGCGATGTCCTGGCGCATCTACTTCGAGTACATCTGGTGGTTCGGGTTCTGGGTCCCGATGTTCGTGGGCCGGTGGCACCTGGAGCCCAAGTTCCTGAAGCTCATCGACCCCACCAACCAGCTCAGCATCCTCCAGGACGTCTACGCGGACCTGAACGAGCTCGTCGACAAGGGCGCCAACGTGGGCTTCGCCGACGCCTACCGCCAGGACATCCTCGCCGGGCCCGACTTCTGCCCGCCGAAGCACGACACGGTCGACTACCTGGCCGACAGCGCCTACGAGGCCCAGCGGCTGAACATCTACAAGGCGCTGGCCATCACCCTGCGCAAGTCCGGCTGGTGGATCATCAAGTTCCAGTGGCGCCTCAACGGGCTCGCCGGCCTGCTGCGGCCCAAGACCATCCGGCGGGTCGTCAGCCTCTTTGGCCGCTCGCTCGGTGTGCAGGCGATGGCCCTGCGCCACGACGTCCTCTCCGCGCCGCAGTCGAAGGACGCGTTCCTCGAGGAGTTCGACCGGGAGTTCGCGTCGTACGTTCCGCCGAAGCTCACGACCGCCGCCGAGTAGGCGTCGGCGTCCCGATTCGAGGGCCCCGGGGACCGCGCGTCGCCGGGGCCTTCGAGGTTCTGTCACCGGGCGAACGGGCGGCGGCGGAGGGCCGCATCGTCCGCTTACCCAGCCCCTGCAACGGACTGTGCGCGTTGCCACGACCCGGGGGAGCACGCGCCGCCGCGATCCGCTGCACTGGCCCTCGCTTGACGCCCCCCTGGGGGGACTGTATTTCTCGCGCGCCTCCCGCCAACCCCTCCTTCAGGAGCTTCAGTGGAAGCGCTCGAACTTCTCGGCATCTCGGGTCCCATGGTCGTCCTCCAGGCGATCCCGTTTCTCTTGGTGCTTGTTGGTCTGAACCAGATCATCTTCCAGCCCATGCTCAAGGTCCTCGCCGAACGCGAGAAGGCCATCCACGGCTCGTCCGCGGATGCCGAAGGCCTCGAGGACGAGGTCGCGGCCAAGCTGGCTGAGCTCGAGGCGCGCGTCGCCTCGGCCAAGGCAGAGGCCAACGCCGAGCGGGCCCGCCTGCGTGAGGCCACCGCCGCCGAGGAGCAGACGATCCTCGACGCCGCCAAGGCCGCCGCCAACGCGGAGCTGGAGATCGCCCGCGGCAAGCTGCAGGGCGAGGTCGAATCGGCCCAGGCTCACCTCAAAGCTCAGTCGGCGGCCATCGCCGCCCAGGTCGCGGATTCGATCCTCGGCCGCGCCGTGAAGGGCAACTGACATGAACCGTGCGACCGGCATCCTGACCGCCATCGCGTTGCTCGCGCTGCCGGCCGTGGCCGTGGCCGCGGGTGGCGCCGCGGGGCACGCCGACGGCGGCACCGACTGGGCCGGCGTCTTCCGCCACGCCCTGAACCTCGCCGCCCTGCTCTTCATCATGCGCTGGGCCCTGAAGACTCCGCTGGGGGACTTCCTGAAGTTCCGCCGCTCGGAGATCAAGGAGCAGCTCGAAGCTTCCGAGATCGCCAAGGCCGAGGCCGAAGCGAAGTTCGCGCAGCTTCAGGACCGGCTCGCCGGGTTCGAAGCCGAGCTGGTGGAGCTGGTGGCCCAGGTGAAGGCCGAAGCCGCCGCCGAGCGGACCCGCCTCCTCGAGCAGGCGCAGCGCTCCGCGGCCCAGATCGAAGAAGCCGGCCGCCGCACCGCCGAAGAGGAGCTGCGCCGGGCCCGCGCGACGTTGCGCGCCGACGCCATCGACGTGGCTGTGTCCATGGCGACCGACGTCCTGACCCGCGAAGTCGGCGCCGCCGACCAGAAGCGCCTCAACGACCAGTACATGGACAAGCTCCAGGAGGTGGCGTCGTGAGCAGCTCCGCCGTCGCCCGCCGGTACGCCGGCGCGCTCGTCTCCCTCGCCGTCGAGCAGAAGTGCCTGGACGCGGTCGCCGGCGACTTGACCGGCTTCGCCGCCGTCCTGTCGGGCAGCAGCGAGTTGAATTCCGCGCTCACCAACCCCGGCTTCAACGCCGACGAGCGCCGCGGCGTCGTCGGGGCGTTGCTCGACGCCGCCAAGGCCAACGTGGTCTCGCGCCACTTCCTGTACGTCCTCGTGGACAACAACCGCATGGGCGAGTTCGGGGACATCCACTCCGCGTTCCTCGCCGCCTACGACGAAAACAACGGCGTGGTCCGGGCGTCCGTGACGTCCGCGTCTAAGCTCCCCCGCGCCACGATCACGGCCCTCGAAAAGCAGGTCATGAAGCTGACCGGCGCCAAGAAGGTCGTGCTCGACGCCGAAGTCGACGCAGCCCTCATCGGCGGCATCGTCACCCGCGTCGGCGACACCGTCCTCGACGGCAGCGTCCGCACCCAACTCGACAAGCTCCGCAACTCGCTCCTGGCCGCCGGCACCGTCGGCGAAGCCTGAGCCTCCGCTCCCCCCGCAAGAGGAATCCAACGCATGGAACTCCGCGCCGAAGAGATCAGCTCGATCCTCAAGGATCAGATCGCCAACTACGAGAGCCGCGTCGAGGTCGCCGAGACCGGGACGATCCTGTCCGTCGGTGACGGCATCGCTCGAATTCACGGCCTCGCCAATGCCGTCGCCGGTGAGCTCCTCGAGTTCCCCGGGGGCCTCGCCGGCATGGTCCTGAACCTCGAAGAGGACAACGTCGGTTGCGCCATCATGGGCGACGATCGGCTCCTCAAGGAGGGCGACCCCGTCAAGCGCACCGGCCGCATCGTCGAGGTGCCCGTCGGCCCCACGCTGTGCGGTCGCGTCGTCGACGCCCTGGGCCAGCCCATGGACGGCGGCGCCGAGCTCAGCCGCGAGCACATGCGCAACGTCGAAATCAAGGCGCCCGGCATCGTCGCCCGCAAGTCGGTGCACGAGCCGCTGCAGACCGGGCTCAAGGCCATCGACTCGATGGTGCCCATCGGCCGCGGCCAGCGTGAGCTGATCATCGGCGACCGCCAGACCGGCAAGACCGCCGTCGCCATCGACGCGATCATCAATCAGAAGGGCCAGAACTGCTACTGCATCTACGTTTGCGTGGGTCAGAAGCAGTCGACGGTGGCCCAGGTCGTCGAGCGGCTCCGCCGCTACGGCGCCCTGGAGTACACGACCATCGTCAACGCCCCGGCGTCGGCTTCGGCCCCGCTGCAGTTCCTCGCGCCCTACACCGGCGCGACGATGGGCGAGCACTACCGCGACAACGGCCAGCACGCCCTGGTGGTCTACGACGACCTCAGCAAGCAGGCCGTCGCCTACCGCCAGCTGTCGCTGCTGCTTCGCCGCCCGCCGGGCCGTGAGGCGTACCCCGGCGACGTGTTCTACCTGCACTCCCGGCTCCTCGAGCGCGCCGCCAAGATGTCCGACGCCGAGGGCGCCGGCTCGCTGACCGCCCTGCCGATCATCGAGACGCAGGCCGGCGACGTGTCCGCCTACATCCCGACGAACGTCATCTCGATCACCGACGGGCAGATCTTCCTCGACACCGACCTGTTCAACTCGGGCGTCCGGCCGGCGATCAACGTCGGCATCTCGGTCTCCCGCGTTGGTGGTGCCGCCCAGATCAAGGCCATGAAGAAGGTCGCCGGCACCCTGCGCCTGACCCTGGCCCAGTACCGCGAGATGGCTGCGTTCGCGCAGTTCGCCTCCGACCTGGACCCGGCCACCCAGAAGCTGCTCGCCGACGGCGCGCGGCTCGTCGAACTGCTGAAGCAGCCTCAGTACGCGCCGATGTCGGCCGAGCTGCAGGTCATCAGCATCTTCGCCGCCACCAACGGCGGCCTCGACAAGGTCTCCGTCGCCGACGTCGGTCCCTGGGAGAAGGGCTTCCTGGCCCACATGGACAGCAACCACCCCGAGGTCGCCGCGGGCATCAAGTCGACGGGCAAGCTGCCCGACGACTCCATTGCCACGCTCAAGGCCGCCATCGTCGCGTTCAACAAGACCTGGTCCGCCTGAGTCCCGGTTCCTGCGCTAGGAGGCATGCATGCCGTCCCTCAAGGAGCTGAAGAACCGAATCGGCTCCGTCAAGAACACGCAGAAGATCACCCGCGCCATGAAGCTCGTGGCGGCGGCGAAGATGAAGCGTGCCGTGGACGCCGCCGTGGCGGCCCGTCCTTACAGCAACGAAGTCACCGCAGTCCTCCAGAGCCTCATGGCCCGGGTCGATGCGGACGCCAACCCGCTGTTCGTCCCTCACGACGAGGTGAAGAAGATCGCCGTCGTGGTGATCTCGGCGGACCGCGGGCTCTGCGCTGGCTTCAACAACAACCTGCTCCGGCGGGTCGAGGGCTTCCTGTTTGAAAACGGGTTGCAGAACGAGGCGTTCAAGAGCGCCGAGCTCATCCTCTTCGGCCGCAAGGCCGTGTCGTTCTTCGGCAACCGCGGCCACGACACCGACCACTCGTGGATCAACGTCAAGCCCAACGAGTTCGACGAGCGCGTGGGCAAGTTGGTGGCGGATCTGACGACCCGGTACCAGGCCGGCGAGTTGGACGAGGTCTACCTCTGCTTCAACACGTTCGTGAACACGCTGCGGCAGGACCCCACGGTCGAGAAGCTGTTCCCGCTGACCCACCTGGCCGAGGCCGGGGGGGCGGAGCCGGCGCACCTCGTGGACTTCGTCTACGAGCCCACGCAGACCGCGATTCTGGCGACGATCTTGCCGCTGTTCCTGCGCACCCGGCTCACCCAGGTCTTCCTGGAGTCGGAGGCCGGCGAGCACGCTGCCCGGATGACGGCCATGGACGCCGCGACCCGCAACGCCACCGACGTCATCGACCGCATCACTCTCGAGTACAACCGCGCCCGGCAGGCCTACATCACCAAGGAATTGGTGGAGATCGTCGCCGGCGCCGAGGCCCTCTAAGGGCCGCTGACAAAAACAGCCTCTTCCTCCCTCAGGAGCATTCCGACATGAGCACCTCCACCGGCCGCATCATCCAGGTCACCGGGCCCGTCCTCGACGTTCAGTTCGACGGCGCGCCCCCGGCCCTGTTCAACGCCTTGACGTGCACGAACCCCAACGTGTCCGACGCCGAGGACAACCTCACCCTCGAGGTCTCCCTGCACCTCGGCGAGAACACCGTGCGCTGCATCTCGATGGAGGCCACCGAAGGCCTGCGTCGCGGTCAGCTCGTCAAGGACACCGGCGCGCCGATCTCCGTGCCGATCGGCATGGGTGTCCTGGGCCGCATCATGAACGTCACCGGCGACCCCGTGGACGAGCTGGGCCCCGTGGACATGGTGGGCCGCAGCCCGATCCACCGCGCTCCCCCGGACTTCACCGAGCAGTCCACGAAGATCGAGATGTTCGAGACGGGCATCAAGGTCATCGACCTGATGACGCCCTACACCCGCGGCGGAAAGATCGGCCTCTTCGGCGGCGCTGGCGTCGGCAAGACGGTCCTCATCCAGGAGCTCATCAACAACGTCGGCATGAAGCACGGCGGCACGTCGGTCTTCGCCGGCGTCGGCGAGCGCACCCGCGAGGGCAACGACCTCTGGCACGAGATGATGGAAGCCGGCGTCATCGCGACGGAGAAGGATGCCGATGGCGGCATCAAGCACACCGCCGACGGCAAGCCGGTCATCGACACCGAGAACAGCCGCGTCGCGCTGATCTTCGGCCAGATGAACGAGCCGCCCGGAGCCCGTGCCCGCGTCGCCCTGTCTGCGCTGACCGTCGCCGAGTACTTCCGCGACGACCAGGGCCAGGACGTGCTGCTGTTCGTCGACAACATCTTCCGGTTCACGCAGGCCGGCTCCGAGGTCTCGGCGCTGCTGGGCCGCATCCCGTCCGCCGTTGGCTACCAGCCGACGCTGGCCACGGAGATGGGCGCCCTGCAGGAGCGCATCGCCACGACGACCAAGGGCTCGATCACCTCGGTGCAGGCCATCTACGTGCCCGCCGACGACCTGACCGACCCCGCCCCCGCCACGACGTTCTCCCACCTCGACGCCACGACGGTGCTCTCGCGCCAGATCGCGTCGCTGGGCATCTACCCGGCCGTGGACCCGCTCGACTCGACGTCGCGCATCCTCGAGCCCGAAGTGGTCGGCGACGAGCACTACGACACGGCCCGGAACGTCCAGATGATCCTGCAGCGCTACAAGGAGCTGCAGGACATCATCGCCATCCTCGGCATGGACGAGCTGTCCGA
>Ga0055584_100001212_pt1 | contig 25309 bp, 27 predicted proteins | sample OSDHelmetaG_FD_58716 | JGI IMG/M metagenome (GOLD analysis project Ga0055584, IMG submission 58716) | Pelagic marine sediment microbial communities from the LTER site Helgoland, North Sea, for post-phytoplankton bloom and carbon turnover... | ecosystem: Environmental > Aquatic > Marine >...
GGTAAATTGACGGTAGCGCAAGCACTGAATGATGATGAACGGGTTCGAAGCCTAGCGTCTGTGCGCCGTGCCCGCGAGCGAGAGCGTCGTAATATGCGGTCGCAGCCGCAAGAGGCCGTCAAGATCGTTCGCGATGTTGTCGTTCCAGAAACAATCACGGTGCAGGAGCTCGCCAACCGTATGGCGGAGCGCGGTGTTGATCTAATCCGCAGTCTGATGAAGCTTGGCGTCATGGCAACGCTGCAGCAGACCATTGACGCTGATACGGCAGAGCTGTTGGTTGCAGAGTATGGCCATAATATGCGGCGGGTGAGTGAGGCGGATGTTGAAATTGGTCTCAAGGGTGACGACGATCCAGAAGAACTGCTTCAGCCGCGCGCTCCCGTTGTGACCGTAATGGGCCATGTCGATCATGGTAAGACGTCGCTACTCGATGCCTTGCGGTCAACAGATGTTGTTAGTGGCGAAGCCGGCGGTATTACCCAGCATATCGGTGCCTATCAGGTAGAAATTCCCTCGGGCGAAAAGATTACTTTCATCGACACTCCGGGCCACGCCGCGTTTACGGCGATGCGCGCTCGTGGTGCCAATGTGACCGATATTGTTATCCTCGTTGTGGCTGCTGATGACGGCATTATGCCGCAAACAATTGAAGCGATTGATCACGCCAAAGCGGCTGAAGTGCCAATCATTGTCGCGATCAACAAGATTGATCGACCGAACGCTGATCCGACGCGTGTGCGGAATGAGCTCCTCCAGCATGAGTTGGTGGTTGAAGAGATGGGCGGCGATATTCTGGCCATTGAAGTATCGGCAACCGAAAAAACTAATCTGGATAAACTTCTCGAGGCTGTTCTGCTGCAGGCGGAGATTCTGGAATTGCGGGCCAATCCTGACCGGCCAGCGGAAGGTGTTGTTGTCGAGGCAAATCTTGAGACCGGTCGTGGCGCTGTTGCAACAATGTTGATTCAACGTGGCCAGCTTTCGGTAGGCGATATTATTGTCGCTGGTGCTGAATGGGGTCGTGTCCGGGCCATTTCGGACTATGAAGGAAATTCGATCAAGGAAGCGGGACCGTCACAGCCTGTTGAGGTGATGGGGTTAAGCGGTTCGCCGTCGGCGGGTAACGAGTTCGCTGTCGTTGAAAATGAGCAACGCGCGCGGGAAATCACCGAATTCCGCTCACGTCGTAACCGGGCACAAAAATCTGCGGCGGCCCCACGGGGAACTTTGGAGCAGATGTTCCTTGAAATTGAAGCCGGCGAGCTTCAGGAGCTGCCAGTCCTCATCAAAGCGGATACCAACGGATCGGTCGAAGCGATCATTGGCAGTCTTGAAAAAATTGGGACTGACGAAGTAACGGCACGCGTCCTGCATTCTGGTGTCGGTGGCATCAATGAATCCGATGTGAGCCTGGCTCAGGCATCGAATGCTTTTATCGTTGGCTTCAACGTTCGTGCCAATTCCCAGGCGCGGGATTTTGCCCGTAAGGAAAAAATCGATATCCGTTACTACTCGGTGATTTACAACCTGTTGGACGATATCAAGGATATGCTCAGCGGCATGTTGGCGCCAGAGAGCAGGGAAACGTTCCTTGGCAACGCCGAAATTCTCGAAGTGTTCAATATCAGCAAGGTTGGTAAAATTGCTGGCTGTAAGGTCACTGAAGGAATGGTCAAGCGTGGCTCGGCGGTGAGATTGTTGCGCGACGATGTTGTCATCCATGAAGGTAGCCTTGGCACCTTGAAGAGATTCAAGGACGAGGTCCGTGAAGTCCGTGATGGCATGGAATGCGGCATGGCGTTCGAAAACTATCAGGATATCAAGGCCGGTGATGTTATCGAGTGCTTTGACGTCGAAGAGGTCGCGCGTTCACTTTAGGACATGACGTCAAATTATTGACGGCGGAATCGTTATGGCAAATCGGCGAAACAGCGGACAACGCGCGGGTCGCGAGCGCACCCAGCGTCAGTTGCGGGTGGGCGAGCTTATTCGCCATGCCTTAGTAGAAATTCTGATGCGGGGGGAATTACGGGATCCTGATTTTGTGGGTGTTTCCATCACAATTTCCGAAGTTCGGGTCAGCCCTGATCTTAAGAACGCCACAGCGTTTGTGATGCCGCTCGGTGGTAAAGAGGTTCCCAAAATTGTGGCGGCCCTCAAGCGAGCGGCACCTTTTTTGCGTCGGCAAGTCGGAGCTTCGGCAACCATGCGCTATATGCCCGCCTTAAATTTCGTCGCCGATGAAGCCTTTGAAGAAGGCGCTAAAATAGATGCGCTTCTGCGCTCAGCCGAGTTATCACGCGATCTGTCTGCTGCGGATGCAGACGATGGCGAAGGTGACGAAAGCTTATAATGGCGCGCAAACGACGCGGCCAACCTATTCATGGTTGGGTATCAATCGACAAACCGGCCGGACGCACTTCTGCGCAGGTGACGGCGCAGGTTCGGCGCGTGCTGGATGCTGCCAAGGCGGGGCATGGTGGGACTTTGGACCCCATCGCGACCGGGGTTCTTCCAATTGCCCTTGGTGAGGCAACGAAAACGGTTTCCTACGTCATGGGTGGTAAGAAACGTTACCGGTTTACCGTGCGCTGGGGAGAAGAACGGGCTACGGATGACCTCGAAGGAGATGTCACCAATACCTGCGCAGAACGCCCCTCTGAAGCGGCTATCCAGGGTGTTTTGCCAGAGTTCATTGGTGTCATTGAGCAAGTCCCGCCTGATTATTCAGCGATTAAGCTCGATGGCAAGCGGGCCTATGATTTAGCGCGGGCGGGTGAAGAAGTGTCGATTGCCAAGCGAGAGGTCCATATCGATGAATTTTCACTGATTTCGATGCCCGATGAAGACCATGCGGTATTTGAGGTTGCGAGTGGCAAAGGGACCTATATGCGTAGCCTGGCACGGGATATCGCCCGTCGCCTGGGCACGGTTGGACATATAGCTGAGCTCCGAAGAACGCATTGCGGCCCGTTTTCAGAAACCGCTTCGATTTCGCTGGAATCTCTCGAAACTCTGGTGCATAGTGCCCCGCCTTCCGACTACCTGCTTGCGGTTGAGACCGCGCTGGACGACATCCCGGCGCTGGCCTTGAACGAAGCTCAAGCCGATCACCTAAGACATGGGCGACCGGTACGGGTTCAGGATCCGGGAGGGCGTTCCTTTGTAGAGACCGGTCCGCTGGTTGAAGGGGGCGTGCTTTATGCCATGGCTGATGGTCAGCCGGTGGCATTGGCCCGGTTCGTCGATGGAGAAATCCGAGCGGTCCGGGTGCTTAACATTTAAAATAGGAGAATCCGATGTCGATTACACAAGAGCGCAAGAGTGAACTCATTAGAGAGTTCCGCCAATCTGATGATGATACGGGGTCACCCGAGGTCCAGGTTTCGATCCTGACAGAACGGATCAACAACCTTACCGAACATCTCAAAGAACATAAAAAGGATCATCATTCTCGTCGTGGCCTCCTGATCATGGTGGGTCAACGTCGTAGTTTGCTGGACTATCTAAATCGTAAAAATACAGCGCGGTATCAGGATCTGATTAAGCGTTTGGGTCTGCGTCGTTAATAGCGTTGCAGTGACCTAAGTTGGTTCATCCGGCAGGGGTCGGGTGGCTAATGTCATCCGTGTGACAACGTCGCATGGAATATCAGGAAGCAGGGCAAATGGGCTGCTGCTTCAAGGTTGGCGCGCATCCGGTGTCGTCAATCAGCAAGGAAGGAATGGAATACATGTTTTCCGAACATCGAAAAGAAGTGATGTGGGGCGGGCGCAAGCTCGTCTTTGAAACGGGCAAAATTGCCCGCCAAGCCAATGGCGCCGTCATGGTGACCTATGGCGATACCATGGTGTTATGCACGGCCGTTGCGCAAAAAGCGCCGAAGCCGGGAGTTGACTTTTTCCCGCTAACCGTCAACTACCAGGAAAAAACATTTGCTGCCGGTAAAATTCCAGGTGGCTTTTTCAAACGTGAAGGACGTCCGAATGAAAAGGAGACCTTGACCTCTCGTTTGATCGACCGGCCAATTCGGCCGCTATTTGCAAAAGGTTTTCAGAACGAAACGCAGGTTATCTGTACCGTCCTGAGCCATGATCTGGAAAACGATCCAGATGTTGTCTCGCTGGTCGGTGCCTCGGCAGCCCTCACGATTTCGGGCATTCCCTTTATGGGCCCAATCGGTGGTGCGCGCGTTGGCTATGCCGACGGCGAATATATGCTGAATCCGCTTCCCGAAGATCTGGAGAAATCAGAGCTGGATATGGTCGTTGCCGGTACGCCTGACGCCGTGTTGATGGTGGAATCGGAAGCGAATGAGCTCTCTGAGGATACGATGCTTGGTGCTGTGATGTTTGCCCATCGTGAGTTCCAGCCTGTTATTCAGGCGATTATCGAGCTTGCGGAAGAATGCGCCAAAGAACCTTGGGATGTTCCAGAACCAGCCCCTGAAAAGGCTGAACTTGCGGCGAAGCTAAAAGATGTGGCGGAAGCCAGCATTCGTGAAGCTTATTCCGAGACTGTTAAACAGGCCCGTGTTGAAAAGATTTCAGCAGCCAAAGCGGCAGCGATTGAGGCGCTGGATGTTGACGAAGACTCCGAAAAACTACTTGGTGGATTACTCAAGGATCTCGAAAAAGACGTCGTTCGTGGCAATATTCTGGATACCGGTAATCGGATTGACGGGCGTGACACCAAGACTGTGCGTCCTATTGTCGCCGAAGTCGGTATCCTGCCGCGTTCACATGGTAGCGCGCTGTTTACCCGTGGTGAAACACAGGCGCTGTGTGTCGCGACTCTCGGCACTGGACAGGATGAACAGATCATCGATGCCCTTGAGGGGGAATATCGGGAAAACTTCATGCTGCATTACAACTTCCCGCCCTACTCTGTCGGTGAAGCCAGCTTCCTGCGGTCTCCGGGCCGTCGTGAAATTGGACATGGCAAGCTTGCCTGGCGGGCCGTTCGTGCCGTTCTGCCGAGTAAGGAAGACTTCCCGTACACGATGCGTATCGTTTCGGAAATTACCGAATCGAATGGCTCTTCTTCAATGGCAACTGTTTGTGGCACCTCTCTGTCGCTGATGGATGCCGGTGTGCCGATCACGCGCCCTGTTGCTGGTATTGCTATGGGGTTGATCAAGGAAGACCGGGGATTTGCTGTTCTTTCCGATATTCTCGGCGACGAAGATCATCTCGGGGATATGGACTTCAAGGTGGCAGGAACATCTGAAGGTGTGACGTCACTGCAGATGGATATCAAAATCACCGGCATTACCGAGGAGATCATGAAGGTCGCCCTCGATCAGGCTTGTGAAGGCCGGCAGCATATCCTGGGCGAAATGTCCAAGGCGCTGGATATGGCGCGGGATGATGTCAGTGACAATGCTCCACGGATTACCACGATGTCTGTTCCGAAGGATAAAATTCGGGATGTTATCGGGACCGGCGGCAAGGTCATTCGTGAGATTTGCGAAGTGACGGGCGCCAAGATCGATATCGATGACGATGGTACAATCAAGGTAGCTGCGGTTACGGCTGAGGCCGGTACAGCGGCGATTGACTGGATCAAGGGTATCGTTGCTGAGCCCGAAGTCGGAACCATTTATGAAGGCAAGGTCGTCAAGGTTGTCGATTTCGGGGCTTTCGTGAATTTCCTCGGCGCCAAAGACGGGCTTGTGCACATCAGTGAACTTGCGCCGCAGCGTGTTGGCAAAGTCACCGATATCGTCAATGAAGGCGACCAGGTCAAAGTTAAGGTCCTGGCCGTTGATGATCGTGGCAAGGTTAAGCTCAGCATGAAGGTTGTTGATCAGGAAACCGGTGAAGAAATCAGCGGTAAGCCAAAAGAAGAGACTGCTTCAGAGTAAGCTTAGTCCCTCGTCGGTTTTTACCGAGGGTGTAAAATATAAGGGCAGCATCGGTATTTAGCCGGGGCTGCCCTTTTTTTGTCCCGAATCCCGCAGTTTATTGAAAAAACTTGCCTCCGGGGCTGGTCAATGCCAATTCGCTTCATATAAAGACTTAGTAGAGGGTTAGCGCCCGACATGTCGGCAGTCCCGCCACGACCGTTTTTAGTAAACCGAGCCGGGCGGCTTTTTTGATGTGTCTGGACGAAACCTAGTTTGGACATTTTTTACGAGGACCGCGACGCCAATGAGTGTCATGGAGAGAACAAGTTTTACATATGATGAACTGATCGATTGCGGGCACGGGAAGCTGTTTGGCGAAGGGAACGCACAGTTGCCTTTGCCACCGATGTTGATGTTTGATCGGATCATAAATATTTCCGAAGATGGCGGCGAATTCGGCAAAGGTGAAGTCGTGGCCGAATTCGATATCAAACCGGACTTGTGGTTTTTCCCCTGTCATTTTGAGGGTGATCCGGTAATGCCGGGCTGTCTGGGTCTTGATGCCCTATGGCAACTAGTTGGGTTTCATCTTGGCTGGTTGGGGGCACCGGGTCGTGGTCGGGCGCTCGGGTTAGGCGGTCTAAAGTTTAATGGCCAGGTGACACCTGACGCAAAGCTGGTGACCTACCGAATAGATATTAAGCGCACGGTGCGCAGGGGTTTTGCCATCAGTATCGCCAATGGCACGCTGGACGTCGATGGTACGGCAGTGTACGAGGCGCAGGATTTACGGGTGGGAGTGTTCACTTCTACCGACCAAATGTGAGGATGCTATGAAGCGAGTGGCGGTAACTGGACTCGGAATTGTCTCGAGTATTGGGAATAACAAAGAAGAGGTAACGGCGTCACTGCGGGACGGTAAGTCCGGAATTTCTTTTGCCCCTGAATATGCGGAACGCGGTTTTCGTAGCCATGTTCATGGCGCACCGACTATTGATCTCGACAGTTTTGTCGATCGCAAGCACCGCCGCTTTATGGGTGATGGCGCAGCCTATAACTATGTTGCTATGAGTCAGGCGATTGAAGATTCAGGCCTGGAAGAAAATGAAGTCTCTCACGACCGTACCGGATTAATTATGGGATCGGGCGGCCCCTCAACAAAAAATCTACTCGTTGCTTTTGATACGGCGCGCGAAAAAAGCGCCAAGAAGGTCGGGCCCTTTATGGTGCCGCGGACAATGTCGAGCACGAACTCGGCTGTTTTGGCGACTGCCTTTAAAATTAAGGGTGTGAATTATTCAATCAGCTCCGCCTGTGCGACCAGCGCCCATTGTATTGGCAACGCCGCTGAGCTTATCCAGCTTGGCAAACAGGACGTGGTTTTCGCAGGCGGTGGTGAAGAGCTCGACTGGACGATGACGGTGCTTTTTGATGCCATGCCAGCCCTATCGGGCGGATATAATGATACCCCGGAAAGGGCCTCCCGCCCCTTTGATTCTGATCGTGATGGCTTTGTCATTGCTGGCGGCGGGGGCGTGGTTGTGCTGGAAGAGCTCGAGCACGCCAAAGCGCGCGGTGCGAAAATATATGCGGAGGTCGCAGGCTATGGTGCGACGTCAGATGGTTATGACATGGTGCAGCCCTCCGGCGAAGGCGCAGTCCGGTGTATGAATATGGCGCTGCAGGGGGTCGAGTCTGTCGATTATGTCAACACGCACGGAACGTCGACGCCAGTTGGTGATGTAAAAGAACTGGCCGCTTTGCGGACCGTGTTCGGTGAACGAAACAGAATTCCCGCTTTTAATTCGACGAAGTCTCTAACCGGGCATTCGTTGGGCGCGACCGGTGCCCATGAAGCGATCTACACATTGCTGATGATGGAAAATAATTTCATTTCTGCTTCTGCGAATGTTGAAAACGTGGATCCAGAAGTTGGCGATATGCCTCTGGTTACAGAGCGTCAGGATAATGTTGAGATCGGCTGCGCCCTGTCCAATAGCTTTGGGTTTGGCGGCACGAATGCCTCGCTCGCCTTTAAAACCTTGCAGGACTGATAGCGGAACAAATCATGGCTGATTCAAGCTTAATGCGGGGAAAACGCGGGCTGGTGCTCGGCGTTGCCAATGACCACTCTATCGCCTGGGGGATTGCCAGCGCGGTTGCCGAGCATGGTGCGGAACTCGCTTTTACCTATCAAGGCGAAGGGTTCGCCAAACGAGTGAAGCCGCTGGCTGACTCTGTTGGCTCCAATATCGTCTTGCCCTGTGATGTGAGTGATGATGACAGTATTGATGCGGTGTTTTCGGCGGTTGAGAAAGAATGGGGCTCGTTGGATTTTGTGGTCCACTCGGTGGCTTATTCCGACAAAGATGAGCTGTCGGGCCGCTATGTTGACACCAGCCGTGACAATTTTAAATTAACGCTCGATATTTCCTGCTATTCCTTCACAACGATCGCGCAGCGTGCAGCCGCGCTGATGCCGAATGGCGGCAGCCTCATTACTCTGACCTACTCTGGTGCTGAGCGTGTTATGCCCAACTATAATGTCATGGGCGTCGCAAAGGCCGCGCTCGAGGCAAGTGTTAAATATTTGGCTGTGGATCTTGGGGGCAATGGTATTCGCGTAAATGCTATTTCTGCTGGCCCAATGCGGACTTTGGCGGGGAGCGCCGTTGGTGGTGCCCGCCAGGTGTACAAGTGGAATGAAGAGTATTCTCCGCTAAGGAATAACACCCAGCTTGAAGATGTCGGTGGCGCCGGGCTTTATTTATTGAGTGATCTTTCGGCGGGTATCACCGGAGAAATTATGCATGTTGATTCCGGCTATAATGTCGTCGGGGTCCCTGATTTGTTGCGTCATCGCGAAAAAGATGGCTGAATTTCTGCCGATTTAACGATTTTCAATAAATTCTTATAAATCTTTTCTTTTTAACCATTCCAATCTGAGAAATATACCCTATATTTCTCGAATGAACGAAAGACCATTCACATATGTGATCGAACTGCTGCATAGCGCCGGGCTGCGGCCAACGCGGCAGAGGATGGCGTTGGCCAGACTATTGTTTGACGCTGGCAATCGCCATGTCACAGCAGAAGAGCTACATCGCGAGACAAAAAAAGCCCGGATTCCGGTTTCATTGGCGACGATTTATAATACGTTGCACCAATTTACGACCGCGGGGCTGTTACGTGAGGTCGTGGTTGAGCCAGGGCGCGCCTACTTTGATACTAATCTCGCGAGCCATCACCACTTCTTTTTTGAAGATTCCGGCCAGATTGAGGATATTCCGGATAATCAGGTGACGATTTCGCAATTGCCGGATATTCCGGAAGGCACAGAGCTCAATCGAATTGATGTGGTCGTCCGTGTAGCGACCACAAACACCAATACGCCAAAATAATTTAGTTTAGAATTAATAAAACATATTGCACAATAATATATAATATAATAATTATTTGTTAGACAATTTCGTCAAGGTTCTAATTGGCGGCACTTTTCAACGGTGCTGTTTACTATCAACGGGAAGAGGAGAAACCGATGCCAGCGTTAAAAGGAACTAAAACCGAAGATAATCTCAAGGCTGCTTTTGCCGGAGAATCTCAGGCTAACCGCCGCTATCTCTATTTTGCTCAAAAGGCCGATGTCGAAGGTTACAACGATGTGGCTGCCGTTTTCCGGTCAACCGCAGAGGGTGAAACGGGTCATGCTCACGGGCATCTTGAGTATCTCGAAGAAACTGGTGACCCGGCAACCGGTGAGCCTATTGGCAGCACAGCCAATAATCTGAAGGCTGCCGTTGCCGGTGAAACTCACGAATATACCGACATGTATCCCGGTATGGCACGTGAAGCCCGTGATGAAGGGTTTGATGAAATTGCCAGCTGGTTCGAGACACTAGCGAAAGCGGAGAAATCCCACGCCGGTCGTTTCCAGAAAGCATTTGACGAGCTCGATTAACCTTCTGAAATTTCGGGCGGGGAGTGAATGCTCTCCGCCCGGTCTTCCATTTTCTAAATTTACCAAACCGGGTTTACGCGTTTCCCGGAAAAGGTGTTTTGCGGCCTAAGGCCAAAGGCAGGAATGCTATGTCTGAAGGAAGTCTTGAAGCCCCCACCCGTCACCCAATTGACTGGAACAATCCGGATTTTTTCGATAGCGAAAAACTGGACCAGGAGTTAAGGCGCATCTTTGACATTTGCCACGGTTGTCGCCGCTGTTTCAATCTCTGTGATTCGTTTCCCAAGCTCTTTGATCTAATCGATGATTCTGAAACCGGCGAGCTGGATTCCGTTTCAAGCCAAGATTTTAAACCTGTCGTAGATGCCTGCACCCTATGTGACATGTGCTTTATGACGAAGTGTCCTTACGTGCCGCCGCACGAATTTAATCTCGATTTTCCACACTTGATGTTGCGCTATCGGGCTATCGAAAATCGCAATGGTGAAATTCCCTTCTTACAAAAAGAAGTCTCAAAAACTGATCGGAACGGCAAACTCGCTGCCCCGGTTGCAGGTCTTGCAAATTGGAGCACAAAGACGAGTAACGTCCTGACCCGCCCGGTCATGCAAGCGGTTGCTGGTATCGACAAGAATGCTGTTCTGCCAAAGTTTCACGGCAAAACATTCACGGCACGCGCAAGGCAAAATTCCCCAACGGTTAATCCCGATGCTCCCGCGGCCGGCCGCAAGGCGGTGCTCTATGCGACCTGTTTTGTGAATTACAACAATCCCGATATCGGCGATGCGGCGCGCAACGTGCTCGCCAAAAACGGCGTCGATACTGAGGTCGTTTATCCGCGGTGCTGCGGCATGCCAAAGCTCGAACATGGCGACATTGCGGCGGTTGCGGAAAACGCCAAGGCTGTCGCGTCGGAACTTCTGCCTTGGGTCGACAAGGGCTATGACATAATTGCCCTCGTCCCGAGCTGTGCTTTGATGCTCAAGTTTGAATGGCCTCTTATTCTGCCAGACGATGACGACATTAAACGGCTATCGGCTGCGACCCGCGACATCACCGAATATGTTGTTGATATCGCCAAGACGGAAGGTCTGGCAGAGGGCCTGAAACCTGCTGATGGCGGTGTGACCGTCCATTTGGCTTGCCATGCGCGCGCGCAAAACATGGGCCCCAAGGCGGCCGATATGTTGCGGCTTTTGCCCGATACAGATGTAAACGTCATCGAACGTTGCTCAGGTCATGGCGGGTCCTGGGGCATGATGAAAGAGAATTTCGAAACCGGCATGAAGGTCGGTAAACCGGTTGCCCGTGATGCTCTCGAGAAATCCGCAGGGGCGGTGGTTTCTGAATGTCCCCTCGCGGGCCTGCATATCCTCCAGGGAATGGAGCGGCTGCAAGCAGAGAAAGGTGAAGGGACCGTCCCTGACACCGCACCGCACCCGATCCAGATTTTGGCGAAAGCTTACGGCTTCTGAAGGAGCGCCCTATTATGAAAACCGAAATTTGCCGTGACGATATTATGCCGATGGATGAGTATGCCGGTATCCGGCGCGAGCGCGCTAAATCCCTTGCGGAGGCCAAGAAGAGTCGCCGTATTGAACTCGGCCCGTCTTGCACATTTTATTTCGAGAGCTATGACACGATGTGGTTTCAGATCCACGAAATGCTCTATATCGAGAAAGGTGGCGAGGAACAGATTGCCGGTGAGCTGGAGGCATATAATCCGTTGATCCCAAAAGGACGCGAGCTGGTGGCAACCGTTATGATTGAGGTAGGCGATCCAAATCGACGCGCCGCTTTGCTTGCAAAACTTGGCGGTTTTGAAGAAACCATCACGATGACCTTAAACGGCAACGTCATTCAAGGTGTTGCAGAGGTGGATATCGACCGGACAACAGCCGACGGCAAAGCGTCATCGGTCCAATTCCTGCGCTTCCCCTTCTCTGATTCAGACGTGAAGGCATTTAGCGCTGACGGTGCTGATATTGTACTGGCGATCGGGCATCCTGAATATCGCCATATGGCCGGCATGCCCAATGAGGTCAGAACGTCGTTGTCAAAGGACTTCGTCTGAAATTACGTAGTCGTTTCGCTGTTATTCCGTGAGGGGCATGACCAAAACGACAGCGAAATAATTGGTGCCTAATATTCCTACGATCATAAAAGCAAGCAGGATAAAGCTATGCACGTTCGCTTCCATTCTTGATTTAAATCCATAAACTAGCGTGGGAAGATTAGAGAGTCGGCCCACCAATTCTGTTATTTTTTCGCGCTCTGTTCCCTGCCAGGATTGAAAAATCGCTAAAGAGTAAATCGTCCCGGCGGAAATGAGAAAGCTCGCGCAGATCGCCGAATTTACATAGCTAGCGCCACTATTGGTTAAGCGGCAGGATAGCACCAACAATACAAAGAGAGTGATTGCTCCAGACATCGTGCGCCACTGGAGATTTTTCGCGAATCGAATATTATCCTGAGCATCGGCACAGAGGGCAATGACTTCGGTATGAGTAGACTCATCGAGGTTCGAAGGTTCGATTGCGAAGATGTCTTCGTCGTCTTCAGCAAACGCCTCCAACGTATTGTTATCCACCATGATCACATGTCCATTTGGAACCAAAATCTGGACGCGAGTGTTACGTCGTTAGGTCATCAGTGGCCTAAGCAGGGTTAAAAACGCGTTAATTTGTATAGTGGAAAAGAATTTCGAAGCGCTTCACTTTACGGTTTCGCGGGGGTAAACGCCCCAGATCTGATTGTGCCGCATCCATCCCGAGAAGCCTGAGAAATCAATTTTGCACCAGCTGGTATCGCACTTCTCCAGCTTGCCAATAACTTTCTTTTCAATGCGAGCGACGGCGGGGGCATCCGGTTTCGCGCTGCGTCGTAATGTTTGTTCTCCCTTGCGGATTATGACCCAGCGGCGTCCTGACAACATTGTTTTATGAACCCAGCCGACAGCGCCTTGCCATTCCCGAATTTTACGCCAGTTCTCAAACTCGGCGATAATCTCTACTGGCATATGACGGTATACAAGTTTCCACTGGATAGGATAGCGCACACCGGGCCCTGTCCGCATATTGACCTCACTGGCCTTTAGAGACACAAACCGCGGTAGTGGTAAGCCGGTTTGGGCGAATGCCTGACCGGACAGTGTGATCAGGAGGAACCCGATTACAAAAAGCTGAAAGTGAAGACGGGGCAGCGGCAATTCCATGTATCCAAACAGCGTCAGATCAAGTCTCATCTTAGTATAGTCGCTGGCTCTGGACGGCTCCAGCGTTGAACGTCAAGATGCGCGACAATTCTTGAGCACCTGACAGAACGCGGCGTTCTATGAGCAAACCTATTATTGCGGTTACCCGCCGCCTTCCAGATCTGACGCAATCCAGGATGTCCGAGCTTTTTGATGTACGGTTCAATTTAGAGGACGTTGCCCTTACTGACGGCCAGATTCTTGCAGCCTGTGACGGGGCCCAATTTCTGGTGCCGACAGTGACGGATAATATTAACGCTAGCCTGATCAAGGCACTTCCTCCCTCTGTCAAACTGCTCGCTAATTTTGGCGCAGGGGTTGATCACATTGATCTCGATGCCGCGGCTGATCGCGATATTGGTGTGACAAATACGTCGGGCGTTTTGACGAATGATACGGCTGACCTCGCCATGGCCCTCTTACTCTCAGTGCCGCGTCGATTAGCTGAAGGCTCGCGTCTTGCGCGCACGGGAGAATGGGGTGGTTGGACTCCCACCTTTATGATGGGTCACCGGGTTTCGGGAAAACGGCTGGGAATTATTGGTATGGGGCGCATTGGCCAGGCGGTCGCAAAGCGGGCCATAGCCTTCGATATGGAAATTAATTATCACAACCGTCGTCGTATCGATGAGGATATTGAAGCCGAGCTGGGAACGATCTATTGGGATAGCTTGGATGAAATGCTTGCCCAGATGGATTTTGTTTCTATCAATTGTCCCCAAACGCCAGAAACCTATCACCTGTTAAATGCTGAACGGCTGGATCTTCTACAGTCGCACGCTGTCATCGTTAATACAGCGCGGGGCGGCATTATGGATGAAGCGGCTCTTGCGAATAGATTGGCGAGTGGGGCTATTGCAGGTGCCGGGTTGGATGTTTACGAGAACGAACCTGCAATTCATCCGACACTACGTGATATGGAAAATGTCATCCTGGCACCACATCTTGGGTCAGCAACCCATGAAGGGCGTGTGGCAATGGGGGAAAAGGTCGTCGCAAACATTTTGGCTTATTTGGACGAGCGAACCCTTCCCGACCGTGTTCTCACATAAAAGGCACCGCTCTACCGGCTAAACGAAGTCCGGGCGGGTCAGCGTTATTTCCGTGTGCTCCTCAATCGCTTTGAACAACAATCCCCTATCAATGGGTTTTGCGATAAAACCATTCATGCCGGCAGCCTGAAAATTTTCTTTGGCACCCGCGACAGCATCTGCAGTTAAGACCACGATGGGAATTGATGCTGCAGGCTCAGGCAAAGACCTGATCCGGTAGGTCGCAGTGATGCCATCCATTTTCGGCATTCTCATGTCCATAAGGAATAGGTCATAGGAAGACCTGGCAACGGCTGCGATGGCATCCAATCCGTTTTCAACGAAATCAAGTTGGCAACCAATCGGTTGTAGCAGACAGGCCAAGACCTTCTGGTTTGTTGGATTATCCTCCGCGACGAGAATACGGATTGCGTGTTCGGTTGCCTGATCTGGAACAGGATTAAGGGGCACGGCCTTTTTTACCACCGCCTTTGATATGCGTGCCGTCCGCACGCTCGGTGATTGTTTTGTTAGTGCCATTGCAAGCCACCAAATCGAATTGAAGTCTCGAGAGGAGCCTAGGCACAATTGGTTAACGCGGTGTTAGCGTCTATTGGAAGAATTAGTTGAGTTATCCGGCCGGCTGAAGTTCATATCCCATTTCATAGTGCAGATAGATGCCATCGAAATGGAACCAACGCATCTTGGCGCTTTCCCTCGCAAAATGAACGCAGAGATCCTGTTGCGCCCGTGATTTGCAATGTTTGACGATCAAGTCATAGGCGATGCCACCATGTTCGATGTCAACTTCGGAATGGAGCCAGAAATGTTCGATATCGTCTTCTTTAAATTTGTAAATGTCCCGAAGGGCCGGCAGCATCTTCGAATATAATCGCGGTGACTGGGATTCAGTCCCAATCCGCAGCGCCGACATACCACAAAACCAGGGATTGTCTCGTGCCGCATCAGTTAAGAACCGAACCCAGGATCGCGTTGTGGGCAATCCCTCGCCCTTTTTGATTTTCGTCGGGCTGCCGCCATTCGCCTTGGCAAATTTCAGCATGATATCGAGATGGGAATGGTCGGGATCCATCTCTTCGTGAAAGTTATCAATTTCTGCATGGATGACATCGTCTGGTGCGTCCTTGCAGATGAAAAATGTTGGTGTGTTCATTTTGCTGACCCAGTGCCACTGCTCGGCTGCCCACCCCATCATGCAGCGTTTGCTGAGCTCGCCGCGCGCCCACTTCTCAGTCATAGGATGGTTTGCGCAATGGCGCTCTGACACGGCCACTTCCAGCTGTTTGCGAAATGTGCGTGACATAAATGATCTCCCTGAGCCCATATTAATTATGGGGACAGGGTAAGGAGCGTAACCCTACGGCGTCAAGCAGTCACGCCGCTCTTCGTCTCTATATAAAGACGATCTGACTGTCTTCTTTTTCCGCTTCTGCCAGAAAGCTGACCAGCCCCCCACTTCGGGTGGGAATATCAGAACGGAATGTTGTGGGGTCTAACTTGGCCGCCTTGACGCCCATGTCGCATCGGTAGAACGCCACGCCGAGTTCAACGCAGGCCGACGAGAGCTCTTCAATTGTCCCGATGCCGTCATTGCCAAGTTCGTCATCCTTCTCGATGGCGGGCGCCCCATTTTCGGCGGGCGCTAAATTTGCCCACCCCGGCGTTCCATCACTTTCATTGGCAAGAAAGAACCGAAGAGCTTCACCGGAAAAAAACATAGTCACAGCTCGGTCCGTTGCTGCTGCCGCGCTCGCCATCGCGAAGGCATAATGCACCCGGTCAAAATCACCCGAAAAAACAATCAGCGATAATCCGCGTCGTGTCGCCATGTTCAGGCTGCTGCGTGCATAGAAAGATCAGTAATCGAGGGGTGGTCACCACAGAGAGGGCAATCACTGTCGCGTTTGAGTGAGATTTTCCGGAATTCTGACTCCAGCGCGTCATATAACATCAAGTTGCCAGACAGGCTGGTGCCAATCCCCATAATTTCCTTCAATACTTCGGTTGCCTGCATTGATCCGACTGTCCCGGCCAAGGCACCGAGAACGCCCCCTTCAGAACAGCTTGGGACCATACCGGCCGGTGGTGGCTCACGGTACAAACACCGATAGCAGGGGAAATCATTCCCTAAATGGGATTTGAATGTTGCGATCTGTCCCTCGAACCGTAGGATGGCGCCAGAGACCAGTGTCTTGCCGGCTAGGTGGCAGGCATCATTTACCAGAAAACGGGTGTCAAAATTATCGGATCCGTCGGCGACGACATCGTAACCCTCGATTAGGTCATAAACATTTTCGCTCGTCAGCCTGACATGGTGGGGCTGGAAATTAACGTCTGGATTGATGGCGGCGACGGTCTCTGCGGCGCTTTCGACCTTCGGGACCCCGATGTTGCTGGTAGCATGAATAACCTGCCGTTGGAGATTTGATAAGTCGACATCATCGTCATCGACGACACCGAGAGTGCCAACACCAGCGGCGGCGAGATAAAGGAGAAGTGGCGCGCCAAGGCCCCCGGCGCCAATGACAAGGACCCTGCGCGACAGAAGCTTTTCCTGCCCGATGCCGCCGACTTCGGGTAGCACAATGTGGCGGGCATATCGCTGGAGCTGGTCGTCAGAGAAATCCATGTACTTTCTAGCGTGTTAGGTTTTTGTGCCAGTGGATCCAAAACCGCCCTCACCGCGGGCAGTTTCCGACAAGCTATCCGCTTCCTGCAGGACAGCTTGGACAACAGGGGCTATGACCATCTGGGCGATCCGCATGCCGCGCTCAATGGTGAAATCCTCATTGCCGAGATTTGCCAGAATAACTTTAACCTCACCGCGATAATCGGCGTCTACGGTTCCAGGTGTATTGAGAACGGTTACACCATTTCGCGCGGCCAGTCCTGATCGGGGACGAACCTGGACCTCGTATCCGTCTGGTAGCGCAATGGCTAAACCGGTTGGCACCAGTGCCCGTTCCCCCGGTGCGAGCGTCAAATCCTGTTCGATGGCTGCTGGTAAATCCATGCCCGCTGCTGCGGCGCTCTCATAGGCTGGTAGGGGCAGGTCGGTATTGTGGGGTAAACGCTTTACGGCAACCGAAACCATTCTTGAACCTCTATTCTGCGGCGGCGGGGGGATGAAATTGATCGGCGATACGGCGCGCCAGCGTGGTTGCCACGTCTTGCTTGGACATTTCCGGCCAGCTTTCGCTTCCACTCTCAGTTATCAAATGCACCTGATTGTCATTGCCGCCGAAAGTGCCGGCCCCCGGTGAAACATCGTTGGCGACAATCCAGTCACATCCTTTGTTTGTGCGCTTTGGTGTCGCCTTTTCGATAACATCGCCGGTTTCAGCGGCAAAACCCACGACGAGCCTTGGCCGGTCATTGCCGGGTTGGGAAAGCGTTCGCAAAATATCCGGATTTTCCGTAAACGATAGCGATGGTGTGGTGCCGTCCTTCTTGATTTTTTGGTCTGCTTCTTGTGTGGTCCGCCAATCTGAGACGGCGGCGGCACAAACCGCAATGTCGGCGGGCAGCGCGTTTTCGCAGGCGGCCAACATTTCGCGTGCGGTTTCAATATGAACGACCTCGACACCGCTTGGGTCATGTTCGCGCGTTGGGCCCGTGACCAGGGTTGTATGGGCACCGAGTCTTGCGAGGGCTGACGCAATCGCGTGTCCTTGCTTGCCGGAAGAACGGTTCGCTATATAGCGAACCGGATCAATGGGCTCATGCGTGGGACCGCTGGTCACCAGCGCGCGTAAGCCATTGAGCCGCCCTTCATCCATAAAGTGCGCCTGGATAGCGGCTAGAATATCCGCTGGCTCGACCATCCTGCCCTCACCGAACTCACCGCAGGCCATATATCCGGAATCCGGTCCAAGGATTTCGATGCCCCGGCGGCGCAAGAGCTCCAGATTGCTAACCGTTGCCGCATGCTCCCACATCCGGACATTCATTGACGGGGCGGCCATGACGTTTTTGTCGGTCGCCAGCAGGACAGTTGTGGCAAGGTCGTCAGCAATACCCTGTGCCATGCGGGCCAGGATATTCGCGGTTGCTGGCACCACGACGAGCAGGTCGGCGTCACGGGAAAGCTGGATGTGCCCCATCTCGTTTTCGTCGGTTAGGGAGAATAAATCCCCATAAACCTTGTCACCAGACAACGCGGCAACTGATAAGGGCGTGACAAATTCCGTTGCGGATTTGGTCAGGATACAACGTACGGCCGCGCCTTGCTCACGGAGGCGTCGAATGAGCTCCAGGCATTTATAGGCGGCAATGCCACCGGATATAATCAACAAGATGCGCTTGTTCTGCAGCATATTGATGTGTTCCCGAAAGAAATTCTGAGAAGTCGACTGTAAACTAGTGAGTTAGGACTTAAACGGCAATAATTCGCTGCAGTTGTCGATACAGCTTTACCGCAAAATTTTTTCATTCTCGCCTTTATGTCGAATCTCAGATTCGTACTAACCCTGTATCAGGATTGAACAGATTATAGCCTTTACGATCTTAGAAAAACTATTAACTAATTGAAAATATTAAGTAAAGTACTATTGACATGCTTCTTGCAATCTTTGAATTGCCCCCTACGGGCAGTAATGCGTAGTGAAAAAGCTATCCGGTGGAAATTATGGTTCGAACGTCCGTCTGCACCCCTAATAAAATCGCTCTATATAGTGCCGTGATCAGCTTATCTGTGACTATGGCTAGTGCGCTACAGGCACAAAAGGCACAAACCAGTCAATTGTCAGCGTTGGCTCCGTCAATCGATAAACCTGCTTCAGGTCGTGTTCCGGCAACAGCGCCCGGCACGGTTTCTGCAACCCAGTTGAACGCCGCTATTCCCCGGTATCTTTCGGTTGGCAATCCGGGATCCGGCGACGTCGTTCAGCGCGCAGTAAGTTTGAAGCGTACCCTCCGTGATCAAAAGAAGGTAACGAGTAGCGATCCCGGGCAATGGACACGGGATGCCTTGCTCTCGGGCGACAGTGAATCTCTCGACAAAAGAGGGCTTCGTGTTGCTGCTGGTTATTTGTCCGGTGACTTAAGCAAGGTGCTAAACCGTCAGGAAATACGGCAGGTAGGCGGCGCAATTATTATCGAAGGCCAATCCAATGACGGGAAGCTGTTTATTGAACTGATTGGGTTTCAGCGCGACACAACCTATCTCACCGGTCTTATTGTTGAGCCGTTGAAACAGGTCAGTGATATCATCTTCAGCCGGCCCGCATTGAACAAACAGATTTCACTGCAATCCCGACTATCGCTCGAAGCTAAAGTTCTGGCCGCCGCGGCAGAGGCTGTCGACGGTATTGAACCGGAGGCGGGCCAGACCCTGGAAGAAGATAAGAGCGCGACGAGTAATTAGGTCCCGCACCTCCACCCGTTATTATGATCATAAAAAAATGCGGTCCCGAAGGACCGCATTTTCCTGTAAAGGACGTGAGACTACTTTTGATTAATAAGAGCTCTTACGCGTTTGAATAGCTTATCATCCGCATTGGTAATACTTGAAGCATGTGCTTGCTGTGGTTGCCAAGGGACGTAGCTCCAATCCATTTTGCGTTTTTTGGCAGCGGCAATAGCGTCTGGATCGTTCGCCATATTTTTAAACGCTGTGCGAAGGGTCTTAAGCCGTGCTTTTGGAATTCCCGGCGGGGCGATCCAGGCCCGGCCGATCACATCATTATTACTAATAATTTCTACAATTTTTCGATCCAGCGGGTTTTTGACAAGATCCCGGAATGTCGGGGCATTCGGGGCGTCTTTTAGACGTGACAGAGAATTCGCGGCCAGAACGACTACGCGACCCTCAGCAAGCCAATGAGGCCGGATGAGTTGTACCGATGACCAGCCAGACTGAAAGCCATCAGCCTCTTTGCCGTCGAGGGCCTTGTAGACACCGGCCATTCCCTTATAGCCAGTTACAATCTTGAACTTTGTGCCGATCATGGCATTGGCTAGTTTCGGCAGGATGTAAGTTTGGGAGCCCTTACCGGTTGAGGCAAAAACCACCGATTTCTTTTTGGCCTCTTCCATTGTCTTGATGCCCGAGCGCTTGAGCACAACAAAGGCACCCTGTGGCTTGTCGACGCCGCCAAGATAATGGAATTTATTGGCGACATATTTCACGCCCGTTGCCCGCATACGTGAGGCGAAGGGGGTGTCGGAAAGCAGAATGCCGATTGCCGAACCGTCTTGGGCTGCCCGGTTATATAGATAGTTGGCGGCCTTGGTTCCGCCTGCGCCACCCATATTCTGAGTGATATATGTTGGATTGCCGGGCGTATGTTTTTTCAAATATCGCGCGATAAAGAGCGAATATTTGTGATGTCCACCACCGGCGCGTGCCGCGACAACGATGCTAACCTGTTTATCCTTATAGAAATTTGCGATTTCGTTGGCCGTCGCATTGCTGCCGACGGTCGCAAGTGATGATATCGCGGCCAATAATGAAATTGATTTTCCGAAATTCATTCAGTTTTCTCCCTAATGTGTTGTCCGGTTATGGACGTTATTTGTGTCTCCTTCTTCTTCAATGCGAGAGGTGGCAAGATCGAGAAGCTCGGAAACAGGGTAAGTCTGCGATGAAAATCCCTTGAAAATCAAATGGGAATTTTGGGTGGCTGTCTTTTAGCTTGCGGCGATAATCAGCCCGACAACGATTGCCCCGCCTGCCCACCATGGCCAGCGAACCGATTTTCCGCGTCCCCCTGTCATCGCGTTGATGGTATCCGGGTGCAGTTTTAGGCCGTCTCGGGCCATAGATGAAACGCTATCGTTCATATCGGTTATCAACGTCGGCAGTCGTTCAATCAGCTTGCCGGCCTCTGCCATAACTTCAGCGGCTTTAGCTTCAGGTGACAAGGCCACTTCCATCCAGTCTTCGATCAGTGGTCTGGCCAGCTCCCACATATTCGTTTCAGGATGAAGTCGCCGCCCGACCCCTTCAGCGACCAGCATGGTTTTTTGTAACAGCAGAAGTTGTGGTTGGGTCTGCATCTCAAACCGTTCCGTGATGGTGAATAGTTGGGCCAACAGCCGAGCGAGCGAGATATCCTTGAGGGGCAGTCCTAAAATAGGTTCAGCAATCGCGCGGGCGGCTTGCGCAAAAGCTTCTTCGGATTGAGTGGCGGGCACATAGCCGGCCTGAAAATGGATGGCAGCGACCTTGGCGTAATCCGCGGTTAAAAACCCGATCATCATCTCGGCGAGATAATAGCGCGTCTGCTTGTCGAGGCGTCCCATAATGCCGAAATCAACTGCCTGGATGGCTCCGTCCTCATCGACCAACAGATTGCCGGGATGGAGGTCGGCATGAAAAAAACCGTCTCGAAAAACCTGGAGAAAAAACGCCCGGGCCATGTTAGCGACAAGGGTCTCTATGTCCTGTCCGGCTTTCTCAAGCGTACTGACCTCATCAACCGGAACGCCGGAGACGCGTTCTGAGGTCAAAACGCGTTTACCAGTTCGTGTCCAATCCATTGCCGGCACTTTGAAGTGCTCATCCCCATAAAAATTGGCGCGCAATTCATCGCCGGCAGCCGCTTCGAGCCGTAAATCCATTTCCATGGCGACGGTTTCCGAAAGCGTGTCAATAACCTCGATCGGCCGCAATCGCCGGGCCTGCGGGATATGCCGTTCAACAATTTCGGCCATCCAGTGCAACAAATCAAGTTCACGTGCAAAAGCGGCTTCTATACCCGGTCGTAAAATTTTGACGGCGACTGGTAAATCTTCGGTGGTTATGGCGAAATGGACCTGAGCGATTGAGGCGGCTGCGACGGCTTCGTCATCGAAAGAGGCAAAGAGTTCGTCGAGAGGCTTGCCGAATTCCTCTTCAATGGATCGCCGGGCTTCGTCGGTTCCGAATGGCGGCAAACTATCTTGCAGGGACGCCAGATCGTCGGCGATTTCTTCCCCCACCAGGTCAGAACGCACCGAAAGGGCCTGGCCCAGTTTGATAAATCCTGGCCCCAGTTTTTGCAGCGCTAGCGCCAGCTTTTCGCCTTTCCTGAGTCTTGCATGGTCGGGGGCTAGTCGTGCACCAATAGTGATGAGAGCGATTCCGAATTTTAGGAAAAAGGGCGCATTGCTCTCAGTGAGAGGGAAAAGGGCGTCGTGTTTTGCGATCGTACGAACGATTCCGGTGACGCGGCCAAGATTGCGAAGGGTCCGAAACATGGTGGCTACAGGCGCCAGCCCGAGTGGATAGCGACGATCCCGCCAGACATCACGCGGTGCTGAATATTGCTGAATCCCGCCACCGCCATTTCCTCCGTGAGTGCCGCGGGGTCCGGGAAGCGGCGGATGCTCTCAACCAGATACTCATAGGCCTCTCTGTCACCAGCGACATGCTCGCCCAGCCAAGGGAGAATTCGATTTGAATAGGTCTCGTATAAAGGTGCCAGAAGGGGCACCACCGCTGGTGAGAATTCCAGGCAAAAGAAATGCCCGCCGAAATCGAGCACCCGGTGCATTTCTGCAAGTCCACTGGCCCGATCAGTGACATTTCTCAGACCAAACGAAATCGTACAAACATCCGCTGAGTGAGTCTCGAGGGGTATTTCCTCTGCGGGGGCTTCTACAAAATTAATGCCACGCACATAGCCTTTGTCGAGCGCCTTGGTCTGTGCGACTTTGAGCATGGCGCCGTTGGGATCACATATCGTTGCCAGGGTCGCAGCGGTGTCGTTAGACGAAATATCGACGTGTTCAAGAAATCTGAAGGTGACATCACCAGTGCCGCCGGCGACATCGACGAGGCGCATACCGGGTCGGGGATTAATCCAGTCGATCAAAGCCTGTTTCCATAGGCGATGAAGGCCACCACTCATGAGGTCGTTCATGAGGTCGTAACGATCCGCGACCGACTCGAATACGCTTGAGACGAGTCCCGCATGTTCACTTTTGGGTACCCGCCGAAAGCCGAAGTTGGTTTCGCCGTCGTCTTCGGCGCCATTTGTGGAACTATTTGTCATGGAACGACAATAGCCTAGCCGATGATTTCACGCTAGCTTCAGGGGATAGCGTGCGCAGTTTGATTCAGCGGGGGTTTGACGACCAATGCCAGAGCTTCCAGAGGTAGAAACTGTCCGCCGGGGCCTGGCCCAAGCCATAGAGGGGCGCAGAATAAATCAGGTCGTGATTCGGCGTACCGATTTGCGTCGTCCCTTGCCGGAAAATTTTGCGGACGCCTTGATGGGCCGCACCATTACGCAACTGGGTCGCCGGGCAAAATACCTGCTGATCCACCTCGATGACGGTACGGTTGTTCTCGCGCATCTGGGCATGTCTGGGCGTATGGTGATTGAACAGGGTACGGAGGTTGAAGTTCCTGCCAGGAAACATGAACATATCACCTTTGCTGTCGGTAACGGTACTGTAATCCGGTTTTCGGACCCACGTCGTTTCGGCCTGATGGATCTGTCGACCGAAGAGGGCCTGTCTACCCACCCTCTGCTTGCGTCGATTGGTCCAGAGCCACTGGGAGACGATTTTAACGGGCCCGCGCTTGTTATCCGCCTCAAAGGACGCAAGACACCTATTAAGTCGGCGCTCCTTGACCAACGCATTGTCGCCGGGCTGGGCAATATTTATGTGTGTGAGGGGCTCTTTATGGCCGGTATTTCGCCGCGCCGTAGTGCGCACACCGTTGGTGCTCGCCGTGCAGACCGGTTGGTGGCCGAAACAAAACAGGTTCTGCGGGATGCCATTAAGGCGGGTGGCTCAACATTGCGAGACCATGTGACCGCGTCCGGCGAGATGGGATATTTTCAGCACAATTTTAAGGTCTATGGACGTGAGGGTGAGGCATGCCCAACTTGTAGTAAACCGGTGAAGCGGATTGTGCAGGCTGGCCGGTCCACTTTCTTCTGTGCAAGCTGCCAACGCTGAGGTAAATCGCGCTCATGAATAAAAATATTTCGCTGCCCATTCTGGCAATGTTGTTGACGCTCTTTGCAATCAATAGCGGGAAGGCCAAGGCTGCGGAGGGGTTTCTCTCGGTCATTGATGACCTGCCCTTGATGGCCGGCCTTGTTGAAGTCAAAGGATCGGCACTGGTCTTTTCTACGCCCCAGGGCAGGATCGCCGAAGTGTCGGCAACAGGCCGTTCGGATGACGCAACTCAGCCCAAGAAGGTTGTGGCATTTTATGCACGGACCCTGCCCCAGCTTGGCTGGAAAGCCGAAAGTGCTTCCAGCTGGATACGGGAGAGAGAAAGGTTACACCTGGCTGTGGACGTTAAAGAAGGGACGCTGACTGCCCAGTTTTCGTTGACCCCCAACTAGATACTAAATCAAAAGGAAGACTCGCGATGAGCTATGAAACAATAATTGTCGAAATCCGTGATAATGTTGGGTTGATAACCTTTAACCGGCCGGATGCCTTGAATGCCCTTTCAATTGCCCTCGTCGGTGAATTGGCTGACGCCTTGCAGGCGATGGAAAAGAACAATGATATCGGCGCTATTGTACTCACCGGCTCAGAAAAGGCCTTTGCTGCTGGTGCTGATATTAAGGAAATGCAGTCAAAATCATGGCCTGATACCTATGTAGATGATTTTATCACAGATGGTTGGGAGCAAGTCGCAGCTTGCCGAAAACCAGTGATTGCGGCGGTCGCGGGGTTTGCGCTTGGCGGTGGTTGCGAGATCGCAATGATGTGCGATTTCATTCTCGCCGCAGATACCGCTCAATTTGGCCAGCCGGAGATAAAAATCGGCGTTTGGCCTGGCGCGGGCGGTTCACAAAGGCTGACACGGCTGGTTGGCAAGTCGAAATCGATGGAAATGTGTTTGACGGGTCGCATGATGTCGGCGGAAGAGGCGGAAAGAGCGGGTTTGGTAAGCCGTATCATTCCAGCGGCAGACCTGGTCGACGAAGCGGTTTCAACAGCACAAAAGATTGGCACCATGTCACGTCCGGCAACGATGATGGTCAAAGACGTTGTGAACCGGGCATATGAGACGACATTGGCCGAAGGCGTGCGTTATGAAAGACGTATGTTTCAGGCTTCTTTCGGCACACCGGATCAACGCGAGGGCATGGCGGCTTTTGTTGAGAAACGAAAACCGGAATTCGGAAAATCGTGAGACATTAATAAACCTTCGGAAAAGCGCGCTAAACGCTTGACGGAAAAGGTGTCGCGCTATACAAACCCGGACCGCTGCAAGTAAGCAGGATTGAGAGATATGG
>Ga0055584_100001213_pt1 | contig 25289 bp, 19 predicted proteins | sample OSDHelmetaG_FD_58716 | JGI IMG/M metagenome (GOLD analysis project Ga0055584, IMG submission 58716) | Pelagic marine sediment microbial communities from the LTER site Helgoland, North Sea, for post-phytoplankton bloom and carbon turnover... | ecosystem: Environmental > Aquatic > Marine >...
ACCGGATCAATTGTAAAGGTTGTAATTGTTCTCAGATCCTTTCTTTTATTGATCTCTGCAGCCGGGATCTTCATCGATATCTTTTCAGCTTCTTTTTCAATTGATTCAGGGAAATGTGTTGGGAAACCATACTCTACTAATATGGCATTCATTTCGGTTTCATTTTCACCAGGAGGTCCAAGAACTTCTACCACTATACCTTCAGCGTCTTCTATATCATCATGCCATTTAACTACTTGGGCAACTACTTTATCACCATGCTTGGCACCTTTCATTTTGTTAAAAGGGACTATTATTTCCAGGTTTACACGATTAGAATCTGGTACCATTATCGCATGTTTGTGATGAAGCTTGATGGTGCCTGCAAACTTGGTTCTGGCACGAGCCTCTACGCTAATTACTTCGCCCTCTTGCCTCCGGGATGCTTTTTTTGCAAATAATACAATCCTAACTGTATCGCCATTCAGAGCAAACCCAGTATTATATTGAGGTATATATATGTCTTCTTCATGGTTCTCATTCATCACATAACCTGCACCTGTGGATGCAATTTCTATGACCCCTTCCAGAAACATCTGAGTAGGGATAGCCTTGAATCTACCTGGATCCTCCTCTTTTATCTCTTCTTCCTTTAATAATTGTTTAATAACGGATAGAATCGCTTTTCTATTCGCATCTTTATCATCAATAAAAAGAACTTTAGTGGATAGTTCAGGATAGTGTTGAGAGAAAAGTTTTGTAATTTGCTTGTGGTTGAAAGCACGAGTTGGATGCTTAGAAAATATAATTGAAAGAGCCTTCTTTACTTCATCAGTTACATTTACTTTGTCATCTTTTTGCTTTTTGACCATAAATCCTTTTTTATTCTTCTGTAAAGGTAAATAACCGCTATTTGTTCATTGAATGGAATGGTTAAATTTGTAAACAATGATTAAAATCACAACTCCATCCGGCAAGATTCTCAAAGCTAAGATAAAAGATGATGGGTCATATAAGATCGATGACCACATCCACACTCCTGATATTATTGCTTACGAAAATGGACTACTCCACATACTTTTAGATAAGAAGTCATATACAGCTGAAGTCATCTCCTTTGATCCGGAAAACAAGACCTATAAAATCCGAATTGGCAGCAAGGTTACTACACTGCAGCTACAGGACCAATATGATATATTGTTACATGAACTTGGCATGGATGAAGCCATGGCAAAAAAGGCATCTGACCTGAAAGCCCCTATGCCCGGCCTGGTAGTTGATGTTTCAGTTAAGGAAGGTGACGAAGTAAAGAAGGGTGATAAGATCCTCGTACTTGAAGCAATGAAAATGGAAAATATATTGAAAGCTGCTGCTGACGGTGTTGTAAAGAAGATCAATGTATCCAAAACCAATGCAGTGGAAAAGAATCAGGTTTTAATCGAATTTCAATAACTTATTATGAAAAAAGAAGATCAAGGCAGAAGAGAATTTATTAAGACAACGGTATTAGGAAGTGCAGCTATTTTAGCTTCCACTTCGTTGACCAAAGGACTTAATGTATTAGATGGTGGAAGTAACTTTGTATTGCCCCCCTTGCCATATGCTTTTGAAGCATTAGAACCTTACATTGATAAACGAACGATGCAGATCCATCATGACAAACACCATGCAGGTTATGTTAGAAAATTGAATAATGCAGTTGATGAAAATGATCTTTCTGGACAATCACTGGATCAATTACTTGGAAATATCTCGAAATATCCTGATTCTGTAAGGAATAATGGTGGAGGGCATTACAACCATTCATTATACTGGAAAGTGATGACCCCGGCAGGAGGAGGTGAGCCATCTGGCCCTCTTGCCGAGGCAATTAATGGGGCCTTTGGAGAATTTTCTAAGTTTCAGGAACTTTTAGGTACTGCAGCCTCTAAAAGGTTTGGTTCAGGATGGGCTTGGTTATATGTCAATAAAAATGGTAAGCTGGAAGTAGGAAGTACTCCTAATCAGGACAACCCACTTATGAATGATGCCGAAATAAAAGGAACACCAATATTAGGAATCGATGTGTGGGAACATGCTTATTATTTGAAATACCAGAATAAACGTAGCGACTATGTGAAGAACTGGTGGCGTACAATAAACTGGAATGAAGTTTCGAAACGTTTGGCAGCAGTAAAATAATAATTACGTTTTATCGCAATTTTATTCATTCACTAAAGTGATATCGAACTGAACAAGATCTACAAACTCCTGTACTCTTTGTTCAACTTCATCCTGATCTAATTCAACCATCCTTTCTGTGCCAAATTTTTCAACGCAAAAAGATGCCATAGCTGAACCGAATATGATACCCCTTTTCATATTCTCAAAAGAGATGTCTCTTGTTCGTGCAAGATAACCTATAAACCCTCCGGCAAATGTGTCACCAGCTCCGGTAGGGTCAAAAACATCTTCAAGCGGCAATGCTGGCGCAAAGAAAACTTGTTCATCATTAAAAAGTAGTGCACCATGCTCTCCTTTCTTGATTATCAAATACTTAGGACCCATTGCAAGGATCTTTTGTGCAGCCTTTACCAGGGAATATTCGTTCGATAATTGTCTTGCTTCAGCATCATTTATTGTTAACACATCAACTTTAGCAATCGCTTTTTTCAGGTCTTCAAGTGCAATATCCATCCAGAAATTCATGGTATCCAATACTACTAGTTTAGGACGATTTTTTAATCGATCCATTACTTGAAGTTGAACCGAGGGGCTGAGGTTACCCAGCATTAGAAATTCGCAATCCTGATAACTTTCAGGTATCACAGGATCGAATGTTTCTAAAACATTTAATTCAGTTGCGAGAGTATCACGTGTATTCATATCGTTATGATACTTACCCGACCAGAAAAAAGACTTCTCTCCAGCTTTGACTTGCAACCCATTTGTATCTATTCCCTTAGAATTCATATGTTGGATAGCATCATTTGGGAAATCATCACCTACAACAGAAACCATATTTATTTTGTTGGTGAAATATGATGCAGCTAATGAGGCATAAGTTGCTGCTCCTCCTATGATTTTATCTGTTTTACCAAATGGCGTTTCAATGGCATCAAACGCTACAGTACCAATAACTAAAAGACTCATTTTTATAATTTTATTTGTTGAGGGCGTAAAGGTAATAAATAGTAAAAGCTGAACGATGGATTATTAACATCGGCAAAGTAGATATAATGATTAGAAACCAGTACTTTAGTGGTCTAAAAAATTGAAAACTATGAAGCTCAGAACCTTATTCCTTTTAATACTACCCATATTGATTGCAACTGGATGCGGTTCACCGGAAGGTGAGTCAGAAAATGCTGATGCAACCACTGACAGTACGATTTCGGCAATTGAAAAAAACCCGCTTAACGATGTATACTGGGGTGACACACATCTCCACACTAATCTTTCTATGGATGCTGGGGCATTCGGTAACCGAATCGGGATGGATGAAGCATACCGGTTTGCTAGAGGTGAGGAAGTCACATCTACTGGAGGATTGAAAGCAAAACTTTCCCGACCTCTTGACTTTTTAGTAATTGCCGACCACTCCGATGGAATGGGGCTGTTTAATTCAATTGTTACTGGAGGCGAATTTGCAATGGAACACGAAGAAGGCAGACGCTGGAAAAAAATGATTGAAGAAGGCGATGGTGCAACAGCAGCTTTTGAACTCATTGAGATGTTCTCACAAGGGACACTTCCTTACAATACCAATGATCCGGAATTTATGACTCCTGTTTGGGAGAGTGTTGTAGATGCAGCGGAAAAATATAATGATCCGGGAACATTCACGGCTTTTATAGGTTACGAGTGGACTTCACTTATGAGTGGAAATAACCTGCATAGGGTGGTAATATATCGCGATAACGCTGATAAGACGAGAGATTTTCTTCCATACACTTTGGCAGACAGCCCTGATCCGGAAGATCTGTGGAAGTATTTAACAAGATATGAAGCTGAAACCGGTGGTCAGGTCCTTGCAATTGCACATAATGGCAATCTGAGTAACGGAATGATGTTCGCAGAATCAACAATTGCAGGTAACCCGCTTGACGAAGCTTATGCAAAAGAAAGAATCAGATGGGAACCATTATATGAGATAACCCAGATCAAAGGGGATGGAGAGGCACATCCTTTCTTATCGCCTAATGATGAATTTGCGGACTTTGAAACATGGGATAAAGGCAACCTAGATCTGAGCACATTGAAAAGTAATGATATGCTTAAAGGAGAGTATGGTCGTTCTGCATTACTAATGGGATTAAAGTATCAGAGTCAGCTAGGAGTGAATCCATATAAATTTGGTTTTATCGGAAGCACCGATTCGCATACTTCTCTGGCAACAGCTGATGACAATTTATTTTTTGGTAAAGCATCAAATACTGAACCATCAGCAGAACGTGCAGCTCATCCGTTCGTTTCATCTGAATTAGGCACCATTATGGGTTGGGAAACTATTGCCTCAGGATATGCAGCTGTCTGGGCTGAATCAAATACGCGTGAAGACCTGTTCGATGCAATGATGCGTAAGGAAACATACGCAACTACCGGTCCACGTATTGTCTTGCGATTCTTTGGAGGCTGGGATTTCACAGAAGCTGATCTCAATGAAAACTGTGTACAGAATGGCTACGATCGCGGCGTCCCTATGGGGGCAAGTCTGAAGGCCGCCACAGGTGAAAGTGCACCAAGTTTTTTATTACATGCAATAATGGATCCCGAAGGCGGAAGCCTTGATCGTATTCAGGTAGTAAAAGGCTGGCTGAATGATGATGGCACTCTAGCCGAAAAAGTATACGATGTAAAATGGAGTGGTGAGCGTGTGGCTGATGAAAAGGGTAATGTTCCACCTGTTGGCAACACGGTTAACCTTGATGATGCAACATGGAGTAATGATATTGGTTCCGGAGAATTCAAAGTTGTCTGGACTGACCCTGATTTTGATGCAGGCTTGGAAGCATTTTATTATTTGAGGGTTCTTGAAATCCCAACTCCACGCTGGACATTGTATGATAAAATTAGATTTGACGCAGAACTTGATGAAGAGGTTCCGTTGGTGTCGCAGCAAAGAGCTTACAGCTCTCCTATCTGGTACACACCTCAATAGAATATAACTAAGAATTCTTATAAGCCGTCTTAAAAAATTAAGACGGCTTTTTTATGGGAAAAATGAAAGCACCCGCTCTATGGTCCACATCGCGGCAACGCTCCCGATCATGTACGCCGGTATTTTTTGTAACCATAAAGGCTTGCTAAATGGAATTTTATTAATCACATAAAGAACGGCTAGAGCAACAATTACAAATGCCAGTTGGCCTACCTCTACTCCTACGTTGAAGAAAGCCAATGCAATAGGGATGTCAGTTACGGGAAGGCCGATCTCTGAAAGTGCACCAGCAAATCCAAAGCCATGTAGCAGGCCAAATGCAAATGCCACTATCCATGGGTATTTTGCGGTTGTTACCTGCCTACCCTGAATAACATGAATAAGCTCAATTGCAAGGAATAGGATACTTAACGCAATGACTGCTTCTACTGGTTTTGAGGGGAACTCCACAAACCCAAGTACAGCAAGGCTTAGAGTTATACTATGAGCAATTGTGAATGCAGTAATGGTCTTAACCAGCTTCCAGGTTCCTGTTGTTAAAAGTACCAAGGCCAAAACAAATAGCAAATGATCTATACCAAACCAAATGTGTTCGACACCAAGTACGAAGTATGTTTTGATCACATTCAATGAGGAAGAGACTGTTGGTATGGTATATGATGGTTGATCTGGCTTAAGGACCTGTGTATATGATTCTCCAGATATCAAGTCGATTTTTAACAATACGTCGATCAGTGTTCTTTCCAATCCATCAATTCGGATTACGGAGCCCTGCACGGATTCGGGAATTAGCAACTTATAAGTGCGATTTAAGTGCCCGGGTAAAAACGCACTTTTCATTTCCGTAGCATGCCATGTATCTGGCAGTACTGGATATATTTTTGGTATTGCTTCACCTCGTGCAGGTACTTTCCACAGCAGCGTATATACGGAATCGTTATTTTGTGATAAATGCAAAAAAGCCGGACGAACTTCATGTGCCTCACTAGGGAGCGACACAATTGTAACCATGAAAAACACGTATAATTTAAGGCATTTCATCCAGCTCGTATGTTATGGTATACTTCTTTTTAAATTCCAAAAATAGCTCGTTATTTAATTGAACCTGAAGGTCATACGTATAATCAGTCAGAACTTTATTATGTATATCAACTAGTGGAGGATATTTGCCACGTTGATGATCAGTGATGTTAACAACATGATATCCAAATCCTGATTTTATTGGTCCCTGCCACCCTAATTTTTTACTCTTAAGGAGAGCATTTGAAAAATCAGAACCAAATATTTTTGAAACTTTTGTGCTACTTACTTCAGTATATTCCAGAGAGAATGGAAATGGGTCACCGACATTGGCTGGCGCAATTAGTTTATTTAGGTAGTCTTCTGCATCTGATTTTGGATCAGTTCTAATATCACTACTAAAATATATATGATGAAAAGTGAACAGGTCTGGTGTACGATATTTTTTAATATTTTTTTTGTAATATTTTTCCAGATTCTCATTCGTTGGCTTCGATGATTCAGCAACGCCCTCAGTTAAAAATTCCATTTTTTTTGCAATTCTTCTTCTGATAATCTCATCATTATGATCAAGGTTCATAGCCATTCCTTCCCGATAAAAGATTTCTTCACGGATATAGCTAGTAACTAATCCTTCCAGCTCTATTTTGGTTGGAGGTCTGCCGATCTGAAGCTCCCATTTAGCAGAGATCTCGTTTATATCATATTGATCAACAATGATTTGGCTGTCATTTGATGAATCATCAACAAGTTGAAAAATTACAAACAGGAAAGCTCCGATAAGTAAAAAATGAATGAGGGGCTCTTTGAGGATTTTTTTCATTTTCAAAAACGTATTAGTGTAAATACGTTGCGCGAAATTAATTATTATTTAGTTGTAATCAGATCATGTGACCTGTTATAGAAATTCCTCTTGCAGCACGAATACGCAAGGCATTGTAGGTAGAGGAGATCTGCCCCGATTACTTTTCGTCTTTCCATATTTATGCTATGACATTCTTCGTGAAAAGATTGTTGTTTGTCCTATATAGAACTTTTGATCTTTTAAACTACACAGCACGTAAACGCAATATTTTGGATGATTCATGTTGATTGATTGAAAAGCGAATCGAAAAATGGATCAAGTAAAGAGGCACTCAAAAATAAAAAGCAGATGATACAATTGTACCACCTGCTTTTACCTTTCCGTATTGAAGTAGTGATACTCACTTTGTTCGTATCACAATTCAGTGTGGTGAAGCGTGCTTTGTTCAGCTTCAGGGCTCCCCCTCCTGGACTCGAACCAGGGACCTATTGATTAACAGTCAACCGCTCTAACCAACTGAGCTAAGGAGGAATATTGTAAATCCTGCGTTTTTTACAGGAGTGCAAAAATAATAAGAAAATGTGGATTTTATAACTGATTTTATAATTGAGAGTTCTTGTCTCACAAGTATTTACCTACTACTTGCATGATCTGAGGTAAATAATTGGTCCCAAAGAGATTCAAATGCACCAAAAGGGGGTATAAATTGTGAATCTCAACTCTTTCTTTCCAGCCTAATTCCAGTGGAAAATGTTCATTATAAGATCTGTAAAAATCGGCGTCAAAACCATGGAAAAGCAGGGTCATTGAAAGGTCGGTCTCTCTATGGCCGTAATATATTGCAGGATCGATCAGCCAGGCATTACCATCAGGACCAATTAACCGGTTACCACTCCATAGGTCACCATGAAGTAATGCTGGAGATTCGCGTGGAATCAAATTGTCGAGCTTACTGTATAAGATCTCCAGACCTTCATGGATCTTTCCAGGCAGTAACCCGGCCTTAATTGCCTTTTGTGCAAGCGGCTCTAATCTCATTTCAATGAAAAAATCAGAAAAATTATTTTTTTGAGTGTTGAGTTGAGAGATGCTACCTATATAGTTGTTGTGATTTAATCCAAAAAGTTTACTTGAGTTATTGTGCATCTGTGCTAAACCTATTCCTAGGTCTTTGAAAAAAGTTTTTGAAATGCTTCCCGGTTTAACCATCTGTAATACCAAATAAGAGAACTGTGCAGCCTTTCCTGTAAAGATCACTTCGGGTATTCGAATAGTCGCTGTTTCCCTTAATAAGTTCAGCCCATTCGCTTCCTTTTCAAACATTTCAGGATATAGGGCATCAACATTGTATTTTATAAAAAAGCGTTTTTCATTTTGAAATACAAGTTCATATGATGAATTGATAGAACCACCCGACAAAGCCTCCACTGAATCGATGGTGTGGGATTCACCAAACTTATTTGATAGCTCTCTTTCAACTTCATTGAGTATGATGTCAGGTAGCCCCGCTTTATCCTTCATTAGATAAAGATAAGGGCAATTAAAGATATCCAATGATTTATTAGGTATTTTTAAAGTTCTATTCTTATGAACTTTCCAGGCACTATAAAATCAAAAAGACAGCAAAAAGGCACCACTATATTTTCAGTGATGTCTGCATTAGCAAATGAGACTAATGCGATCAACCTTTCGCAAGGATTTCCCGACTTTAGCATAAGTTCCAGGCTTATTGAACTCGTTCATAAGCACATGAAGGCGGGACATAATCAATATGCCCCTATGCCGGGCATCCCATCTTTGCGAGTAGCCATTGCAGAGAAAATCTACGCCACCTATTCCAAGGAAATTGACTTTCAGAGCGAAATAACCATTACTGCAGGGGCCACACAGGCCATTTATACTGCAATCACTGCTACCATTAATGAGGGTGATGAGGTCATTTTATTTGATCCTGCCTATGATTGTTATGTTCCTGCCATTGAATTGAATAATGGTATCGCTGTTCAGATTCCATTGTCTGGACCTGATTTCAGGATCAATTGGGAGGATGTTAAAAAACGGGTGAATCAAAAGACAAGGATGATCATCATCAATACACCTCATAATCCTACAGGGGCCATACTAACGGCAGGGGATATGTTAAAACTTGAAAAAATAGTTCAGGGAACGGACATCATTATTCTAAGTGATGAAGTTTACGAGCATGTGATCTTTGATAATTATGAACATCAAAGCGTTTTACGATTTCCAAGACTTGCTGAAAGAAGTTTTGTGGTTTTCTCATTTGGGAAAACATTTCATGCAACAGGATGGAAAGTAGGTTATTGCATAGCCCCTAATCAATTGATGAATCTGTTTCGACAAGTGCATCAATTTTTAATTTTTTCGGTGAACACACCCATGCAATTTGCTTTAGCTGAATTCTTGGCTGATGATAAAAATTATAACGGCATTGAACATATGTATGAGAAAAAAAGAGATCTTTTTCGCTCTTTGCTATCCACATCAAGATTAAAGTTATTACCCTGTTTGGGGACCTATTTCCAAACCGTTGATTACTCGGCTATCTCTGAAGCTAAAGATACGGATTATGCAATTCAACTCACTAAAGATGAAGGTGTTGCATCAATTCCCATTTCTGTGTTTTATAATAATCCACCTGAATGCAGGTACCTGAGATTCTGTTTTGCAAAAGAGGATAGTACCCTGGAAAAAGCTGCTGAAATCCTTGTTAACTTATGAACAAACCATCGAAATATTTAAAAGTTACTACTGTCCAAACTAAATTATTTTGGGAAGATATTTATAAAAATCTAACGCTTCATTCACAATCGCTCAGTTCAATTCGAAAAGGATCATCCGACATTATTGTTTTTCCTGAAATGTTCACAACAGGGTTTACAATGAATGCAAAGTTATTAGCCGAGGATATGAATGGACAGTCTGTGAGCTGGATGCTTGAGATGTCTGAAAGAAAGAATGCAGTGGTTTGCGGGAGTCTGATTATAAAAGAGAGGAGTAAAGTTTTTAATCGTTTTGTTTGGGCACAACCCGACGGACAACTGAGCTATTATGATAAAAGGCATCTTTTTGCAATGGCTGGCGAGGACAAAGTTTTTAATCAAGGGGAAAAGAGAGTGATCGTAAATTGTAAAGGATGGGACATCTTACTTCAGGTTTGTTATGATCTCCGATTTCCAGTCTGGTCAAGGAATGACTCATCATATGACATTTGTATTTACGTAGCGAATTGGCCGGAGGCAAGGCGATTTGCCTGGAAGCATTTGTTAATAGCACGTGCCATCGAAAATCAAGCCTACTGCATAGGATTAAACCGAATAGGAGTTGATGGTATTGGCATTACCTATAAAGGGGATTCAATGATAGTTGATCCTATGGGGGAATTGGTACAGGAAAGGACTTGGTCAACTGCTAAAGTGATCACTGAAAGTCTTGATTATCAAAAGCTTAGTAAGATTCGCGCTTCTTTACCATTCCAAGCAGATGGCGACCAATTCAACATCAAACTGTAATGACCTCAGAAGCGATTGATGGGCTCATAAAGGAATGTAAATTTAAAGCAGTCCGTTCGGGAGGAAAGGGAGGCCAAAATGTTAATAAGGTTTCATCAAGAGTTGAATTGTATTTTGATGTAAATTCATCTGACGCACTTACAGAAAATCAAAAACAAGTTATTTTCAAAACCTTGAAAAGTAAGATTTCTCAAGAAGGAATTTTACGTTTAGTTTCATCTTCCGCAAGAAGCCAGATTCAAAACAAGAAGCTGGTCATAGAAAAATTTATTGGTATTTTTAACTCTGCATTAAGGGAACAGAAGAAGAGGAAAAAACATTCTGTTCCTGCTTATAGCAAGGAAGAAAGATTAATAAAGAAAAAATTAAGATCAGAAGTAAAAAAACTCAGGAAGAAGCCAAGTGAATTCTGATCGTACTTTATTTGGTGTTACCAACACCGTATTCCGACAGTAGATAAACCATGGCAGCCATTGTTGCTGCTCCTAGTTGTAATTCTCTTCGATTAACATTTTCATAAATATCTGATTCTGCGTGATGGTAATCAAAGTAGCGTTGAGTATCCGGAAGTAAACCCATAACCACGGCGCCCTGCTCCTTGAGAGAACTGATATCTGCCCCACTGCCTTTATTGCTGAAATCGTGTATCAGATAGGGTTCTAGCAATGGAGCCCATTCTTTCACCTCCTCAACCAACAAGCTATCGCCATCCATAAAAAATCCTCTTGGCGAAAACCCGCCAGCGTCCGATTCGATTGCAGCTACATGCTTTTCTTTGTTTTGCAGCGCTTGTTTAGCATATGCTTTACCTCCTCTAACACCATTTTCTTCATTCATGAACATAACTGCCCTGATCGTTCTTTTTGGTTGAATACCTAACTGTTTAAAAATGTTCAACACTTCAATTGACTGCACACATCCAGCTCCGTCATCATGCGCACCTTCACCGTTGTCCCAGGCATCAAGATGTCCTCCAACTACGATAATCTCTTCTGGATATAATGAACCTTTGATCTCGCCAATCACATTTGACGAAGGGACTTCTTCGTGCATTTTACAGCTGAGTTCAAAATGGAGTTTTAGTTCAGGATCTGTTTTTAATGCCAAACTCAATGCGTCAGCATCCATTGTACTTATCGCAGCTCCAGGGATCTTTGGAATGGAGTCGTAATATACTAAACTACCTGTATGGCAGTAGTCATCAGTGTTATGAGTTAGTGAACGGTTTATTGTAGCGACCGCTCCGAATGGTGCAGCATCGCGTTGGCCATGCCATCTTATCTTCCCACAACTACTATATGATTCAAAGGTGTTAATGATTTTTTGGTCAAGATGGTCATTATAGAATACAATTTTTCCATCAATGTCCTCTCTGCTAAGCTCCTTTAAATCATCGTTATTTTTTAATTCGATTACAGGCGCAGTTATTCCACCTAACGGTGTGCCTACACTATTGCCTAATGCACAAATTGAATATTGATTCTTTCGTTGACCATCTAAGTCCAGATCAAAACAACTTTCTATGTCGCCTCTTTTCCAATTGACAACCATTACTTCTTGCTTATAAACATTTCCTGGTACGATACTGTCCATGATAGTATAAACATAATCTATGGCTCTTTCAGCTTCTGGAGACCCTGCTAGCCGACCTCCTATATTTTTACATAAATACCGTAGCCAGTCGTAGCCTTTTCCAGATTCAAGCGAGTGGTTATAGATAGATCTAATAACCAGAGAATCAGCTTGTTGCTGCGCAAATCCACTGAATGAAAAAGGCAAAATAAGGGTAATTAGAATCAATAAACGGAACATACATTGCGACTATTAGTCTGCTAATGTATTAAATCAAGCTTTTACTGACGAAAGTGCATGACTGATTTTGTCTCTTATAGCAGCTAGCAAACTAAGAAACTTATAATTTGTTACCAGCAAAGCATATAAAATAGCGACCACTAAAAAGGTAAGCATACTATATTGATTTAATAGGAGCTGCAATGCAATTATTGATGATGTAAAAGTTGAAATTAAAAGAGTGGTTCCTGCATGACCAAATCCGAACGACATTACTTTATGGTGTAAATGAGTTCTATCTGGAGTAAATAGTGACTTACCATTAATTAATCGAATAACTGTCACTCGAACAATATCAAAAAATGGAACAAAAAGTATTGCTGGGACAATCGCTGGGTTTAGATTCAATTCCGGAGCTGAAACAATAGTGCTATAAAGTTCTATTGCCATGACTATCAGGGTAAAACCAACGAATAAAGACCCAGTGTCGCCCATAAATATTTTAGCTGGATAGAAGTTAAAGAACAAGAAACCCATCAATGAACCAGTAAGGCAAAATGCAAATGTTGCGAAATCAGGTTTTGCTACAATAAGGAACATCACACCAAGTGATGCCGAAATAACTATCCCAATACTTGCTGCTAAACCATCTGTTCCATCTATGAAATTATAGGCATTAGTAAATGTTGCTATAATAAATATGGTTAATGGATATCCAATAATAATAGGAATGTCACCTATGTTTGCCAAGCCTAATATTGTGAAAATCCGGAACCCTCCAAAATAGACGACGGTTGCAGCTATAATTTGGAACATTAGTTTTTTACTGGCAGGAATATTCATAAGGTCATCGAAGAATCCTGTGAAGAACAGTATTAAAGATCCCGCTACTATATATCTTATTTTGACATGATCAGTGATCTCTGCAAATACCATAAATGATATACAAAGCCCTGCAAACATTGCTATTCCACCCATTGATGGGATCAGCTGGACATGATGTTTTCTATTGTCAGGCTCATCGAACAGGTGCCATTTTTTGCAAATTGAAATCCAGACAGGAAGGAGCACAAAGGTTAGCACCATAGCTAGGCCGAATGGCACAGTAAATCCTATTATCTGAGTAAATGCATTCATTTGTTAACGATGTTTATCTCAACCCTTCTGTTTTGTTGTCGGCCTTCATCAGTAGCATTCTTTTCGAGTGGCATATTTTCACCATATGAAATTGTAGAGATCCTTGATTCATCAACACCTTGTTTTATCATGTAATCTCTAACCATGTTGGTACGTGACTCTGAAAGGATCATGTTGCTCATTGCATCACCTTCCGAGTCAGTATGACCTGTAAGGATTACATTAGCATTCGGATTTGCATACATAAGATCGATTGCTCTTTCTATGATATCGAAGATGTCATTGGTCCTTAACTTGGCTTTTCCTGTATCGAATAATATGTTGTTGTAGGTCCTGATAGTTGATTGACCGGTATTGTCAGCCATAGTTTCCGTTGGATCCGGGCAACCATTATTTGCAATAGGTCCTGCATCCATAGGACAATCGTCCATTGTATCCACAATACCATCATTATCAGCATCCGGACAGCCACGGGTTGATTTTGAGCCACTCATAAATGGACACTCATCATCTTTATCAGCTATACCATCACCATCAGAATCGATGACCACTTCTTTAATTATTGGGGCTGTAGCAGTTATCTGAACTGCCGGTTCAGTTGCTAATTCAACCGGAGTATTTTCTGGAGTTTCAATTGTTTCAACAGGTACATTTTCAATTTTTGTAATCGCAGATTCAGGCTCAGCTGGTAGTGTTTCTTCTGTCTGTACGATAATTGTACTTGGCGAGGTTGCCAGTTCGGGTAAGGTAGATCCACTCATCGGAACCAGACCAGTTGAAAGTGACTCAACGTTATTAATATCATCTACTTTAATTGGCTTAAGATCTTCAACCAGGTCATCAATCTCTTTAGGGGTTTTCTTTTTCTTTGGCTTAGGTGAATAGACCAGTGAAAGCTCAAAAGCATTAAATCCTTGTCCTGCTTTACTAATAGCCGAAGTATTAATATCATAACTGAATCCAAACATCAGTTGATTCAGTTGGTAGCCTGCATAGGCAATGATTGCATCGTTAATCCTGTCATAGACCCCAAGTTGTACTGAATTGTTGTTTTCAAGGGTATAAGATGCCATTACTCCGAATGAGGCCTCGTTGAAAGCTTCTTGCTGCAGATACATGAACGATGGCTTTATCTCAACCTGTTCGTTCAGGGCAAATCCTGCACCACCATGAATGGTCATTTTTATTGGATGAATAACTTGTTCTTCGATGAATATTTCTTTTGGTTTGTTGATGTGTGCAAATGCAACACCCAGATAAGGTTTGAAAGGAATGTCTTTCATTCCCCATCCTTTTTGCCACATAAGGCCAACAGAAATGTCAGCTCTTGTTAGACTGTTATCAGCAAAGTACTCTCCTGATGCAATGTTTGGATCATAACCTATGTCAGGTGTATATTGATTATCAAAAGTTAGTTTTGATTCATCAAAACTTTTATTGATCAATCCCAACTGGACACCTGCAGTTATTGTATGTTCCTTATGGTACCCAACCGGTAAATTGTACGATAAGTTTCCTCCTGCCTGAATGGTCCTTATGCCACCATCACCTGCGCCATGACGGTTGATATATCCTCCAATACCTACTCTTGAAACTACCTTGTCAATACCGAATCCCTGGGTAGTAAATGGTGTACCCAAGCCTGTCCACTGATTTCTGTAAATAGCTGATAATCTGATATATTCAATGCCATTACCAGCTAATGCCGGATTCAGATTCAATGGATTATTGAAATTCTGTGAGAATCGCGCATCCTGACCGAAAAGCGATCCCGAGGACACCATCAGTATAATAACTATGTATGTGATGAGTTGCTTCATAAGGTTATCGTATCACACTGATGTTTCCTTTATATAATTCCTGATCACCATTTTCAAATGTTACTTCAATAACATATGCATACGTTCCGTTAGGAACTAAACTTCCGTTAGCAATACCATTCCATCCTGTATATTCTTTTGGAGAATGAAATATTCTTTGTCCCCAACTACTGTAGATACTCATATCATAGTGCGATATGTTGTTACCTCTTACTCTAAACAAATCATTGTTACCATCATTGTTTGGAGTAAAAGCAGAGGGGATGAAAGTATTGTTGCTTCGATTTACCGAAATAGTTCTTAAAATAGTATCAGAACAGCCATTATTGTTGGTGGTGATCAATCTTACAATGTAGTCCCCTACTGTATTGTAGAGATGAGATGGGCTTTGTAACGCAGAGGTGTTATTGGTCGAATTTGGATCTCCAAATTCCCATGACCATACAGTTGTTGACGTGCTGTTATCAGTAAAGTTTACCTCGAATCCACCACTAACCGGATTGGCTGCACCAGCTGAAAAGTCAGCTGTGGGAGTTGGCAATTCATAAGCAGAGATAATAAATCGGTCAGGCTTTATACATCCGTTTAAGTCAGATAATTCAATATACCATGATGCTGTTCCAGTAATTCCTGGAGTCGTAAAAGTAGTACCGGTATTTACTACACTTCCTCCTGTTATTTGATCATACCACGTATAATTTAACCCTAGTTGCTGATCAACGGTTAATTGAGCTAATTCACCACGGCAAACCGAATCTTCGGTTGTTGCTATTGTAGATGGAAGAACAGTTGTTGTAATATTTATGGAATCAGAATAAAGGTCAGGGCCTCCGTTTGTTTGCGTGACACGTAAGAAATAGGTGCCGGTTGTCTTTGCATAAAAAGTTTGCTGGGTTGCCCCCAGAACAGCTGACCCGTTTCTAAACCATTGATTACCAGATAAAAAAGAAGAAGCCAGTTCTACAGAATCTCCTTCACAGAATGATGTTGCTCCTAATGCTAAGGCCATAGTTGAGGGATCCTGAATGGTTACTGTTACTGAGGCAGGAATAGAACTGCAACCATTGGCATCTGTAACGGTTACAGTATATATGCCAGCTGAACTTACAGCTATTGATTGTGTTGTATTGCTGTTAGACCATTGATATGATATTCCCTGGTTAGCTGTAAAGTTTACACTTGTGCCAGGCGTTATAAGAATGGTTCCTGACGGTGTTATGCTTGAATTATTTTGTGGTAGAAATGTGATGTTGGATGGTGCTGATATTGCACTACAACCTGCATTGTTTGTTACTAAAACGGTATAGTTCCCTGGGTTTGTCACAACGATGGCTTGGGAAGTAGCTCCGGTTGACCATTGCCATCCGTTTGCGGTACTTGCTGTTAATGTTACGGTATCGCCAACACAAACTGCATTTGAAGGTGATTGAGTGATATTTGCTGTAGGAGCTTGTAAATCAGATATTTGTACTGCCGGAGAACTTCCGCTGCACCCATTAACATCTGTTACTGTTACTGTAAAAGTACCTGCAGCAGCAGCAAATATATTTTGTGTTGTTGCACCATTCGACCAATTATAGATGGCACCTTGGGATGCAGTTAATTCTGTTGAATCACCTGGACAAATTGTAGTAGGACCGTTGGTTGTTATCGATACTGATAGTGGTGCAAGAACTGTTACAATTAATGTGTTTGAATTACTGCTCTGACCCTGACTATTTACTCCTGTACATGTGATGTTGTGTGCTCCTTGAATAAAGTTATTTATTGTGATAGTCCCTGTTGAGTTTGTCCCCAATAAGGTAGCTCCATCAAAAAATGAATACGAATTAAGGTTTGAAGGTGTAGCCTGAATAGTGATTGATCCCCCACTACAAATAGTATTATTTGGCGAGTTAGATGATATGACCAGAGGTGGTGGCCCAGCCGCTGCAATTTGTCTAACTAGTTGACTGTAAGGGTCACACAGATAGATTGTTCCACTATTTACATCATTCCAGATGGAACTTACACCATTGAATGTGGCCTGTAGTACAGGGCCATTTGCAAATCCTGGTATTCCATCCTGACCGGCAAATGTTGATACTATTCCGGCAGGGGTAATTTTTCTGATCAGGAAGTTATTCCCTTCGCTCACATATATATCACCGTTAGGTGATGTTGTAATTCCCCATGGGCCATTAAATGAAGCGGATGCAGCTGACCCATTAGTAGAACCTGGCATTCCAGATCCTGCAAATGTTGTTACCACACCAGATGGACTAACTCTTCGGACTTTATTATTCCACTCATCTGCTACGAAAACATTTCCTTGTATATCTAATGCTATTGAATAGGGATGATCGAATCGAGCTGCTGCTCCACTCCCATCTATAGAACCTGCACTAAAAGCGGTACCAGCAAGGGTGATTACGTTACCACCACTTATCTCACGGATGGTATGTGTCATCCTATCACAAACGTAGACCTTAGCTCCATTTGGCGATACTGCGACACCTGATGGGAACCCGAATTGTGCTGTAGATACTGGACCATTGGTCACTCCAAATGAACCGGTGCCAGCAACAGTACTTACTATGCCTAGTGGAGTAATCTTTCTTATAGCATAGTTTTTGGCATCAGCTACATAAACATTACCAGCATTATCACAAGCCAGTGACCAGGGTTCATTGAACGAAGCAGTTGCTCCGGGCCCATTATTAAATCCAGGTGAACTGGAGCCAGCAAAAGTAGATACGATACCGGCAGGAGTAATCTTCCTGATTTTATGACCGTATCGGTCGGCTACATAAACATTGCCCTGTAAGTCAGAAGCAACACCGTGTGGATTGTTAAAGGAAGCTGTTGCGGCCTGACCATTATTTGAACCTACAACACCAGCCATTCCCGCAAACGTACTCACGTTTTGAGCCGAGGCAGAAATAGAACATAATGTCAATACAATCCAGGTAATAGCCTTCATTTGTGAATTCAGGTTAATAGGTTGGTTTTCCCCGTATTATACCTAGACTTTCACCAAACGATCTTGACTTTTTCTAATACACTTGCATCCGTAAGTTTATTCTGAATCTGGCCTATTTTGTAATACTCTTTTTTGATGCGAACTGTCTAGAAGCTAATACCAGCTGAAGTTCTAGATGAATAGCACTCTAGAGGGCGACTAAATTTGCGGGTATATTTGATGTAAGAAAAGGAGCATTTTTGTCTCCTTTATGCTCAAATACTACCATTAGAATAAGAAGTAGGCAACTTCTGACTTCCTGGCGTGTATAAAATTTATAGAAATATTATGATACTGCAGAGTCGGCAGCTACCACCGGAGCATCAATTTTGGCTTTGGCCTGAGCAACAGTATTCTTAGTTTGGTAAACCTGCTCCTTAATGAAAAGTCTTTTCGATATATTAAAATAAGTCAGCTCAATTAACCGTAATAAGATCCTGAAAAGAGAATTGCACTTTCTTTTTCTTAATGCCAGAACAAGTTTAAAAAGTATGCCAGGACTATATTCATACAGATCATCTAATACATGAATAACCAAACTAAATTGTGAATGGATATGTCCAAATATTTTGCTCCGGTCCTCAAATCCAAGTGACGTGAAATGATTCCGATATCTATCAGCCAGGTTTATTTTATTGAATTGTGTTGCTAGAACCAGATACTCAAAATGAACAGACTCAGAAGGGACAAGCATCCCAAAACTATTGGTAGTAGTGCTTTCGCGAATATATTTAGGAGACAAACAGCGCATGCCCTTACGGATTAGGGATCGAATTAGTCTAAAACGAATTGCTGTATGATCATGAAATTCCACCCAAACTTCAGTCATTTTAAAGAAAGGAATGGTTGTGACTTTAGAAACAAGTGGGTGATTGGTGATAAACTTAAGTGCCTTTTCCTTAACAACACTTTCTGCTAGAATATCTATCGATTCAATATCGGTGAGGAGCCTATCCGGAGCTCCGGAATGATTTAAAAAAACGGCACCTAACTCGGGGGAAGCTTTTATAAATGAATTAAGAAATAATGCTCTGTGTTGTTGTTCGTCGTTCTTCATCAAACCCTATCTAATACACTACAAAGTTAAGGATGATTTAGTAAAACCACAGTGCTATTTTACGGAGAAAACTCACCTTTTCATCAACAATTTTTGGTCCTTCGTCCCTTTTTAGCTTTTTATAGCTTCCACGGGGCATCATTCCGGTGTGACCGGCTGTCTTTTTGGACGAATTAAGGACCATGAACATGTTTTCTATGTCATAATCAGTCCTTATCAGTTCAGCATTAGCTAGTTGCTCACCCGCAGTATTATTGGCTTTTATCACATAAAGGGTTAGATCACTCATTTTCATCATTGGGACTGCATCAATGAATATTCCTGTTTCAGGAGTATCCACTATAATGTAATCATAATGCTGTTTTAGTTGAGTTAAGATGATGTTTGTTTTAGTAGAAGTCAACAGAGTATTGATACCAGCCTTTAAATCTCCACCTGCAATGATCTCCAGATTTGGAATTGAAGTAATACCTACAGCATCATGGATATCAACAGGCCCCTCAAGTACATCTGCTAAAGTTTGGTCGAGTTGAATTTCGAATAGCTGTTCAAGATCCTGTTGCTGAGTATTCATATCTATCATAAGAATCTTCTTATCAAGTGCTGCAATTGTTTTTGCAAGATTTGATGCAACGTATGTTTTGCCTTCACCCTTTAAAGTTGAGGCGATGGTAAGAACTTGACAATCATCAGAAGTATTTTTCATTAACAAACGGGTACACATGTCGGTAAATGATGATGGCATGTATTCTAAACCGTTATTGACTGATGTTGTGATATTTCCAATAAATGGTATAGTAGTTTCTTTCTCTAGTTCCGTACGCGACTTGATCTTTGTTGGCATACCACTTCTGAAAATACCCACTACTGCAGACAATAATAAGCTAATAATCAATGATATAGCTAAAACTTTAGAAATGTTTGGTGCATATGGTTCATTAGGAATCACAGAAGGTTGGATAACCGATAATGTGGTTGTTGGAATAGTTGAGTGAATTATTGCATCTGCTCTTTTTTCAACGAGCATATCATAAACTTTTCTATCCATTTCCAATTTCCTTTCCATAGATGCAAGCTGTCGTTCAACTTGCGGGAAAGAGCTGATCTTTGTTTTCGCCCGTGAAATTGCATTTAGAATCTCTTCCTTTTTTACATATGTTTTCTTACGAGTGTTCAATACACTTTCTGCAATAGACTCTTTCATTAATTCTATTTCCGCAGATATTCTTTGTGTATCCTGTCCAGTGTTTTTCAGCTGTTCTTTTTCCCGGTATTTATTTGAAAGTGCACTAATATTTTCAGTGAACAAGGGGTCAGTAATGGTACCGTAGTCTACCATGGAGTTGTTTACAGTCCTGTTCTTTCTAAGGTACATGCTGATATTGTCAAGTGCAGCCATTTGCATATCGAGATCCACCTTTTGTAGTTGAAGTTGATTCAATTCAAGCAATGCTGCTTCTGATGTAGCAGCCAGACTAAGTAGTCGATTTTCTACTTTAAACTCAGCAAGAATATTCTGAGATGCATCAAGTTGTTTGGCTACTCCTTCAATTTGCTCATCAATATGAGCAACTGATTGCATAACATCACCGTTATAATTCTTTTGAAGAATCTGGGCATAATGAGCAGTAAGTGCATCAACAATTGTTTTTGCTTTTATAGGTGAGTTATGAATACAACTCAGATGTATCATTCCTGACTCAGTAGTAGCTTCAACGGCTCTTCCATTTTCAAATAAGGACTCAGCTAATGCATGATCGGAGTATATCGTAAACGAATATTCCGGCTCTATTATAAAGCTGTGAGCTTGTACAGGCCTATCTTTCGAGGTTACATAGATCGTAACTTTCCTATCTGTAATCGGTGTACCAATTTGTCCAGCGATCGTCTTTAGTTGACCATATTCATACCTTGATAGGGTAAACTTATCAGTACTGTTGAATGAGATTTTATAATTTCTTTGATGAAAATTTTCGTTAGCACTTTCAAACTTCACACTGTAAGGCGATGCATAAGTTGCATTGTAAGTTCTGAAATCTGAAGTAATCTGGTAATCAACATTAAGACCTTTGCCGGCGATAGCTTTTGCAAGAAATGGTTTAGATGTTAATTGAGCCGCAACCGTATTCACATCTCCTATACCGTTAGTAGAACTTACGTTTACCGTGGATTCTGATTTGTAAGTTGGTTCTTTAACATAGATCCACGCGGTTGCTGCTAATAATGACAGCAGAGTAAAGACTGTGAACGTAAACTTGTTTTTTGAAATAAATGATCTCATGGCCTGTTTTTTAGGTATAAAACATGCTTATGTACTCCTATTCTGTTGAAAGGTTACATATATGGGCGTATGAAAAAATAGGGATGATGTGAAACAATTGCACAGAAGAATGGTTCGGTTTCTTACATGACCATTCAAGTAGCTTTAGTTGCTTTATATATTTAATACATTGATAATCAATAGAGTACTTTTTATACTTTTATAATTTTGTTCCAATTCCTTGCGATTAGATCTACTAATGACAGATAAAATAACAGATAGTCAATCATTTATAAAGTTTATAAACGATCATCAATTGGTGTTTGTAGATTTTTTTACCACCTGGTGTGAGCCATGTAAGGTACTGGACCAGATCCTTGATCGTATTTCGAACAAGTTACCTGATGGCATGGAAATGGTAAAGCTTGATTCAGATAAGTTTCCTCGACTTGCTAGCGACTATCAAATAAAAAGTGCACCTGTACTATTCATTTTTAAAAACGGTGAGATCGCATGGAGGATGAATGGGTTCATGATGGATGATGACTTGTTGAAGATCTTGCATGATGTTTCACGTGGAACAAGCTCTTAAACATCTGAAAATTGACCTCTACAGATGGGCCCTATCTTGCGATCAGTGCATCATGAAGGGTATGCCACTATATGTAAGCCATGTTTCGTTAAATCAGCTTAAAATCGGTCATTTGTTAATGAGCTGAACGGGCGATGTAGATAAGACTTGAGTACTTTTTAATATTCATCATCCCAGCTAAGTTGGACCTCCATCCAATGATAAAAGCAAGTAGAGGACCCAAAGGATTTTTTTTATACTTCTCACTTAACAACGACACATAAAAAGCATCCCATTTCATGGGAAGAATTTTACTCAATATAAAGCCATGTTGTGATAATAACTTGCCAACGCTTTTGCTTGTGAAATGATAGAGGTGCCTGGGAACATCATAAGCTGCCCAATAATCTTGATAGTGACAAGCATCCCATGAACTCTGATTGGGCACTGCAATGATAAGATGACCATCTTTCTTAAGCTTCTGCTTCAATAATTGAATAGTTTCGTTCAGGTCATGTACATGTTCCATTACATGCCACATAGTGATAATGTCGTAAGACGCCTCAGGTAACGATTGGAGTTGCTCAGGCTTTAATACATCCAGTGAATAGCTCTTTGTTGCAAATTTAGATGCTTTTTCACTGGGTTCGATTCCAGTACAATGGTATCCGGATGAGCTCATCTCATTTAGGAATTCACCTGTACCACACCCATAATCAAGAATTCTCAAAGAGCTGCCTTGATTGCAGGATTGCACAAGTTTTCTTTTTTGTTTTACTGTATAGGATCTAACTTGTTGATAGATCTTAGCGATTAACCCTTTGCTGGTGTTTGAATGAGAGATGTATTCTTCCGACTCATAATATCCTCCAATGCTATCTTCATCAGGTCGGGGATTCGTAAATACCAATCCGCAATCATTGCAAATATGAAGCTTAAATACCTCCTGAGAGACACTGTGATCTGTCACTTCTTTAAAGAATGCATGACTTGATGAATCACATACCGGACAATTATTGAGAAGGGTTTCAGATGAATGTTTCACGTGGAACAATTGAATTAGCGACCTAAAAATACCATGAGAACCGAAATATCAGCAGGTGAAACACCTGAAATACGAGAGGCCTGACCTAGTGTGTGTGGCTTGATGTGTTGTAGTTTTTGTTTTGCTTCAGCAGACAAAGAATTTATTAAAGAGTAGTCGAATTCGGGTTTGAGAACAATGTGTTCCAGTCGGTTGATCTTTTCTACCATCTCTTGCTCTTTTTCTATATAGCCTTGATATTTCATACTGATCTCTGCTTGCTCTACAGCCTCTTCAGGGTACTCTTCAAGTTTATCTCTTAGCCACTGAGCAGAAGATGCAAGGTCAGTCATGGATACCTGAGGTCTGCCTATGATCCTTTCCAATTTTAATTTTTGTCGGATAGGTTCCGTATTCAGTTCAGATAACAAGGGGTTTATTTCTTCAGGTCCGATACTGGTTTTGTTAAAATACTTGATGATCTGATCAGTTCCAGTGCTCTTTGCTTCTACACGTTCCATTCGGGCACTGCTGGCAAGTCCTAATTCAAATGCAAGTGGAGTTAATCTAAGATCGGCATTGTCCTGTCTTAATAGAGTGCGGTACTCTGCCCTGGAAGTAAACATACGGTAAGGTTCATCGGTTCCTTTTGTAACAAGGTCATCAATCAATACACCAATATAAGCCTCTGATCGCTTAAGGATCAAAGCATCTTTTTCATTTATATTTTGATGTGCGTTGATGCCTGCCATCAACCCCTGACATGCTGCCTCTTCATATCCTGTTGTGCCATTGATCTGACCAGCAAAATAGAGGTTTTGAATTTGCTTGGTTTCTAAAGTTAACTCAAGTTGGTCGGGTGAGAAAAAGTCATATTCAATGGCATAACCTGGCCTGAACATTTTTACATTCTCAAATCCTGGTATAAGCATAAGAGCTTGATACTGAATATCTTCAGGTAAAGATGAAGAAAACCCATTCACATAAATCTCAACAGTATTCCAGCCTTCTGGTTCAACAAAAAGCTGGTGTCGATCTCTTTCTGAAAAACGGCTGATCTTATCTTCAATGGATGGACAATAACGTGGCCCTTGTGCCTGGATCCTACCAGTATACATTGGCGACTGATCGAATCCTTGTTTTAATATATCATGCACCTCCGGATTGGTGTAGGTGATATGGCAACTTCTTTGCGTTGCAGGTAATGGTGTATCTGTATAAGAGAATCTTCCCGGGATCTCGTCACCTTTCTGTTCCTCCATCTTTGAATAATCCAGTGAGCGGCCATCAACTCTTGGTGGAGTTCCCGTTTTCATTCTACCACTTCTGAACCCAAGTTCTACCAACTGTTCGGTGATACCGGTAGAAGCCTTCTCTCCGCTTCTTCCCCCACCAAATTTCTTTTCACCAATATGTATCAGTCCATTCAGGAAAGTACCGTTTGTTAAAACAACAGCCTTCGATTTGAACTCAATCCCCATGGAGGTTTTTACTCCAGTTACAGTTCCATTATCAACAATAATCTCGCTGACCATGTCTTGCCAGAAATCAACGTTTGGGGTCTGTTCAAGCATGCCTCTCCATTCCTCTGCAAACCGCATCCTATCGTTCTGGGTCCTGGGACTCCACATGGCAGGGCCTTTCGAGAGGTTCAGCATTCTGAATTGCATCATCGACCGGTCGCTTACAATGCCTGAATAACCACCCATGGCATCAATCTCGCGTACGATCTGCCCCTTTGCTATGCCACCCATAGCAGGGTTGCACGACATCTGAGCAATATTTTGAAGATTCATAGTGATTAACAACACTTTGGAGCCTAGGTTGGCTGCCGCTGCTGCTGCTTCACAACCGGCATGGCCGGCTCCTACTACTATGATATCGTAATTGGGATGCATGGTCTATTTTACTCCTTATCAACTCATTATGACCGGTGTGTCATTTTAACGAGGGGTGCAAAGATAAGGATTATAGGCCTGATTGCTAAAGTACACTCATTATCAGCCTATTTTATTCAAATTATGGTAACAACTGAAGATACTTGTTTTCAAGCTTTTTCATCCGGGACTTTTCAGCTTCCGTTCCATCACCATGACCGCATAGGTGTAACATCCCATGCACTATTACCCGATGCAGTTCTTCATACATACG
>Ga0055584_100001214_pt1 | contig 25283 bp, 33 predicted proteins | sample OSDHelmetaG_FD_58716 | JGI IMG/M metagenome (GOLD analysis project Ga0055584, IMG submission 58716) | Pelagic marine sediment microbial communities from the LTER site Helgoland, North Sea, for post-phytoplankton bloom and carbon turnover... | ecosystem: Environmental > Aquatic > Marine >...
TCATTTGACATTAATATCTTCCCATTCCTTACGTTTTGATATAATGTAACCTCACAACTCATGTAACTTCTTTTACCGTAACCAACTCCAGATTCACGCATATCTAAATCTATAATAGTTCTATGTGGATTATACGTCATTGGTATTGAATCATAAACATATTGCTTGACTCTTTTCTTCAATCCACTAATAACACTTACATAATGTTCTGTTTCTTCGTTGATTGGTTCACCCCATGCTGAGATGTTAATGTAAACACTTGTTGGGTTTTTGGAATCTACTGTTCCCGAAACAACTTTATAATCTTTATAAGTCTTTCCCATTTTAATTTCTTTTCCTTTTTTTATCATACCTGGTATTTTCTCTTAAGTATAAGGAAAATATTTGGATAAGTCAAATTTATTTTTTAACCCTACCAATAGATACAACTGAATTGATTTCTGGATAGAACTTAGCCTTCCAATCTACACTGATTAATTCACCAGTTACACTGACAATATCACACACAAAAGAATCAAAACCACCTTCTTCATCTAAAATACTACTAGCTTCTGAAATTACAACCTCAGCATGTTCATCTGGAATGAATTCACTCCACTCCTTACCAACACAAAAATCCTCACCATAACCAGTGACTTTTTTCCAATCACCATTAACAGCTATAAATGTCTTTTTAATTGGGTCCGTTATACAACGTATAACATAATCATTGTGTTTCTTTGAAACCTTATCAATGAATTCCAATTGTTTCAATTCCAATTTAGCAATGGTAAGTTGTAGATTGTTGGTTATTTCCTTTTGCATTTTTCTGTTATTTCAATTACTTTATCATCTATGTGAGACTTTATTACACTAATAAATTGGTTATTATCTTCTGACTTTGATTTGAGTACTTTTTGTAAACCCTTGGATGCATCCGATAATAATGGTAACATCTCCCTCAATTCATTTACTCTTGCCAGTTGTTCTTCTTCCAACTTTTCAGCTAATACCTTTTTTTCATCTTGAATACTTTTAAGCCATAACCACATAACATAGAATGTTGCCCCAGCCCCTCCAAATATTTGGACTAATGATTCTAATTCCATAATATTATATTAGTTTTCTCCTAACGCTCTATTTAAATCTAAAAGCTTACTAATATCATCAACAAACGTTTCAGACACAAATGAACCATTAAGTAATTTATCTTTCACATCTAATAATTTTTCTTTATCTGTAGATACTTTTAATTTCTCATTAATTAATGAAATACAACCCTTCAATGTTTCAGTATAAACTTCTTTCCTAGCTTCATCATTATTGTTATCTAAGATAACATTCAATACCTTATGCTCACCTTCGGTTAAGTCAGCATATTTTTCATTGAACTTATCAACTGATAAATTAACTAAAAGACTATTAGGGATTACCTCAGCGGATTCTACAATTACCTTCTCTTCATTTTCATTGATATACTTAACAATAGATAATCTACTACTAGTTATTTCTTTAACAGTAGATGGTGTTGGTTCAGTGAATATTAATTTTGAGATAGCTTCGTGTAAATCGTTGTTTGGATATTCTGAATCTAATCTTTCAGATACCATTTGAGACATATTAATCAACTTGGTATTTTCTGCGTCAATCTCTTCTTTTGAGAATTCATTTAATATATTGATATTCTCAGTTATAAATAGATTAGCAGAGAACTCATTCTCATCAACTCTATTTTCGATATTATTATAAATTAAAAATTGAGTCTTGAGTATTTTACTCTCACTCATACCCTTAATAAATCTTTTAACGATTGATTTCTTTTCTGCATTCTTATCCACTATGAATTCAGCTAAGATTTCATTAAATGCATTTTTTATTTTACCGAAGTTTTGCATGTGTTGTATTTTAATTATAAATATGTGTTTGGTGACAGAAAAACCGTTATTCTCCTATAGTGTCATCCAACTCATCAATCATTTTATTGATATCACCAATCATATTGTCAACATCTTCATTTATTTTCAAGTTCTTATCGTATATCTTTTCTCTAATAATATTTGGGGAATCATCCTTCTTAATTGATTCACTTAACCTATCTAAATAAGTTTTATTATGTTTATTTGTTCTAAGTATACTCTTACCTTTAAGTAAAGCTTTTTGCTCTGTAAGTAAATTTTCAGCTTGCTTGATTGATTCCTCAGTAGTCTCAGCACCCATGTCTTCACCACCAGCATCCGCACCAGCATCTTCTTCACCAAAATCAATTTCACCACCAGCATCTTCACCACCAAAGTCTTCACCACCTTCTGCGTCTAATCCTAAGTCTTCTTCTCCGAAGCCTCCACCTCCGAAGCCTCCACCTCCACCAGCTGGACCACCACCTTCTGCGTCACCACCTTCTTCACCTTCTGGTGCACCACCTTGTTTAGCAAGTTCGATATCACCATAAATTCTATCTACCTTATCAAACATACCAGTGTTCTTGATTACGTTAGAAGTGTTCTCAAGTTCAGCAGCAGCCGCTTTCTCCATTCTTTGTTCAAGAAGGTCTTGTTTGATTTCATCATCTGACCATCCAAGAATTTCTCTCTTAGCTTTAGTCATACTCATAGCACCGAACCCATTACCAGCATCATTAACTGCATCCTTGTAAAGTGTCATCTTAGATTGTAAGTGTTCAACCTTAAGCATCTCAGCTTGTACTGATGGGTTATTAAGTGTAAGTGTAAAGTTATCTAACTCTTCCTCAAATCCTAGAATATATAAGTGAACAATTGCTATCTTATTTAACTCTTGAATCATCGCTTGTTGAATTCTGTTGATTGTTCTTGAGAATCTAATATCTTGCAAGGCAAGGTTCTTTCCTTCACCAACAGCATCTTCAAATCCTAAGAATGATTTAGGTACTCTAAGTGCTGTAAACAATTTTCTTTGAAGATATTCAATATCTGCAATTTGGTCTAAGTTCTGTGCACCCGCAAGTGTATCAATTGGATTAGGTGCGCTCTCATCCCTAACAGGAATAAAGAAATCTTGGTCATTCGCCATTTGATTATATTTTAAATCAATTTGACCTGTTTGTGGGTCAATAACTGGCATACGTTTAAATCTATTTGCAATCTCATCTACGTATGGTCCTACATCTTCATCATCGATGTTACCAACATAAATCTTATATACTCTTCTCTCTGGTGCTCTTGTTACTCTATAGATAAGCATAGCATCCTCAGATAAAAGAAGTTGTTTCCAAATTCTTCTAGCCTTTTCAAGTACCGATGTACCATAAGGTAATCTTCTATCATCTCCTAATAAACGGAAGTGTGCCATTTGCCATGATGAGAATTCAATATCTCTACCCTTCCAAAAGAACTTCACTTTACCATCATCACTATCATCCGTACTTCTTGAAATAGCATCATACATATTCCCCTCTCTTCTTTCCATTTCGAAGTTAGGCATTTGTCTCACCCCAATAATTCCAGCCTTATCATCTATATTAAGATATACAAAGTCATCACCATACTTACATGTGTTTCTAGTCCACATAGGAAGCGTTGTATGTAAATCAAGTCTATTGTTGAATAGGTCTTTAAGTATCTTCTTAACTCTCTTTGAATCAGAATAAATATTAAGTACCTCACCTTTATCATTAACTGTAGTTGCCTCTTCCATCATGATATCTAGAGCAGCTGCAATTTCTGGATAGAACTCCATATTCTCGAAATCGGAATATGAACCAATACGTGTTGTTTCATAATGAATTGATTGTTGGAATAATTCACCATCAACCTTTTTCCATAACCCACCAACATATTTATTTTGTTGTGCTTGTAATTTCTGAGTTTCATATTCAGCTTTATCAGTAGTTTTTAACAACTCACCGTTACCAATTGAATATCTGTTTGTTTTTTCCTTAGGTACATTTACACCATCTGGTCCAAACATATTATTCATTCTCTGAAAGACCGTCAAATTCTTCTTAGCCATATTACTTTTTTATTAATTATACTGTATTTTTATTATAAATAAATACTTATATCACATAATCACATTCGACATATGCAATTCTATGTTCAATACCATCATCAAGTACAACTTGGTAAACATATGTAACCTTCCAATCCTCACCTTGTGAACGAGGTGTTGCTGTACAAAAGAATGCGTTCGCATTACCACCCTTTGCTATTTTAGTTGTTGGGATAGGTGACCATTTATAAAGCTCACCACCTTTTTGATTCCCATTCCTTCTAGTAAATACCTTTTTCTTAAATAAAGCCATAATTATTTTGTTCCACTAAATAACCACATGTAGTCCCCGTTAGGGTCTTGCATGTTGTTTGATACGTTAGGATTAAATCTTGGTCTAGGAGCAGTTTTCTTACCCTTGTTATCCTTAGATACAAATCCACCATCGTAACTTTTATTATTGATTTCCTCAACATTCTGACCACCAGTGGTCCAACTGTTAAGTATCGCTTTATTTTGAGCCGTAGCTTTCTTAAGGTTTTTAAATGAATATTCAAGAACCCACATAGCCATACCCAATGACATAAGAAGGTCATCGTGGTAACCATCCATGTGGTCTGGTCTACCATTCTTATATATAAATGTTTTCATTTCTGAAACCATTCTTCTTGACCTAATCTTAACGAAGTTCTCTCTTAATACCTTTTCCATGTTTGAAATCATTGGAAGACGAACTCCATTGGCGTTGAAACCTGGCACCTTTTCATTCTCCTTAACCAAACCTAATCTAGATTGGTTAGCTAAAACCTTACCCATTGCTTGTTTATCATGATGTAATAGTTTCTTACTATAATCCAATTCAATCAACTTAAGTACCGTTGAGACACCCATACCACCTGTAATATCGACAACAGTGTATGCGTTGTACATATTACCGTAATCATATACATATTGAGCTAGTATATCTGGTTGTACTTTACCTTGATACTCCATTACTTGTTCCATGGTTGTAAAATCAATGATAACTATTGTTGAACTATCTTCACCATCACCTCTTGATACATCGACACCCATAATATATTTATGGTCCACTATAGGTTCTTCCCATATCCAAAACTCTTGTTCAACACCCTCAACGAATTTAGGGTCACGAACATTTTTCTTATCGTGCATTTCAATGGTCTCATCTTCAATAACGTTACCACCAGAACCTAAGAATGATACATCTAACTCCTGTGCAATCTTTCTAGAATTATTATTAAGTGCCATACACATGTTCTCATACCATGTTGATGTTGGTTTCCAATCATCTTCAATTCTCTTAAGATAAGATTCAAGATTAAACTCAACTTCCTTCTCTACAATATCATCATTATCATCACCCTCAACTTTCTTGTACCATCTAAGGTCTTTATTGTATCGTGGGTCTTCAAACCAACGCATTTCAACAATATGGTAATTATTATCACCAGATTTAGATTGTTCGTATGTTTTATAGTAAAGTGGGTCCATACCGTTTGGTGTGGAAATTAGAATCACATTACCACCAGTAGATATTGATGACATGGCAGCTGCATATACAGCGTCACCATTATCAATGAAGGCTGCCTCATCAAATACAAGATATGTTGGTGTATATCCACGAAGTGCATCTTCCGATGTCGCAACGGCAATAACTTGTGAACCATTAGGTAATTCGATTTCTATCTTAGAATCAACAACGAAGATTGATTTTCTTTCGTTTTCTTCAGTACCATAATAATCAGAACCCCATATCCATCTTGGTAATTGCTTTAGATAATCCTTAATACCCTTTAAAAATTTTTGTGATAATTTAAGCTTATTTGCAATTACAAGTATAACCTCTGGGTTATCCTTATCAGCAAAACCAGCTTTAACCGCCATATAAGCTTGTGTAGTGGTAGATATACCAGCTTGCCTTGGCTTGGTAACTAAATTATATCTATGTTTCTCATAAGCGTTAACAATCTGCCTTTGCCTTGGGAATAATTTGAATGGTACATACCCTTCCTGTGTCTTATCGAAAGTTTCTAAAAAGTTTTCGATAGCATAGATTGGGTCCTTCAAACAATTGGCATACTCACTATATATTTCGGCTCTTGTTAACATATTCTTTTTATTATAAATATGTTAACAAGCCCAAATAGCTCTAAATCACAAACCCACCCATCTCTTGTTGGAGTTGTTTTTCGTTATAATTAAGCATTATTCGCATTTTTTCATACCATTCATTTGTTGGTTTATAACCAGCAAGTATTACTTTATCATAATATTCTGGTAAAACCCCAATTAGGGTGTCGATTATTTTACCATCTATTTCAATAACCCATTTAAGGTCTTTATTGAATCGTTCATCATCCCACCAGTTCAATTCAATTAAATTGAAATTATTTTGACCGCAAACAACACCCATGAAAGTTTTATGGAATAATCCATCCATACCATTAGGGGTTGAAACCATAATCAACCTACAACCAACAGCTAGTGAAGCATAAGTAGCCATAAATAACTCATCGTTCTTATCAATAAATGCTGCCTCATCCATTAATATATATGTTGGTGCCCACCCTCTGAATGCATCTGGTCTGGATGAGGTGACCTTAATCATAGAACCATTTGGTAATACAGCTTCTACTTGATTGTCTACTATAAAAATTGACTTACTTTCATTTTCTTCTGAACCATAGTATTCTGAACCCCAAACCCATCTAGGTAAAGTTAATAAAAAGTTCTTCATCTTAGCTAACATATGTTTACCCAAATCTAACTTATTTGATACCACCATAACCAATTCTGGGTTGTCTGGGTCACTGAAAGCCACCTTATGTGACAAATAAGCCTCACTTATAGATGATATACCAGCTTGTCTATATTTCTTAACTATATTTAGTTTATTTGTTTCGTAACCGTCTATAACTAGTTTTTGATTTGATAACAACTTAAACGGTACATAATCACCTACCACGTTATTCCAAATCTTAAAATAATTCTCAATAGAATATTGAGGGTTATTAACACATTTAATGTATTCCTTTGTAATATCAATACTTACCATATATTTTAGTTTTGATAAATATAATACGAAAATAAAAAAAATATATACTAAAACAAAAAAGCCTCACTAGGTGAGGCTTTCTTTTACAATAAGTCGTTTATGTCGATATCGTCTAAGTCATTTAGTGAGAATCCGTTGGAGTCGTCATCCCCAATCTCGTCTCGGTATTCATCATCCTTAATTCTACTCTTCGTTTCTTCAACTAATCTTGAAATGATTTCTTTACCTTCACTAGTCCCAGCCATGATTTCTCTCATCTTATGATTAAACTCTTCAATTGGTAATGAAGCTAATTCAGAATAAACATTATGTTTATATTTAAAATCTTCACCTTCAAATAGTTTTGTAAATCGTTCCCACAATGCTGGTCCTAATCTCATATCCCATGGTTCAGCTGCTAAGAAGTCAGCCTTACCAATTACGTATTCAGCCATCTTTTCCTCTTCTGGTAAACCATGTGCTGAAAGGATTTCCATAACACCCTTAACCAACTCATGTACAAGTACTGGGAATACCATACCTTGTGCGTGTATTTGACACTTAGGGTTTTCTTCTGTTGGAAGGGTAACACTAACAACACCACCATTAACTTGTTGGTCCATATTTGGGATAACAAAATAACAGTAATCAGCGGCTGCTATAAGTTTAGCATACTTAGTGCTAAGTGTTGGGTCTATATCTAATAATTCTTTCTTAACCATATGGAACATGTGACTTGACTTCTTAGCCGCCCCTTGTGTCATAGCATTAAGGAATCTTCTTTTATATACCCCAGCGTTAGCTTCTTTTATTTGAGCATGGTTATCAAATTCTAAATCTACAGCTACTGGTGACTTCTCACGCTTAGTACCTTCCATATCTATAGTAGAAGTCAATTCAGCTGTAATCTCACAAACATCCTCAGATATATTGTATTCATCTCTAATCATTTGAACAGCTAGGTCTTCAAGTTCTTTCTTATGCTTACTCTCAATCTCAACACAATCACTAACCATTGGTAATTGGTCATGCATAACTGCTTGGTTATCTATTTCACTAACCTCAAATTTCTCTTTGTAATTCTTCATTACATCTTCGAATCTCTCACCAACAATCTTTTGTTCGAAAGTCATTTCATCACTCTCTGGAAATATTGGGTGGTCACCTAATGAATGTTTTCTTTCCTTTAACTCTCTTTCAAGTTGTGGGTCCATTCTTTCACTATGACCCTCAGCATACCTAATGTTCTCATTCATTGGTTGCTTAGGTTTCCTTGCCTCATCTAAAGACTTCTTTGCTAGTTTTCTATAATCCATTACTTAATATCTTTTACTTTAACTGTTCTTATAACGTTCTTATTAGTCTTTATATTTTCATTTGCGGTATTTTGAGGTGCACCATTTTGTTCTGCTTTTGATGTAATTTTAAGTTGTGCAATTATTGCTGTAAGTTTTGCTCTTGGTACCCCAATTTTTTCAGCAAATTGCCCAATCATTTCTGCTTGTTCTGTTGGATTATCTATCTTTACTAAGTATGGTTGAATAGACGACATATCTAATTTTCCTAAAACCCTAGCAACATCGTTCTTAAGTTTTACTGGGTCATTACCCTCATCTATTGGTGTTTCACCTTCATCAGATGCTAATTGGTTCATAAGAGCTCTATAATCTTCGTATTCATCAGCTTGAACCTCTGGGTTCATTCCGTGTTCAATACCTCTACTTACAACACCATCACCCTCACCAACAATACCAGCAACAAAACTTTTAGCTTCTGGCTCGTCAATACCTAAACTATTCCCAGCGATATCAACTAAATTATCGATATTTGCTTCTAATTCCTTAGCATCAATAGGTCCTCCTTCATTTATGGTCTTTAACCCTTTAGTTATCTTCTTCTTTCTGTCCATTGCTCAATTCTTTCTTGTAATCTAATATTAGGTCATGTTCGTAAAGCTTTGACTCTACATCTTTTATTTCTTCACCGAAGTGAAAGTGTAATCTTGATTCTGGGTATACTTCATAACCATCCATATTCTCCCAAGCTAATCCAATTACCCCATCTACTGCATCCCATACTGAAAATGAATCATTATCTTGTATGACATTAAATTGTTTATCTGGTGATACCAATACACCAACTTTCTTTACCAATTCTTCAAATGGAGGGTTTGGATTACCACCAGCTGGGATTGAATCCCAACCATCACCATCAACATTTTCTTTTGTATCTGAAAAGATAAACTCATAGAGTGCAACACCCTTTCTATCACTCCCAATCACATGAATATATATCAAGTATAATTCTTCCATTATTATTCGTATTTACCTCCGTCTTCATCATAAGACGCATAAAGCTGTTTGTCAAAAATTATATCATTTACTAACATATCATTTTCACCTTGAAAGTTAACTAACTCATCATCAGTTAAAGGTTTACCATTTACATATGATGCAGAAGCTATAAATGCATCTACAAAGTCTGGATAATCATTAACCTTAACACCTTCAATGTTAATAGTATTAACATCAACCACACTCCCGTTGAATTCGATTCCTTCTGAATCACCTTCTTCATGCATCATTTCTCCAGCCTTAGGTGGTACTTTAACCTTATCTTTTCTCTTTGGTAAGAATGGTCTATCAATTTCTCTTTTTCTCTCTGGTTTTACTGTTGGTTTAGTAACAGGTTCCACCAATGGTTCAGCAGCTTCCATAATTTTGTCTTTATCTACAAAGGTACGATTTTTTTCTGACTCTTGCAAACCAGCACCCCAACGGTCATCATCTCCCCAACGTTTATCACCAGAACCCCAACGTTCATCTTTACCAAATCTAGAGTCTGCTTCTTCTACTGGTTCCTCACCAAAGTCGAAGTTGTCTTCATTCTCTACCTCATTATCTATTGGTTCTTCAATATCTTCTTCACCATCTACAGGCATGTCTTCTGGGTCCTCATTCCCAGAATCTTTAACCTTGTTAATAATATCTCGTTGGTCTTCTTTGTCCATCTCACCAGTATGTGTAGCGGATAATACAGAATTAACTGCAAATTTCTCAAGGTCAAAGTCTGGTTGACCTTCATCTTCGGTATATTGTCTTAGTGATTGTCCTAATTTTCCAGAAAGTTGTTGTATGTATTTTTCTGGGTCTGTATCTTCATCAGCCTCAACCTCAGCATCGAATGGTTCATCATCAAATGGTTTATCACCACCCTCAGCATCCATATCATCTAATCCAGCTAACGGGTCTTCCATTTCTGCATCATCTGGTAAAGGCATTTCATCTTCCATAGAAGAATCGGTTGAAGGGGCACTGCCCTTCAACACGTATTTTGTTTCCTCTAAATTTTTTGTATCTATGTTATAACCATCTTCCTCGTCTGCAAATAGACCAGTAGACATCCCATCAGAATGAGTCTCATTTATGATTAATTTATAATCCTTATAAATATCATTATTTTTATAATGGTTTATATCAGTTGTTAAATCTTCAATTGAAGCGAACACCTTAGGTTTACTGAAATATGGCTTACCATCTTGGTAAACCATTTTTGTTAATTCACTTTTAGACCAAACAATAGTATTAGCCTCAGTTATGTTTTTTTGTGATGCTTCACCAATTGATGAAATCCCAGAATCATTCCATTTATTACCTAGACTACCACCTCTTTTATTTAATTCGTTTGTTGAGATTACATATTTGTTACCATAAGAATCAGTCATTAACCAAGACTTACCACCATTTAATTTTTTAATTAACTCAAAATTAAAATTTCCCAAATCTGGGTTAGGTGTCAACATTCTTTCCTTACCAACAACTTTATTATCAGTAACAACTCGAACAAATACTAAATTATCTAGAAATTCAACTCCATCACCAGATTTCCATGCTTCTTCTGATTCACCTAAAGTTTTTAGTTCTATAGAATTTTCACTTATGCTTTTTTTTTTAAAAGTTCTGCTAATCTAAGAGTCTCACTTTCAGTAAGTCCTTCAAGGATTTCATTAACCTTATCACTTGGTGTAACGGAATCAATAATACCATCAATTTTTTCCATTGATTCAGCAATACTAATACCTTTGTTTGTTTTAGATTCAGTAATTTCTTCTTCCTCTACTACTTTACTTGGGTCAATCATCTCATCGATGTATGTTTCGTCCTCTGTTAATTCAACTTCTTCCATTACATGCTTTTCAGCGTGTGTACCAGTGTTACCATCTTTTGTTCCATCAGCCTTAGCTTTCTCGAAATCATCTTCTCCGATGTTATCACCAGTTGCAAGGTTATCACCAGAAGTCTTTTTATCAACCTTAGCGTCACCACCGTTGATGTCTGTTCCCTCGTTTAATAGGTTATCATTTCTAAGTATGTTGAATACTTTCTCAGTACCTAATGATTCAGCCAATGACATGAATTTAAGGTTTAAATGTTTAGTTGCCTTAGCATATGAAGGATAAGCCTCACTCTTTTTGTTCATAAGACCACCCATGTAATTGAAATCCTCAGTTACTAAGTTTTCAGTCTTATCACTAACCTTGATGTAATACTCACTGTTTTCTTTAACGATAGCGTAAGCTTTACCATCTGGTCCCATTTTGGATATTTCTACAACAGACCTATTTACACTTTCTTTGATTGGTGTTATATCCATCAAGTCTTTCATTCTACTGATGTTCTCCTGTCCTTTTAATCCAACTGGTCTTATATTTGAGTTTTTCATGTTTATTAATCTTTTTATATAAATATTAGTGATTTCTGTAAAGTTATAAAATTATACCAGCAGTTCCACCTGGGTCCGTAGTACTAGCAGCATCACCAATAACATATACATTGGCAGTTGAACTTATTGTATTTACTACCACATCTATTGTTGACCCAGCAGCCATAACCACTGTTACCCCGTTAATTACGGGAGATGCACCAGCACCAGCATAAACTTGTGTATATGTGTAACCGCTAGTATCTGCACTTGATGATAAATGGATAATTGAATTAATTCCGTTGTGTAATGGCATATCTATTTTATTAAAATTCTACTTTATAAATATAAATATCTCTAGATAATAAAAAAAGCACCACATGGGTACTTTAGTTACATTTTAAACGGATATCTTACCCTTTATGGGTGGATGTGACTCATAATCAAGAAACTGAACATCATCAAACGTATACGAAAAGATATCATCAGCTTTTTTCAATTGAAGTTTACATAACTTCATTGGTATTCGACCAATTTGTTCTAAAGATTGTTCTAGATGATTCGTATAGATATGTACGTTGGTGAGGTCACCGATTAACTTATCTGGAACCATATTACATTGTTGTGCAAACATCTCTAACAACAATGCATAACTAGCTATGTTAAATGGAAGTCCTAAGAATGTATCCACCGAACGTTGGTGCCACTTAAGTGAAAGTTTACGCTTTGGGATTATTTTATCTAGTTGTTTCTTACCACTTTCTGTTAGGGTACCATCTTCGTTACTTTGACTTTTAGAAACAAATACGTTATGAGTATTAAGCCATTCTATCCTTTCTTCATCAGTCAATTCCTCAGTATATAACTCGAAGGACCAATGACAAGGTGGTAGTGTCATTTTATCTAAATCACTAACATTCCAAGCACTAACCATAATTCTACGAGAGTCTGGATTAAACCTCAGCTTATCAATCACATCTTTAATTTGGTCTACATTACCATTCCACTTTCTCCATTGGTGACCATAAATAGGACCTAACCCACCCCATTTATCGGCAAAGTCTTTATCTGACTTAATCTTTTCTGAATACTTATCCTTTGACATCTCATCGAAGCCAGTATCATACCAATCTAACCGCTCGAATTTTTTATATGCATCTGGTGTCCAAATATTAACTCCATTATCAACAAGGTATTTTACGTTGGTGTCACCGTTTAAGAACCAAAGTAGTTCATGGATAATACCCTTTGAAAACATCTTCTTAGTTGTAAGAAGAGGAAAACCATCAGACATATCAATCTCAAGTGTGTGTGAGAAAATAGAAATAGTAGGAGTACCAGTTCTATTTTCTTTAATCACACCATTATCAATTATCTTATACAAAAGGTCGGTATAACCCTTATCAACATTAATCACAAGCACAAAGCTTTAATGATGCGGCTCCACCTAACTCACCATGCTTTACAAGCATCTCCCCAAGTCTTTCGATTGATTGTTTAGTTAATATTGGACTAGTTTCATAAGCAGAAACAATAAGTCTCATCTCATCAACAAGACCTTCCTCAAATTTAGTAAGGGTATCAGCTTTAGCTTGGTTTACTTCGTTGATTAATTCTTGACCATCAACAGCATCATTCTTAGTAAAGCTATATGCTTTAATCTTAGCGTTTAATACCACACCTTGACTGTCAGCAGTCTCGAATCTCATATAGTCTGTTTTAGATACATCGTTATACGTGTATGATGCACCGTGCTTAAAGAGTACGGTTAAATTTTTTCCATTCCATTTTGAGCCTAGAATATTGCTTGAATCATAGAGTGCATTTACTACTCCGTCTTTTTCTGTTCTTTTTACTAACATGTGTTTTAAGATTTACTTTTTTGTTATTTTCGTTATACTCCAAATATACGCTATTTATTATTAAAAATCAAGGTTGTTTTAATAATAAATTTGTAGTATATTTGGAAGATATGAAGAGAGAAATAATACCAAAAGTAAAAAGAATCATCAATGACTCGATGGTTATAGCGAAAGATATGGATGATGTAAATGTTAGACCAGAACACATCACACTTTCGATAATAAAAAATAATAACAATAAATGTATTGATATTTTAGAAGCCCTAGGTGTAGATATCAATATACTCTATGACTTAGTCTATGACCACTTAAACAAATCAGACTTAACACCTAGATTAGTTAATGCTAAGAAGTTAAAGAGACCATTCTGTAAAATAACCAAACTTATCTTTAATTCTGTTGATGAAGAGTGTGAAGGAGTTGATGATACTATGATTGACACCACACATTTAATGTTAGCAATCCTAAAGAATAATACACAAACTAAGAAGATTATATTAAATATGGGTGTGAATTATAAGAGTTTTAAACAAATGATTAAACAAATGAGAGAAGATATTAATAATTCCACAAATGAAGATGAATATGATTTTGGTAACGAAGGTGGAACTGGTGGTAAAAAATCTAAGGGGAAAATTAGTGCTACTAAAACACCAGTCTTAGATAACTTTTGTCGTGATATCAGCAAGGCTGTTGATGAAGGGAAGATTGACCATGTTATTGGACGTGAGAAAGAAATCAAGAGAGTTTCACAAATACTATCTAGAAGAAAGAAGAATAATCCGATTCTTATCGGTGAGCCAGGTGTTGGTAAAACTTCCATCGTTGAAGGGTTAGCCCAACTAATCAAAGATGGTAAGGCACCAATAACACTTTTAGATAAGAAATTATATTCATTGGATTTAGCATCTATTGTTGCTGGTACAAAATACAGAGGTCAATTCGAGGAAAGAATGAAAGCTATCCTTGAAGAATTAAAGAAGAACCCAGATGTTGTTTTATTTATTGATGAAATCCATACAATTGTTGGGGCTGGTAATGCTTCTGGTTCTTTAGATGCATCAAACATCTTCAAGCCAGCATTGGCTAGAGGTGAGGTTCAAGTTATTGGAGCAACAACACTTGATGAGTTCCGTGAGAACATCGAGAAGGATGGTGCACTTACAAGAAGATTCCAACAAGTATTAATTGAAGAGCCAAGTTTAGAGGAAACAATTACAATACTTAAAAATATTCGTGATAGATACGAGGCACACCACAAGGTTACCTATACTGATGAAGCTATTGAGGAATGTGTTAAAATGGCTGATAGATATATTTCTGATAGAGCAATGCCAGACAAGGCAATTGACATCATGGATGAGGCTGGTTCATCAACAAATGTAAATGTTGAGACTCCAGAGGAAATAAAGGAACTAGAACTTAAGATAGATGTTATCAAGGAGGAAAAAATGTTAGTTGTTACTAAACAGAAATACGAGAAGGCTGCGGCACTTAGAGATGAGGAACGTAAAATAAACGATGAGTTGACTAAAGCTAAGGATATTTGGATTGAGAGTATGTCTAAAGAACAAACTGTTGTTGATGTGGACTTGATTAGTGAGGTTGTATCAATGATGACTGGTATTCCATTATCTAAGATATCTACACAAGAAAGTAAGAAGTTACTTGAATTGGATACAGACTTAACTGGTAAAGTTATTGGACAAGATGATGCAGTAAATAAAGTTGTTAAGGCAATCAAGAGAAGTCGTATCGGAATTAAAGACCGTAAGAAACCAATTGGTTCATTCATTTTCCTTGGACCTACAGGTGTTGGTAAGACATACCTAGCTAAATTACTAGCAGAGCATGTATTCGGTGATGAAGATAATCTTCTTAGAATGGATATGTCTGAATATATGGAGAAGTTCTCAGTGTCTAGACTTATTGGTCCACCGCCAGGTTACGTTGGTTACGAAGAAGGTGGTCAATTGACTGAAAAGGTTCGTAGAAAACCACACTCAGTTATCTTATTTGATGAGATTGAGAAAGCACATGATGATGTATTCAATCTACTTTTACAACTACTAGATGAAGGTCACTTGACTGATGGACTTGGTAGGAAGGTAAACTTTAGAAATACACTTATCATCATGACATCTAACATTGGTGTCAAAGAATTATCTCAATTCGGAACAGGATTAGGATTCAATACTGGTGCAGAGATTGCAAATGAGGAAGAACGAGCAAGAAATATTATCGAAAAAGCACTCAAGAAGAAATTCAAACCAGAATTCCTTAATAGAATTGATGATACAGTTATATTTAACGGACTTAGTTCAGAAGATATTCACAAAATCATTTATAATGAATTAGAAAACCTAGAAGGAAGGATAAATGAAATGGGGTTTGAACTTAAATTGGGTAAGAATGCTATAAAGTACTTAGCAGATAAAGGATATGACCCAGAGTACGGTGCAAGACCATTAGCTAGAACAATCCAACGATATGTTGAAGACCCAATTGCTGATGAAGTCTTATCTGGTAACGCATCAGAAGGTGATACACTAAGGATTGATTATGATGAAAAGTCCGAGAAGATAGTGATAAAGGTTATCAAAAAGAAGAAACCAAAAACAAAATAAAGAAAAGGCGCAATTTGCGCCTTTTTTTATGTATTTATAATTATGGTTATTGTAAAAACACTACTAAGGGAAGAGTTAATTTTAAATGAAAAGAAACGATTATTGTCGGAAGAATCATTAAGATTAATTAATGATTGGGAACATGTTAATCATATATTAGGTATTAATACAAGTCTTAATGAACACTTAGACCTATCAATTAGAAAAAGAATTATTGAAGAACAATTACTTTTTGAAGATATGTTATCATCAATAAAAAGCTATGTAAAAGATAAGTATGATAAAACTGTTGAGGTTGTAAAATCAATACCAGATATAATGGTATTATTAAAAGACATGGTCCAAAGTAGAAATACAATGATAGTGAGTAATTCGTTGATGGGTACAAATCTTGAGACTGGATTACAAAAATTCACAACAACCATTGAGGTAATTGTAGATAAGATTAAGGGTAAGGCTGCTAAGGTTGCAGATAAAATCTTAGGTGTCCTTAAAAAAGTAACTGATATAATTAAAAAACTACTAAGTCAAGATGGTTGGAGGGGGTTCTTATTAAAGGCTGGTTTATTATTGTTAATTAATTATATCTCCATAAAGTTAATCAAACCAATAGAAAATAGTATTGAAACTCTTACAAGTGGATTCGCAACATCATTAATAAGTTCTTTGGATTTTTTTAATGGTTTAAGGGATATGATGAAAAACTTATCCTCTATAAAACCACTAGTTGGGTGGTTAACTGGTATAGGATTATCAATAGCGATGATTTCTGATGTTTTCACACCTGTTGCTACTAAGGTTAATAAGTGGAACAAAATGATAGCTAGGGATACACCTAAGAAAATACGAAAAAAGAAAGTGTAATGAATAAAGATAAATTAAAGGGTGGTAAGGCTGATAAGATGACCAAGAAGGACATCGCAGACAAATTTAAAGTGTCTATTCAGAAGGTTACCAAAGAACTTGATATGGGTACCAAGATTGAAATGGAGCATGTTAATAGTAAAAATTTAGCTAAAGAAATTGCTATGGACCATCTTGTTGAGATTCCAGATTATTATACACGTCTAAAGAAGATGGAAAAAGATGGTAAGAAAAAATGGCACATCAAGGAATCTACTAAATTAAACATCAAGAGACTATTCAGAGAACATGTTGAGCTTGGGGTAACTGACGAAACTACAGATACTACTACGTTTAAGTTATTATACAACGATAGAGATGCTGGACAACTAGCTGTAGCTGTAAATGATTCCATGAATCAAGCATTAGAATTAGTATTTGTTGAATTACACCCAGATTATAATACATTTTATATGACTATAATCAAAGAAGCTATTCACGCTATATTTAAAGAGTTTGAATCGTCTCAAACAATTCTTGTGACTCCTACACCAGAAAGTAGAGCGTTCTGGGCTAAGATGGGAGCTAAGAGGCTTAACGACTCATTTATGATGATTCAACGAAGTCACTAAGAATGTGACTTCGCATAATTTAATTTTCTCATAATACCTGTAATATAGTGGTGATTACAAACTACACCACCATCACGGATATAAATTCTACATCCACCATCACCCATATTATATGATACTAACTGAGTATCAACATCACCTTTCTTTTCAAGACTCTTACTTGTAAGGAATCCCCACATTATAATATTATTAACTGGGTTAGATAACCATTCTTTACACTTAGCAACCTTAGTAGATGTTGATTGTTCTGTATCAAACACAAATGTAAAGTCTGTTGCACCTAGTGTTTTTATTAAATTAATATCGTTAGAATCAGCATATGTTTTTAACATCCATTGACATGTTGATGGGATTATCTGTGTGAAACCAATTGCCCCACCAGAACTAACAACCAACCTACCATCATCATAGTATTGTTTTGCGCCAGATTCTAATAATATTTGTCCAGTATACATTTGCCTATGATAATCTGTTACATCTAATTTATACGCACTCATAACCCCTACGAAAAACCTTGTCGTTGTAGTATCAATATTAGGGTTAAATGCTTTAAACTTCGGATGAACATAATCAAAATTAGTACCATCAAACTTTTCAATTAATTTATTATCAATGCGTTGTTTAACATTAACACTACCTAATGGTACTGGAATGGAATCAACACACTTATCAATGTCCAACCTCTTAGTTGGATTTAGGTTGTTACCCAAATCCTTATCCATATCAGTATTTGTATATAATATTTTACCTATCATAAAGGTTGAAAATATTAACATAATTATCATTATTGTACTTAAGTGTTTCATAATTTCTAGTTTAAGGGTGCAAGTTACTAAATATAAATCACTTATGCAAATCTTTTCCTATATATTCGTGACTGAAACATATTCGTTTGTTGTCTGCATAGTGATTATTAAAGAGATTCTCGTGGGTAACATCCTTTCTAAGCTTTCTATTTTTAGAGGTTGGTTTCCATAAGGGTGAGGTCTCACGATAGAAGCCCATGCGGGGGTGTGCAGTCCTTGAAAAATATCGATGACCTTGGTTAAGGTGAATCTCTGCAATGGCATCTGAAAACCTTACACCAATACCCATACCTTGATAATCTGGGAGTATTACAGTTCTATGACCACGCCAAGCATTCTTGATGTAACCATTAGGCATTGTCATAGAGGCACCGAATGCAACTAATTGTCCATCCCAATACCCAGCATAACATCTTGATGCATTAGATAGGTCACCAGTTAAATAATGATGGTCTTTAAACATTCCCCATAGGGACTTGTCAATTCTGTGTACGTCGATTTTGATTTCTGGTCGGGTAAAAAAAAACCGTCAGTGAACTCACCAACATCTGTATCTATAACCCAATCTGGTTCAATCCATTCAAGTATATCTCGATGACATGTGGATAGGACCACATTCTTAATATTATTTTTCTTTACATAACGTGACAATGCAACAGAAGCAGCCTTAGCAACATTCCTATCAACCACTGAACTAAATTCATCTATTACCGCCCCATCCTTTATCTTCCTTGCTAAATCGGCTCTAAATTGTTCACCGTTGGATAAGAATTGAAATGGTCTGTACCATGCTGGTATTGTATTGAGACCAACAGCCATTAATCGATTCATTGCGTCATCTGGTGTTTCGAAGTGTGATACGATTGCCCTACTATTGAACCAAATAGGCTCTTCTTCTTCTCCAAAGTCTTTTAATAATGTTGATTTTCCAGAACCACTAGAACCCACAATGACTCCAATACCAAATTCATTAGGTATCTCTGGTTTCATCCAAGGATATGTTTCTGACTTTCCGTTAGATGTACAGTCGAAGGCTTTCTCAGCCGCAGCAATAAACTCATCGTGGTAAATATCTACCGACAAAGGGGTTGTACTTCTAATTAACTTTATCATAGATTAAATATACTATAGTACATCTCAATGTAAACGCTAAAGTTTAGGGAATAAAAATAGCCAGTAACAATTAAGTTACCAGCTATGATTTATTTAATTTTTTAAGTTTTTTACTTAACTGTTTTAGTTACTTTCGCATTCAAAAGCATCTTCTCTAGTTTCGCAACTCTTGATTCTAAAAGAGAGTTTTTATGTGCTGATTTCTTTTCGTTTTCAGCAATCCATACTTTCTTTTCAGAAGCAACAGCCTCAGTGATAATGTTATCGATTAAATCAACTAAGTTGTTTTCTTCAATGAAGACAGTTTTTTGTTTTGTGTTTTTTGACATACCTATTAAGTTTAAAAAAATATTATCTTTAATAATAAATATATTGAAATACCACAAAAATCTTAGTAATACAAAATAAATTATATTTTAATATTAACTAATCTAAGTATTGGACTCAATAACAACATTAAAGAGTCTAACTAAATCACTTATTGGTAAGTGTTTTATCTTAGCAAAGATACTACGTGCCTCATTAATAGAGGTTGCATATACCTTGTTAATTACCTCACCGTCCTTAGTCTTTAATTGAAATTTATGCATACATCAATAAATATACTAAGGACGGGGTAAAAATCAATAGTTAGCAAAGATTATCAGCTGCTTTTGAAGCTGCCCATGCTTCTGGTTTAACCTTATACTCATAACCCATACCTAAGATGTAACCAACCGCCTCATTTAAAGCACTGTTAGATGCACCTCTATCTGGGTCTGGGTTGATGTCAGCGTGAATCTCTAACTTGATTCCATACAAATCTAACAATGGTGCAATTTCATACGCCACTTCAATAGACTTACTTACTTCTAATACCATTCTTTGGTTAAGAACCTCAAGTTCCCTATGCTTCTTAGCCCTAGTACTAGCCTTCATTTCTTCCCAGAATGTTGCACCGATAATCATAGCACCACCACCTTTCATAATTTCAGTACCATCCTTATCTAACCCAAGACTTCTTTCTGTTGAGATTAGGATTACTGTAGCGAATTTATATCCACCACCCTTCTTTTGAGAATCGGTACCAACAGCTACCTTTAATCTGAATCCTTTTTCTAATTCTTCATCAAATAACTTTTCTAAGTACTCAACAATTGGCTTACCAATTGGACCAGCATAATCACCTTTACCTTCTCTTTTCCATTTCATAACACTCATAATTTTACATTTTTAATAACCTCTATTCATAAATAGAAGTCTATTAACAAAAAAAGCCCCACAATTGTGAGGCTTTAATTATCTTTTATTATTATTAGTTAAACTTTACACTTGGTAATAGTTCCACTAATTTTTGATAATTGTTCTCACTAATATCTTTTTTATTTATCGCTAGTCTATATAGTTTCCCACCTCTAGACTTATCTAACATCTTAATTGACTCTGGAATAACCGTAATGGGATTCCCAACTAAGTTAAGAAACTCTAAGTTTTTAAGTTTCCCTAATTCACTTGGTAATTCCTTTATTTTATTCCCATTCAACGAAAGAAGCATCAAATTTTTCAATGACCCAATCGATGGATGTAAAACTGATAATGATGAATCCATAATAACCATCATCTCTAATTCTTTAAATCTAGATACATCTGGTAATTTAGGTACCTTACGCTTCTTATTTGAAGTCCCAGAATCAATCTTTATAATCGGTGTCTCTTCATCAAAGAATTCAAACAACGATTCAGTAAACCCAAACTCAGTCAAGATATCAATATAATAGTTACTATCAACACCGTCTTTAAAATCCTTAGCCATCCCCATCAACTCACTACCTAAGTAGTTTGTTAACCCAACACTTCTTGTTAAGACTTCATCATATAAATCAGTATTCTTATGTATACCATTACTCCTATCCTTAATCTGTCTAGTTTCAAAGTGTAACTGATAAATATTCTCATTTAACCCTTCAAAGAACCCATTATCAATGACAATGTAGATATCTGCTTTATCACCATTGGGTTTTCTATAATTCTCAGTATAATTTTTAAACATACCATTACCAGCCTTAGCTGTACACCAACTTGAAAACCTATCAAAGATAACATTAGCATCCAATGTTTTAGGAACAAATACCGTGTATCGTCTATCTTTAAACGGTATTGTTGCTTGTCCCATATTTACATATCTATTCATTATACTTTCAATCTCGCTTGGGTCTCTTATAATGAACGGGTCTACCGCATCAAATAATTGACTTAAACTTCTATATTCATTTATGTTGGTGATGTCCTTAAACCCCTTAAGACTATATTCAGCCATCTCCCTAAACTTCTTCTTTCTTTTATTCGCCTCGAATAGTGTTAAGTATTCATTAGCTTGTGGTAAGTCCTCTTCAACAAATCGTCTTGCCTCAGCATCATACCCCTCCTTTAAATCTCTACAGAATGTATTAAGCATCCATTGTAAACAAATTTTGTTCGGTGTCGGGTCAGCACCAACCATAGCCGTAAATACATTATATGCTACACTAACTTTAATAATAGGGAACCCCCTTTTATTTGGTTTTGATGATACTACAGCAATCACCAAGTGATTTTCACGACCACCATATATTTTTATTTTTTCCCACCCTTCCTCATGTAAACTATTACGTTTATCATTAGCGTTACCATCTGAATCTGTTTCAAACACATCAAACTTTTCCGCTAAAAATGCTAACCTTTCGGTTACGTCTAATTTACTCATTACTATTAATTTACCACAAAGGTACTAAAACTAAATGATATAAGCAATATTATTTCAAAAAAAAAATGTGACCGAAGCCACATTTCCTTATTGATAAAATCTTTTATATTTATCTTCGTCAATATAACATTCTATTTGTTCTTTCATAAGCCATATTACACTACTGGAATAATCCCCTCGTTGTATTATGTCATAAAAAACCTCATTAACATCTTCACCATCGGTTATCCTATATTTGATTTCATCGTAGGTATTATAGTCATGTTCTTTTTGTAATTCAAATATTATTATTCTATATGTTTCATCTCTGTACCCATTATCATCATCAATATTAATTAATGTGGTTCTAAGTAATCTCCCATACATTTTCTCTAGTGAATTATTATTACTGAAACTTGCTTGTGTTTTAAAATTAGTATCTTTCATGTGCCAATTTTTTACTTTTATTTTATAACAATAAATAGCATTGAGATACCCGTTTCGACTAGAAAATGTGTTAAATTTTTGGTTATCTTTGATTCCTTAATGTATGCCCAGAAAATAATTATGAAAAATTATTTATCTTATTATATAACCTTTCAAGTTCATCAGTTCTACCATTAATTTCTTTGATAACTTCTATGCATGCATTGTTTGGGTCTTCACGATTTGTTAATCTATACAATAATTCTCTAACTTTTAAAGTATCCTTTATGTTGTGTTTTAACTCTACAATGACTTGATTATAAGTAGCCCATTCTTCCTTGTCATGTGTTGAACCTACTATTAATGCTTGTGTAACTTCGTTTAAATATTCGTGTTCTAAATTGGTCGTGAATTCTCCATAAGATTCTCTAAGTGCTTTCCTTATTTTATTCTTCAACCCCATACCCAATCCATTATCTCAGCCCAACGTTTTTCGTTAATTTATAATTCTTTATATCACCATTTAACCAATCTAAAATAATCTGCTTTAATAATGACTTCCCAGCACCCTTATGTTTGTATTCTAAATAATAAAATAAATGTTCTGGTGAAACCATTTCATTGTCAGCTTTAATCTTGACAATTGGTTGTTCAAAATATTCACCACCCTCACGATACATTCCAACCGTTGGTTCATAGTTAAGATTTAAGTCATCAACCACGTTCTTTATGATGAATTCATAATCATTTGATTCATTCATCACAAACTTAGTTAACAGTAAGCCTTGTCTATCGTTTATTTTAATTTTCATTAACTTTATTGTTTAATAATAAATATTTCCCAATCATTGAAAAAGCTAAAATGTTAGACTAATTCATCAATAATTTTTTGTAGTGCACTTAACGAATGAACACCATTTATTCTTGTACTTTCCTCACCATCTTTAAAGAAAATTATTGTTGGTATAGTTCTTATACCATAAGCTGCCGCTGAAATTCCACTATCATCAACATTAACTTTACCAACGTTAACACCTTCATTATTTTTTGCTAATGAATCAATTATTGGTCCTAAGGTTTTACATGGACCACACCAAGGTGCCCAGAAGTCTAATACTACGATACCCTCATTAATGAATGTTTTTATTGTTTTGTCGTCCACCACTATACTTTTCATAATTTCTATGTTTATTTATAAATACATTAAATATTCAATGACGGATACAACATTAATATGGAAAGCTATGAACATAATGATACTGGACTCACATCCAGCAGTTTATCAATATGTTAAAGGTCAAAGTAAAAGTCGTGATGGTGCGGTCATGCGTGTAACTGAGGTCGCACATAAACCATTTATTGGTGTCTTCCCAATATCTAAAGTAAGGGGTGTTGCAAGAGAATACTTGAAAATGAAGGAATATGAATACAAGGCTGGTAGAATTAAAATTAAATCAATCTACTAATTCCCAGTTAACCTTTTTCATATATCTAATAGCCCTTTGGTATCTATTCCATCTATCATTAATAAAGAACCCACAACATATGTCACCAATATCTTTATCATTCAAAGAAAACGTTCTATTCGCCTTATAGGATATATAACTTAAGACATTTTTATCCCTACTAGATAAATTATCATTTATTATTGACTCTTTAAGTCGTTCACAAAATGAATTGAAAGTTGTTGATTTAGAACCAGACCTTGGGTATATTACCAATGCCCATTCACATAATGAATACTCAACCCAACGTCTTAATTTATCTTCACTATCCATTACCCAAATATACGTTATTTTTAGTAAAGTTTCAAGTATTTATTTTTAAAGTTATTATGTTAAAAGAACCAGAAGATGAAATTGATGATTGGGAAGAGTTTGGTGACCATATGATTACCTCATTTTAATCTTTACCTTTACAAATAAAAATCCTATTATTGTATATGAAAAATATGATAATAAAATTCTTAAATAAAAATTTCTATTGTTCTATAGAGGGTGGTTGTGTATATAGTATTGATAATGATTCGATTGAAATCGGTTATTCAAATTTAGAGGATTTCATTAGAAGGACATTTGATTTAGAGGAAGATTATTCTTACGCAATAACCTTTAATTGGTTGTTAGATAATAACGCTCCATTAATTAAAAAGAATTGGTACCGTCAATTTGTGGATAATATATCAATTGGTGGTGATTACGAACAAACCTTAACTGAGGATATTGACTTTGAATATATTATTGTAAATGAATGATGAAATTATACTTAGATTTTTAAAAGAGGGTTTTCCAATAATAAGGATGCGTGTCAACGAGAATGGATACCCATCAACAACTGGAAATTTTAAACGAGTAATTAAAATTGAGGAAGATGGGAAGGTATATAAACTATCCAACCCAAATGAACGATATAGTGCGATGTATTCCCTATCTCTGATACTCTGTCGTGTCTTTTATTTAAAAACTGAGGCTGTACTACCATTTATAAAGAAACACCTTCACATCACTTAGTTTCTACATTTCGTAATCTAAGGATAAAATACCCAGCAAAGAATAGATAAAGCCATAGATGC
>Ga0055584_100001216_pt1 | contig 25277 bp, 21 predicted proteins | sample OSDHelmetaG_FD_58716 | JGI IMG/M metagenome (GOLD analysis project Ga0055584, IMG submission 58716) | Pelagic marine sediment microbial communities from the LTER site Helgoland, North Sea, for post-phytoplankton bloom and carbon turnover... | ecosystem: Environmental > Aquatic > Marine >...
ACGTCACGCTCAAGATAAGTGCGAACCAGATTTTCCAGCCAGTCCATGGCCAAGTCATCCTCTGTTGCCAGATAGCTGTCGGGAAAACCTCCCCGCAGCCAAAGGCTCTGCCGATCCTGTTGGTTACCATCAATCTCAGCAACGTTCAGGCCGCTCATCTCGATATAACTAATCCGACCTGCCAGGCTTTCTGAAAACTGACGCATCAAATCCATTGATGCCGATCCAAGCAGCAAAAACTGACCCGCTGTACGACCCTGCTCCCGATTTTTATCGATCAGACCCCGTAGCACAGGGAATAATTCCGGGCTTCGCTGTATTTCATCCAGTATAACCAGCTTATCGGCATGAGCGCTTAAAAAACTGGTGGGATCGCTGAGCTTCAGCAGATCCTCTGGAGCTTCCAGATCGAGGTAAATTGAATCGATGCTTTCAGCAATGGTCTTTGCGAGCGTAGTCTTGCCGACCTGGCGCGCGCCAAGCAATGTGACCGCAGGCACTTGTGCGATCATTGCTTGAAGTTTCTGTGTAATTTGGCGCCCCAGCATACCTGGTATTTTAGGAATTGTATTCCGAATTTACAAGGTATATGCCAATAATCAATTCAGCTTCTTTGTCTTGCTAATGCCAGCCAGTGCCAGCCGTACCAGCTCATTCCCACTCGATAGTTGCTGGCGGCTTACCGGAAATATCATAAGTAACACGACTGATACCGCGCACCTCATTAATAATTCGACTGGAAATTGTGCCCAGCACTTCATAGGGCAAATGGGCCCAGTTTGCGGTCATAAAGTCCACTGTCTGTACGGCCCGAAGGGCAATCACATATTCATAGGCACGATTATCACCCACTACGCCCACAGATTTCACTGGCAGGAATACCGCAAAAGCCTGACTCACCTGATCGTAAAGTTCGTTGCTGTAAAGCTCTTCCATAAAGATTGCGTCCGCCTTGCGCAGAATATCGGCGAATTCTTTTTTGACTTCCCCAAGTATCCGCACACCAAGTCCGGGACCCGGGAAAGGATGACGGTTAATCATTGCGGCTGGCAGCCCGAGGTCAATACCAATCCGGCGCACTTCATCCTTAAACAACTCTCGCAGCGGCTCCAGCAACTTCAGATCCATATGTTCCGGCAAACCACCCACATTGTGGTGTGACTTGATCACTTTTGCCTTACCATGTTTACTGCCCGCAGACTCGATCACATCGGGATAAATCGTACCCTGGGCCAGCCATTTTGCATTGGAAATCCTGGCAGATTCCCGTTCGAAAATTTCAACAAACAGATTACCAATAATTTTGCGTTTCTGTTCCGGGTCGCTCACGCCCTGGAGGCGATCAAGGAACTCATCTTCGGCATTAACCCGTATCACCTTTACCCCCAGATGATCAGAGAAAGTCTGCATCACCTGATCTCCTTCATTCAGTCTAAGCAAACCGGTATCAACGAAAATACAGGTTAACTGTTGACCAATAGCACGATGCAGCAACGCAGCAACGACTGATGAGTCAACACCACCCGATAAACCTAGGATGACGTGCTCATCGCCAATTGTCTGCTGCACATCTGCAATCTGGGAGGAAATGATATTGGCAGCAACCCAGTCAGAACCACAACCACATACCTGGTGGACAAAACGGGAAAGAAACTGCTTACCTTCCAGGGTATGAGTGACCTCCGGGTGAAACTGCACACCGTAGTAACTGCGAGCTTCATCCGCGATGGCCGCATAGGGAGAATTAGCACTGGAGGCGACAACCGTAAATCCTTGCGGCAATGCGGTCACCCGATCTCCATGACTCATCCAGACATCATGATTTTTATCCGCGGCACCCAGTACACTGCTATCGATAGCGGTGTGGAGCGTTGCATGGCCATATTCCCGATGGTCGGCGTTCTCGACCTTTCCACCGAGTTGTTCCACCATGGTCTGCATGCCATAACAAATACCGAGAATCGGCAAGCCACGCTGGAAAATTTCGTCATGCGCCCTTGGAGTATCATCCTCATAGGTTGAGGCTGGTCCCCCTGAAAGAATAATGCCTTTTGCAGCAAAATCATCAATATGCCTGAGGTCCACGTCCCAGGGGAAGATTTCGCAATACACTCCCAATTCCCGCACTGTTCGGCCAATCAGCTGGGTATATTGTGCGCCAAAATCTAGAATCAGGATTTTGTCCTGATGCGGATCCAGGGGGACATTCATAGCGTTATCGATGATAGTTAGGTGCTTCTTTTACGATTGAGACATCGTGTACGTGACTTTCAGTCATACCTGCATTGGTAATCCGTACGAAACGCGTCTGGGTACGCATGTTCTCAATAGTGCCATTACCGGTATAGCCCATACTCGCCCGCAGACCGCCCATTAACTGGTGGACAATATTAATCAGCGGGCCTTTATAAGGCACCCTGCCCTCAATACCCTCAGGAACCAGCTTGTCGGCACTATCCACATCATCCTGGAAATAGCGATCCCTGGAACCCTGCTGCATCGCTCCAAGGGAGCCCATCCCGCGATAGGACTTATAGGATCGTCCCTGAAACATTTCGATTTCACCAGGTGATTCATCGGTGCCTGCAAGCATTCCCCCCAGCATCACCGAATAAGCCCCTGCAGCAATGCACTTGGCAATATCTCCTGAATAGCGTATTCCGCCGTCGGCAATAAATGGAATATCGGTACCAGCGAGACCTTTAGCCACTTCTACAATCGCATGGATCTGAGGCACACCGACCCCGGCGACCATGCGCGTTGTGCAAATTGATCCCGGGCCAATACCAACCTTCACTGCATCGGCGCCAGCATCAGCGAGATCCCTGGCTGCTTCCGCGGTAGCGATATTGCCGCCAATTACCTCGACATCATATTCTTTCTTGATTCTGCTGACGCGCTCTATCACTCCCACTGAATGACCATGAGCGGTATCGACGACAATAGCGTCGACGCCTGCATTCACCAGTCGCTCAACCCGTTCGTCCGTGTCCTCTCCCACGCCTACCGCAGCGGCTACCAGCAAACGTCCTCTGGCGTCCCGACAAGCGTTAGGATGATCGCTGGATTTCTGAATATCCTTTACCGTCACCAACCCGGTAAGATTACCGGCATCATCGACCACCAGCACTTTTTCGATCCGATGCTGATGCAGCAATGCTTCGATTTGTTCCGGGGTCGCCCCCTCCTTTACGGTCACCAGACGTTCATGGGGGGTCATTACCTTGGAAACAGGAGTTGACATGTCACGCAGGAATCGCAGGTCTCGACTGGTTACAATGCCAATCACTTTTGGTCCATCGATCACAGGGACGCCGGATATTGAGTACTTGCGCATTAAATCCAGCACATCGCTTACCCTGGCTGTTTTAGCCACGGTGACCGGATCTGTGATCACCCCGCTTTCGAACTTCTTGACCTGATTGACCTCTTTTGCCTGAAGTTCCGGTGTGAAGTTTCGATGGATGACCCCCACACCACCTGCCTGGGCCAGACAAATGGCTGCGCGAGCACCAGTGACGGTGTCCATTGCGGCAGAAAGCAGTGGGATATTAATCGTTAGATTGCGGGTAAATCGGGTTTCAAGGCTCACGTCGCGTGGCAGAACTTCCGATCTTGCGGGGACGAGCAGTACGTCGTCGAAGGTTAGAGCAGTTTCTATATGTTCCATTTACGGATTATACAGGAATCCGCTTTTTGTCTTAAATACCTTGAGCTAAAAATCGCTCTAAATATCTACTTAATATCAGGCACCGACATTCTGTTTTCGATAAAGGTCCCGCATCTGAATCACCAGCTCAACATACTGCTGGGTTTCCGAATAAGGGGGAATCCCGTTATATCTGGTCACCGCGTTCTCTCCAGCATTGTAAGCTGCCAATGCCAGGCGAGTATCATGGTTGAACATCAAGAGTAAGTCACGCACATAACGACCACCGCCTTCAAGACTCTGGGAGGGACTAAAGCGATCGGTCACGCCATATCTCCTGGCAGTTTCCGGCATCAACTGCATCAGACCTGAGGCACCTTTTGGCGATACCGCGCCCGGATTGAAGGCTGACTCAATATGAATCATTGCCTTGAGCAGCGCCGGTTCCAGGCCCAACGCGTTTGCCTTGGCAACGATCAGTTTGTCATAGTCCGAGGCTCTTGGCCGCAGCCCAGCACGTTTGGCAGCAGGCCGATTGGCAGTACCGAAATGATCGTCTGCCTGATATTTTCGCAACAGTTGATAGCCCGGCAGATCGGTTCTGACATGATCCGTAATCAGTCGATTGCCCTTGTCATTGACGTAGACATAGATCGGTGCTGCGCTCGCTGAAAACCCGAGAAGCGTTGCAGCAGCCATCACAAAGGCAATAATCCACTTCATAATTTACTCATATCCTATTGATTTGTAGAAATTTATAGTTTTTTCTGCCAAGGTACCTATTGTACTTAAATTGCTGCCTTTCGTCACCCTGCCGTTGACAAGACATAAATATATACTTATGTTTAGCGATGCCTCCGCCAATCACAGCCTCCGGCTGCCAACCACACAATGCACCAACTACTTGCAGCCCTGCGCGCCGCCGGGGAATCCACCCGCCTGCGAATTCTGGCAGCCCTGAGGAACGGCGAATTAACCGTATCTGAACTCACCCGGGTACTGGATCAGAGCCAGCCCAGAGTCAGCCGACATCTCAAACTGTTATGTGATTCGGGGCTATTGGAGCGCTACCAGGAAGGCGCCTGGGTCTTCCACCGCATTACCGACAAGGAAGGGATCAGCAAAATAGCCCGCCACCTGGTCAGTATGATCGATATCAACGATCCAGCCCTGGAGCGGGACCGCAAAAAACTCGAAGAAATCCGCCAGGAAAAAACCCGCGTGGCTGAGGCCTATTTCAGCCAGCACGCTGATGAATGGGATTCCATTCGTGCCCGCATGGTGTCTGATACTGATATTGAAAATCGATTGATCAACCTGGTGCGTACGAGCAAAATTAAAGTTCTGCTGGATTTAGGAACGGGTACCGGCAGAATTCTTGAGATTCTTGCGCCCTATATCTCCAAGGGGATAGGCTTTGACCTGAGCAAGGAGATGCTCGGTGTCGCCCGCAGCAAACTGGAAAATGCCGGAGTCATTCACTGTACTGTACGTCACAGTGATATTCACGATATCAACATGAGTGATGGCTGCGCTGACGCCATCACCATACATCAGGTGCTGCACTACTGCGACCATCCTGAGCAGGTAATTAAAGAAGCATCTCGCCTGTTAAAACCAGGAGGGCAACTGCTTCTGGTGGATTTCCTGCCCCACGACCTGGAGTTTCTAAGGGAAATGCATGCCCACCAGCGACTCGGATTCGCCAGCTCCACCATTGAGCACTGGTGCAAACGATATGGTTTAAATACAGTGAAACACGAAGTACTGGAGGCCAAGGCAGACAGCAGGAATCCTGATACCTTGACCGTTGGACTGTGGAATGCAAGCAAAAGCCACTGATTTACCTTACTTTTCAACGATTTTCGGTTTAATCATAGGGCCATTCTGAAAAAAAATGGTGTAAGATTGAAACCAATCAGGGCGCAACCCAGTCAAACTAATTTTCGGCCAATGGCTAGCACGTACTCCACAGGACCGTGAATGAATATTCGAACTAATCTCCCGTCCATGCGCACGGGCCTTATTTCCTCCTTACACTCCCTCACAATCATCAAACGACCGCATAAAAGCCGTCTTTTTATGCTGTTCAGTGGGCTCCTTCTGGCGGCTACGCTGTCCGTGGGCGCCCAGGCAGAGATCGCCAGTCTGGAGCAAACCGAGATTCCCGTCAGCAGTGAGAAACAGCAGCGAACGCTCAAGCTCATCAACTACCTGATTGATAAGTCGCATTACCGGTCAATCGATCTGGACGATGATTTTTCTGAAAAGGTGCTGCAAGCCTACCTTAAGCAGCTGGACCCAAGTCGCAGTTTTTTTATCCAAAGTGACATTGATCAGTTCTCAAAGTTACGGCATGAATTCGACTCCTTTATCAAACAAGGCACACTAAAGCCCGCTTTCGCAATTTTCAGCATCTTTCGTACGCGGGTTGAACAGCGGGTTGAATTCGCCCTTACCCGACTGCATCAGGAATTCGATTTTTCCCTGGAAGAAACATACGAACTGGACCGGGAGGACTCTGAATGGGCCAGCAGCAGTGAAATACTCAACGATCTGTGGCGCAAACGGATCAAGAACGACATCCTTGGATTACGCCTGGCGGGTAAAGAAGAAAAAGAAATCATTGATACCCTGGATCGCCGTTACACCCATATCGCAAGGCGCACTCGACAATTTAAGTCTGAAGATGTGTTCCAGACTTTTACCAACGCTTACGTAACCTCTGTAGAGCCACATACCAGCTACTTTTCTCCGCGGGCCAGCGAAAATTTCAAGATCAATATGCGCCTCTCCCTGGAGGGAATTGGCGCAGTGTTGCAAACCGATAACGAGTACACGCTGGTGCGACGTATTGTGCCTGGCGGGCCGGCGGATAGAGGCGGACAACTCGGTACCGAAGATCGTATCGTCGGTGTAGGCCAGGGTAATAGCGACATTGTCGATGTCATAGGCTGGCGACTTGACGACGTGGTTGAGCTGATTCGCGGACCGAAAGCCTCAACGGTACGTCTCGAAGTGCTGCCCGGTGAGTCTGGACTCGAAGGGGAAACGGAGATCATTGCAATTGTTCGAGATGAAATCCGTCTTGAGGAGCAGGCTGCGAGGAAAAAAATTCTCGATCTTGAAACCGATCACGGTTTCAGCAAAATAGGCTTAATCGATTTGCCTTCTTTTTACGTTGACTTTGAAGGTATGCACAGCGGTGATCCCGATTTCAAAAGCACAACCCGTGATGTTCGTAAACTGCTGGAAGAATTCAGGCAAGACAATATTGATGGCCTCGTGATTGATCTCCGGGGTAATGGTGGTGGGGCACTCACTGAAGCCATTGCACTGACCGGGTTATTTATTGAACAAGGTCCTGTTGTCCAGGTAGAGAATTCAGGTGGTAATGTACAGGTCGACCGTGACCCCGACCCTGAAATTGTTTATAACGGGCCGCTGGCGGTGCTGGTAGATGCTTACAGCGCCTCCGCTTCAGAGATTTTCGCGGGTGCCATCCAGGATTATCATCGTGGCCTGATCATTGGTGAACCAACATTTGGTAAAGGCACTGTACAAAATCTGGTAAACCTTAATCGATTTGCTCGTAACGACGGTAATTTGGGGCAGCTGAAAGTGACCATTGCCCAGTTTTTCAGGGTCAATGGTGACAGCACGCAGTTCCGTGGAGTGATCCCCGATCTGGCTTGGCCGAGCGCTGAACGGGGGGATGATATCGGCGAACGTGCGTATGAAAACGCTATCCCGTGGCGCCAGATTAAGAAGGCCGATTTTGCTCCTTTTCTTGACAGCCCTGACAATAGTGCGTTGTCCAAGACACGAACCCGGCACGAGCAGAGAATCTCGGATAACCCGGAATTTCGTTACTACATGGATGTAAGCAATATCAATCGAGAGCGCAGAGAAATCACCCGCATCACGCTCAACGAAGATGCTCGAAAATCCGAGCGAAAATTACGCGACCAGCAGCGTCTCGAGATAGAGAACAAAAAACGCGCAGCGCTTGGCGAGGAAGTATTTATCAGTATCGATCTACTGGAGAATTTCGACAAGAAAGAGGAGAAGCGTTCCGAGTTAGAACGCAAGCCAGACGCCTTCGTAATGGAATCTGCGCGGATTCTGGGAGACTATATCCACTTTGCGCAGCTTTCCCTGAAGGTTCCAGCCAGCAGCCTGGTCAAACGATCTGAAACTGCTGAGACGATCAGCAACTGATCTGATTTTCCAGTCTGGGATTTTCCATGCTCTGCTGATCGGGCCTCGCTTGCCCGGGAGAGGCATTTCCGGTTAAGCACAATCCAAACGGGCGATTCTATAGTGCGCGATACCAGCCACGGCAATTATATGAACGCGGTTTTGTTAAACAATGCATTTCTCAAACTTTTCCAGCCAATTTAACCCGGAAAGCGGCATTCTGCAGTTAATGCGCGACCTCGGCCATGCTGTGAACAGCGACCAGGATATTCACATGCTCGGCGGCGGTAATCCGGCGGCCATTGCGCCGATGGAACGCGTATTTCGCCAGCAGATGATTGATCTGCTGAGTCGAGACCGGGAATTTGAGAATATGCTCGGTAACTATGATGCCCCTGGAGGCAATCAGAAATTTGCTGAAGCGCTAAGCGCATTATTGCAGAAGGAACTGGGATGGCCCGTTACCTCAGCCAATATTGCCATCACCAACGGCAGTCAGTCAGCGTTCGGTATCCTTTTTAACCTGTTTAGCGGAAAATATCCCGATGGCAGCTTCAAGCAGATTATGCTGCCTATGACACCTGAATATATTGGCTATGCCGACGTCGGGCTCAGCCAGCAACCAATATTTACCGCCCAACAGCCACTCATAGACAAGCTGGATCATGGATTATTCAAGTACAGGGTGAACCTCGGAGCACTTGAGATTAGTGATGACATAGGCGCAATCTGCATATCCCGACCGACAAACCCAACAGGCAATGTCATCACAGATAATGAGTTACAGCATTTAAAAGCGCTGGCTGATAGCAACGGTATTCCGTTAATTATTGATGGCGCCTATGGATTACCGTTCCCGGGCATTATCTTCAGCGATGCCCTTCCAGTCTGGGATCGAAACACAGTCCTGTGTCTCAGTCTATCGAAACTGGGGTTGCCCGGAATTCGCGCCGGCATCATTATTGCTGACCAGCCATTGATCGAAATTATTACGGGATCAAATGCTATTTTTACCCTGGCACCAGGTCGATTTGGTCCGACACTCATCACTCCGCTTATTCAGTCTGGAGAACTCTTAACGCTCTGTCATGATGTTATCAGGCCATACTACAAACAAAGGTCTGACAATGCCATTGCCATGGTTCAGTCTGCCATGGAAGATTTACCGGTGCGTGTACATGTCTCCGAGGGTGCAATCTTTCTCTGGCTATGGTTTGAGGGCCTGCCCATTACCGCTGAACAACTTTACCAACGTCTTAAGTCAAGAAATGTCCTGATTATTGCTGGGCATCATTTCTTTCCCGGACTGGAAGGCGAATGGCAGCATCGTCATGAATGCATCCGCATGAGTTATGCCGCAGCAGAAGAGGATGTGCGTAAGGGCATCCAGATCATCTCAGAAGAAGTTAGAATGGCGTACAATCAACCGATACCAGAATCGATTAACGCTTAATCTTATTGCAGAACCTCCACCATGTCCAAACTGCTGGTCGTAGACGAAGAAAAGGAAACCAAAGTACCGTTTCTGCGCGGCATGTTAATCAAATCTCTGCAAAGATCCGGCCTTGAATTTGTTGACGCATATAAACTTGCCAGTGAAATTCGAGAAGATCTGGACGACGTTGAGAGTATTACTACCGACGAACTCCGTGATCGTATTGTCGAAACATTGGGTGAAGACTATCCTGACATTGTACTCAGCCGCTATCAGAAGGAGGTCATCTATACTGAGTCGACCGAAGTCGTATATGAAGACGGCAGCGGTGAACCTTTCTCCCGCGGAGTATTCGTCAAACGTTTAATAAATTGCGGCATACCACAGAACCAGTGCAATGCGATAACCCGTGAAGTGCACAGCCAACTGATCAGAGAAAAGACCCGGAAGATCCCTATTACAAAATTAATCGCTTTGACCTACCAGGTGACCAAGGACAAATCGAGTCAGAAATACGCTGACCACTATCTGATCTGGTGTGACTTCCAACGGCAGAATATACCGCTGCTTATTTTAATAGGCGGCGTTCCCGGCAGCGGTAAAAGCACTGTTGCTACCGAGCTGGCAAATCGGTTGTCTATTGTCAGAACCCAGTCTACCGATATGTTGCGTGAGGTAATGCGCGCATTGATTCCTAAAAGACTATCACCATCACTGCACCAGTCCTCGTTCAATGCTGGCACCACTGTGAGCAAAATGGGGCCTAAAGGACCAGACAAAATAGACCCGCTTTTCGATGGCTTCCAGATGCAGAGCGACATGGTAGCCGTTGCATGCGAAGCGGTACTTAGTCGAGCAATAAATGAACGGGTCTCAATGATTTTAGAGGGCGTGCATATGCGGCCAGGCCTGTATCAGAAGCTACGAAAAAAAGATGTGATCATGGTGCCGGTGGTACTGGCAGTATTACAGCAAAAACGTCTGAAACATAATTATAAAGGTCGGTCTGACAAAGCCGAAAAACGCGCTGCACAAAGATATCTGGATAATTTCGATAAAATCTGGCAGTTGCAGACAGCAATTCTGTCTGACGCAGATGCTGCGGATATTGAGATTATTGACAATGACCTGCTCGATGAAACCGTCAGTGAAGTCTGCAGGACGGTCACTGAAACAATTGCGACAACATACAAGGGACGAATCAAGGCCCTGCGCGCTGAATATTACCAAGCCTGATTTCAGAGGAGCAGCCTGACGCCGTAACAAAGTTCAGCTGGAACCCGATACCGAAGATTGCAGGGACTTTGAATCTATCTGTCACGTTATTGAAAAGCCGAATGGATTCACTGAATATTAAATCTGCTTTATTGTAAGATCAAATCCCGCCTGTTCAAGATATTCCATCTCCAATTGAAGGTCCAATAAAGTCAGTGGGTGTGAATCACACCAGCTTTTGTCGATACACAACTTCAAGCCTTCCGCTTCTGGCAGAAGATTAATAGAAGAAAGATCAGCATCCACCCTGCTCCTGTTCAGTGCAAAACTGATGCGCAGTAAAACAGACAGACGCAACATCATGATATTGGTGGCGCTGGGGAAGTCATCGTATAACTCTATCGGAAACTTTTGTCGATGACTGCGAATCAGCAGGCCAAGCAATCGTTGTTGCTGTCTTGAAAACCCATCAATATCGCTGTTTTCGGTGATGTAAGCACCGTGTTTATGGTTCTGGTTGAACGATATTGAAATACCAACCTCATGCAGCTTACTGGCCCATCCCAATAGTTTTCCGTGGATAACCTGCTCAAGCGACCAGACTTTTTTGACTTGTTCAAGCAATGCAAGACACGTCTGCTGGATTCGATGCGCCTGGGCCTGATCTATACCGAATCTTGTCGCCATGGCCTCAACTCCCTGGTCGCGTGAGTCATGATTCTGCAAACGCCCATTGAGGTCGTAAAGCACCCCCTCGCGCAACGCACCGGTGGCAACGTCAAGTCGTTTCAGCTGCAATGCCTGAAAAATTGCGGAAATAATGCAGTACCCCCCGGCAAATACAGGCTTACGGCGGTCAGAGATCAGTTCAAGATTTTGTGCATGACCACGATCCACCAGCCATTTATCAATTTGATCAAAGCTGTTAACTGACAACCAGTCCCTGCGCGACCCCAGCGCTCTCGCCAGATCATCCACCGAACGAATCGTTCCTGAAGTGCCGACCACCTCCTCCCATCCAAGCCTTAGATAATGCTGCACCACGGGTTCCAGTTCCTGAAACGCAGCTTCTCTGGCTCGTCGTATTCTCTTTCGTGAAATTTTTCCATCATCGAAAAAACGCCGACTGATACTGACGCAGCCCATATACAGTGAACTCATCGCCATGGCCTGATGGCCCTTACCAACAATGAGCTCGGTACTACCACCACCGATATCGATCACCAGTCGTTGTTTACCACTGCTTTCAAGACTGAACGCAGCACCAAGGTAAACCAGTCGTGCTTCTTCATGACCGGAAATAATGGAAATATGATGGCCAAGCACTTCCTCAGCACGTGCCAGAAATGCGGCACCATTGTGCGCCGCGCGAAAAGTGTTGGTGCCCACAGCTCGAACCTGGGAAGCCGGGATATGGCGCAACCTCTGACTGAATCGCTCCAGGCATTCAAGCGCTCTTGCCTGGGACTCTTCACTCAGGTTTCCATCATTATCCAGACCGGCGTTCAACCGGACCATATCTTTCACCCGGTCAATAAACTGCACACCGCCGAGTTCATCCTGTTCGGCGATGACCATGTGGAAACTGTTGGAACCCAGATCAAGGGCAGCCAGGGTCTGGCCTGTATTCGGTGTGTAGTCGTTTGAAGACATCTGGTTAGTCAGCTGATACGGCGTCACAACACCGAATAGGACTAACTTAAGGGATTTACCTTGAAAGGTAAAGTCGGCGCTGTTATCTCCAGCAGTCTCCTCAACTACTCAGGGCTGATAACGAATCTGCTGCGCCAGGTGCTTGACGGTCTCGGCGGGCACTTCACCCATAACGGTGACCCAGTGATTCTCAATGGTATTGCGGTAGGCGTGAACTGCACCCATGCGAGAAAGACCCTGCATACTGCTCTGACCTTCCCGTGCTTTTTTTACAAATATGGAGACCGACGATAATCCATCCGTCAGCACCATATGTTCCTCTTCTTCCATTTCCATCGGTGACATTCGGCGAATGTGACGGGTCAGACGATATCCGGCCGGTAAATTAGCAATCTGCCAGTTCTTTTTCTGCACTTCAGCGCTCAAATTCGGTCGGTCAGTACCGTACCATACAAGCTGCTCTTTACTGGTGACAGACTCCAGTTGACGGTCGCTGATATCCCCACCAATTTCAATATTAACAAACAGGTATTGTTCGACCAGCTCTCCAGCATTATCAACCAGGTCAGAACGCAGCAATAACCCGGACTCTTTGTCTGCCCACAAATGGTAGCCGTAGCGAAACTGATCTTTAGGAATCACCTTGATCTGCCGGGTCATACGGTTAGCAACCCGTAACTGTGCACCAACTTCAAAACTATAATACTGACGCAGGTCAGTAATATCTGCGGGAAGTATCCTAGGGAAACCACTTTCAGAAGTTTGACGATAATCATGTACACCCACATTCTTATCAGGAATGTAACACCACACCCGATCCATATCCCTGACGACTTCTCGGGCATCTCCATTGAGCGCGTACAACCGTTCCTGCATCATTCCATTGCGGACACGGCGGACAACCTGCATTGCCTCAACTTGACCATCGTGAATATAAACAAAGTTGCCTGCAAAACTGAGATTGGTCGCGGCTTCATTAATGCGCATTAACCAGTGATCAGTATTTTCCGACGCGCGCACAGCAGTGTTAGCCACCGCCATACACAATGCCAGAAGATAAATAGTACCCCGGGTATGCCTGTAAATCGACTGTGGTAAAAACTGCATCAGCACGTTATTGATCCAACGTTTGATTGCTTACCAGTTTGGAATATGAGATCAGACCATTTAAGCCGGATGAAGCACTAAACTCTCCGTGCTCAACCAGCATCTGGCCAAACTCATCTTCAAAACTGGTGCTGATAACGTTCGCTTGCGCCGGTTGATTTCCCAGCTGATTCACCTGTTGCGTCGCCGCCGTGGCAATCACCTGACCAGCTGGTTCAACTGCGGTCTGATTCGGTTTTAATGACACCACGGCGACTAACGCCAGTGATGCAGCGACCGCAAAAAGGCCCGCAGATTTCCAGACTTCACTACTCTTCTCGTCTTTATCGTGAATACTGAAGTCAACCGGGGCAACGACTAAGGGTTCAGCATCCAGCGCCTTGTCAACACGTTCAATGACGCAGCCATGTGCTGCCATCACGTCGCCACGGATCACATCACCTATAAGGTGGTAATTGCGCCAGGTTTTAGTTAATTCATGATCGCTACCAAGCTCCTTCAGCCTGGTTGCGAGGTCTGTTTTATCTATCTGCTGATCGATAATATCTGAAATAGTATTTGTCATCGTCTTGCTTGATTCGAACCGGTGATCACCGGACTGTCAATTAGTCCTCTTGATTACGTTTAAGTTCATAAATTTAGTTAATTTTCTGGCTACAGTATGCAATTTTTCAGGCTCATTTAAGGGGCAATTCCATCGCATGTTCGATAGCCTCCCTGGCTCGAAAGATTCGAGAGCGCACTGTGCCTATGGGACACTCCATCACTTCAGCAATATCCTCGTAACTAAGACCATCAAATTCTCGCAATGTGATAGCCTGGCGCAGCTCTTCGGGCAAATCCCTGATTGCAGCACGGATAATTGATACTAATTCATCGTTTTGCAGGATCGCCTCCGGAGAATTAAGCTCAATCAGGCCTTTTGACGCACCCACGGCAGAACTCTCATCTGGCTCAATATCCTGGGTTGGCGGTCGGCGACCGGCGCCAACCAGATGATTTTTTGCAGTGTTCACCGCTATACGATAAAGCCATGTATAGAAGGCGCTATCTCCGCGAAAATTCCCAATTGCGCGGTATGCTTTTATAAATGCCTCCTGAGCCACATCTTCCTGCTCTGACCGGTCCTTGATAAAACGACTGATCAGGTTCTGAATCTTGTACTGATATTTAGCAACCAGCAGATTGAACGCCTGCTTGTCGCCATCGCGGACGCGTGCAACCAATACTTTATCGTTTACTTCTGGATCCATTAAAGCTTCTGGTTCAAAAACAAGTCAAATGATATGGCGGTCAGTATAGTGGAAGTTTAGTAAAACACAATGGCGCTTCAGTGGGTCTGGAGCGCCGTAACAGGTTCCATATAGTCGATGATTATCTGCAACGTTCTGGCGCCGCGAAACTCATTAATATCGAGTTGAAATACCGCCTTGATCCAATCAAACTCCGGTGGTGTTGCTCCGGGTTCAAGCTGACGAAAAGCGATTGCCTCGATCACACGATCCCTGGTGGCAAGGCGCATCTTTAAATGTTGACCACCGACTACCTTTTGCTGAATGACACGAAACTCGTTATCAAACAACGGTGGTGGAAAATGCTGCCCCCAGGGTGCTGCATTACGAAGCATTTCAGCAATTTCCCTGGTGAAGAATTCCTGCTCCAGAGGGCCATCGGTGTATATCTGATTAGCGGGTGGATTGCTTTCAAAGTGCACCCTTACCGCTTGCTCAAACAGGCTGGAAAACTGCCCCAGCTTGTCTTCTGATATTGTCAAACCCGCGGCCATGGCATGTCCGCCGAATTTTTCGATCAGACCAGGGCAGTCAGTAGAGATCCGTTCAAGCAGATCACGAATATGAAGGCCGGGAATTGACCTGGCTGAGCCACTTAATTTACCGTCCTTAATGGAGGCAAAGATTACCGTTGGCTGGTGAAATCGATCCTTCACCCTCGAAGCCACTAGTCCGGTAATTCCCTGGTGCCACTGACTGTTGTGCAGACATACCCCATAGAGCATATCTTCGGCGCCAGACAACTTACTCACCACTTCCATAGCCTGTTGCTGCATCTGACCTTCGATCTGCTTGCGCTCAGCATTAATATCATTAAGTATGGCGGCAAACTCGCGCGCCTCAGAGGCGTCTTCTGCAAGCAGACATTCAATACCCATAGAAATGTCATCGAGGCGGCCCGCTGCATTAAGTCTGGGTGCAACCACAAAGCCCAGATCTGAACTGCTGATCTGCTGATGATCCTTACCAGCCACCTCCAGCAATGCACTTATTCCCGGACGACACAAACCCCTTTGGATTCTTGCAATCCCCTGTGCTACCAGAATCCGGTTATTATGATCCATGGGCACCACGTCTGCTACCGTACCAAGGGCCACCAGGTCAATTAACTGCGCCAGATTTGGGGGGTTGATCTGCTTACTGTTAAACCAGTCGTCGTCACGCATCGTGCTGCGCAGGGCCAGTAAAACGTAAAACATTACCCCTACCCCGGCCAGCATTTTACTGGGGAACTCACACCCGGGTTGATTCGGATTGACAATGGCGCTGGCGGCGGGCAACTCTGCTCCTGCAAGGTGGTGGTCAGTAACCAGCACCTCGACCCCTGCCTCGCGTAGTAGCAAGACACCCTCTATACTGGAAATTCCATTGTCTACGGTCACCACCAGGTCAGGGGTCATCGTCAATGCCACTTCAGCAATGCCTGGTGACAAGCCATAGCCAAAATCGAAGCGATTCGGTACCAGATAACGGACATCCGTAGCCCCCAGCAACCGCAGCCCCAGCACAGCAACGGTAGCAGCCGTGGCGCCGTCGGTATCATAATCACCCATTATCAGAATCGAACGCCCGTACTTGATTGCGTCAAACAAAAGTGCACAGGCATTATCAATATCCTTAAGCAGATCAGGGGCCAGTAATTTACTCAGGGAATGATCCAGTTGCGCCGTATCAGTGACCTCGCGATGGCGAAAAATTCGTTTGAGCAAGGGATGCAGGGATGAATCCAGACGGGCGTCATCTACACCATTGCTGGCACTGCCCGAACCGCGCCGGACAATATTTTTGTCAGCAGGCATGGCCGTTTATGGAGAACGACTAAGCTTTACCCGGGCAGTCACAAGACCGGGGGTCGCTCGGGTTACCGTGGCTGAATCAATAGTGACCGCATTTAACGCAAGTTTATCTATCCAACGGAACAGTTGATCCGCCACCACATCCTGGAACCAGATTTCGACCTCACCACCCGCTCCTGGCTGGACTCGTTGAATGGCGCCCTGAACAGCCGTTTCTATCGCCACTTTCTCGATGACCGTCAGCAATGGACCACCCTGGTTCGCTGCAATTTTAGTGCCCTGGTTTATCTGCGGCTGCTGCAGCTGATGATTCATCCAGGCCAGAGTGGCGGTTTTTTCGGGAACCAGTCGTTGTAGCCTGGCAAGCTCATCCCGGGTCGGTTGCCAGAAATACAGATAAAAAATAATAATAAGCACCAACGGCAATCCGATCCCTACCAGCAGTTTTTCCCGCGATGATAAGTTGGTCCATGCAGTCATTTTCACCCTCTCGTTACTCGAAAACGACCGGTGATTTCATTGTCGCGTGCGCCGGAAGAGAGCAATTCAGCAGTCACGTCGGATTGTTGCTGCAGCGATTGCTGAATATTATCCAGCACTGACAACCCTTTAACAGTACATAACACCGTTAAAGCTTGATCACGAAAATTAACTTCTTCGATCTTTCCACCATGAGTCGTCAGCACCCCGGTGGTAACATGCAACAGCCGCTGAAAATCATTCTGGCCACCGCCCTGTCGTTGAGAGAGCAGCGACTCGACCTGGAATCGGGGCCGTCCAAGGAAGGGTTCATTGGGAAAATTAGTGGTAAAAAGTTTTAACGTACTATCGTCGACCTGTTTTTCCTCCTGGCGTAATTGCTGTAACTCTCTGACCATGGATAGCGACATCAGCACGACAGCAAACGCACTGCACATCGCCGCAATCTTGAGTGGACGGTAGTTTCTCGACTTATGCACCGGCTGAAATTCACCGTGCAATAACGAAACCGCACTAAGAGTTTCAGTTTCTGCTGCGACTTTGAGCCAGTCACCTATATGACTGCCAATATCCCAGTGACTGGCTTTCATTTCGGAGGACGATCCAAGGCTCCTGGTGAGTTCCAGATCAGCGACCGCAAGAGATTTTCCCTCCAGGTCTTCGGAATCAAGCCAGTAAGGGAAAAAATCCTGCTCCATTGCAAAACCTGCCAGCTCACTGCTGCGCACGTATATCGGACCGGATGGCACCGGGCACACGGTCAGGGTGTTATCTTCATGAAGGGGCAACAGCAAATAGCCCGGCACGATGCGATCAAACGAAATATCGAGTTCGCTAAACTCATCAACCCACTGCGCGAGTCTCGCTCTGGACACAATGGCAACGGTTGCGGCCTCTCCAGGTTTCCAGCGAAGCAGGGTAAAGTGCAATGCTTCAACTTCTTCAGTAAGGCTTTCTTCAAGCGCATATGGCAACGCCGCTTCTACATTACTGCGCCGTCTTCCTGGCACCATCACATCCCTTGTAGTGACATATTCGCCAGGTACTACCCCTATTACTTGTGAAACCTGTTGCGGCACCTTGATCTGATCGAAATCAGCATAAGTCCCCTGGTCCATCAGATCCCCTTTAGGATTGACCATCGCCCATTGCCAGGGCGCTTCGAGCGTCAGGTAGTAGTTCAAGAGTTCTGGGGTTCCTCGGGCCTGTCGGATTGTTCTACAGGTAAACGTGGGCAGCCGAAAAATCGCTCTCTCTGCAGCACTTTGACATTCTGCCCGCTGCTTTGCTTTTCCATCAAACTGGTCATACTGAATTTTACCCTGCCCGAGTCCGCACAGCTATGACCTGCAAAAAATTTGCTATCCACCCCCAGCATTTTTTCATAGCCTGGCACCAGTCCCGAGGGCACCAGGGCATTGTACTGTTGACTGAATTCTTCAATCGTAACAAAGGGCTGGCCTTGCCGCTGTTCAAGTAATGGCGACAGCAAGGTTAAATCCACAGGTTGTGATGCGGCAAAACCGGCGAGAACTCTGGCCGGGGCAGTATTTACGTTAACTGTCGTCAGATTGCCACCATCAAGGGGTAAAGCGGTGACCCAGGGGCTAAGTTTTTCAATGATTTCAACATTGAAATCCTTTATGCTGCTTAGCTCTGCTATGGACGCAATACTTCTATTTGCCGTACGATAAGGTTCTTCCAGGCCGGTGTAGTAAAAATCCTCGGCCCCGGTAGTCCCAATAGGCTCCTCATCTCCATCGATCCAGTCGATCAGTGGATCCACCAGTTCAGGATTGATGTCCAGGCTGACAAACATGTTTTGCAGAATCTGATACCAGAATGAAGGTTGCTCTTCTTCGCCTGCATTATCGCCGGGTTGGTTCGGGTCAACCTGCTGAGCGCTCTCAGGCGGCAGGCGACGCTTGCCCTCGACCAGATTATTCAGATTAAACCTGCCCTGAAGATCTTCAATGATCATGAGCAACGTCACCCCGGTTTCTCCCACTTCAACCGGCGGTCCGAGATTACCCCAGATCTCACCTCGATAATCAACCACTCCGGCACCCTCGGAGCTGCGTGACAGGTCATTCACCATATCCTTTTCCAACACTTTGAGCACCCATTGCTCTCCACTCTGATTCACCTGGTAACCTTGTTCCGAAAGCGACTGATTCTGCGATCTTCTGATTGCCAGATTCTGATCTTCAGCGGCATAGATTGCCAGAGTCGCCAGCACCGTGAGCACTAACAGAATAGAAATCAATGCGACGCCGCACTGCCTCCCATGGGATTGAAAGCTGTTGCAGTTAACTGCCATTGGCGAGATCAAAGAGCCGGCGGTATTCCTTTTCGTCATCCATTTGCACAATCAATTCAGCACCATAGGGTAACTGGTTGACTGAATTGTCGAACAAGGGCTGAACGCCTTCATCATCATTCCAGACATAGCTAATAAGCTGAACTGCAGCAACGCCAGTTAAAACCAGTACACTTTGCGGCTCCGAGTCCTGCACCCGATCCAGCACCCGCCATCTGTCCCGGTAAAGCGTGCCATCCACCAGGCGCCAGCCGATTCGACTAAGACTGGTAGTGCCTGGAATTTCTGAAGAGGGCTCCGAAACAGTTACCCTTAAGATCTCTCCATCCACACTGTCACTCTCGGAAATGAAAGCAGCCTCATTGTCGCCATATTCATTACGCACAGGACGATTCACCATAAACCTAAAGTCCCGTTCAATCAGCGTGAAGGTGCGCTGCAGCTGTCGTATTTCAGTATTACTTGCTGCAAGATTTTCTGACACCTTAAGATATTGACTGAGTGTGGCGTAGCATACCGTGGCAATCACAGCGAAAATGCCCACAGCCACCATGACTTCAATAAAAGTAAAACCGCGATGAGCCGCCTTCATTGAGTGACCCCAACCGCCCGGCGATAACGAGCGAGATAACCGGTCAGGTTTGCCACAGGGTCGTCATTAGAATTGCTGAATACCACAATATCTACCCTTGATATATTCGGGTCTGCGGTAGCAGAATATTTTTCCTCGACCCTCCACTCGATATCTGCCATGTCAACTTCACCAGTGCGGGATCCACTGGAGGTAAACTGTCGATACATCCTGAGTTCTGCCATCTTGTTACTCGCAACCCAGGTAGCAATAGTGCGTAGTTTAAGTCTTCCGGCAACATCAACGTTACCGACCATCGACTTTGAAATTGCACCGAGGCCGATAGCAGCAACCGCCAGGGCCACCATCACTTCAAGCAAGGTAAATCCCCTGCTACTGGTTTTAAAAGCGCTCACTGGACACAACAGGGTTAACAAAGTTGTCTAAAGTGACACGAAAAACCTGCGAATCGCCGCGAAAGCTGGCAATAAATGGCCGTATTAATCCGCCAGGTTCTACCAGCAGCATGTTTTGTGGTGGCCCCTTGCTTTTTTCTGTTTCGCTATCCTGCTCCTGAATCTCATCTTGTTTATCATCATCCGTTTTTTGCTGATTACGTTGCAGTAAATCGATAGATAACTCAACATTGGAAGGAACCTCTCGCTCCCGCAATACTTCCTGCCTTTCGATCAGACCCCACTCATCTTCGAGCAGCCAGAAGCGGTAACGGTTCTCATTCTGGCTCACTTCAATCCCCATGGGAAATCCCATGAGTGTCGACTCATCCTGGAGATGAGTCACCAGGGCAGCAAATCTTCGGGCCTCCAGTTTGGCAATATCATTACCGTCCTGCTGAACATTAAGTACTGCGATTCCGGTGACCAGCCCAATAAGAAACACTGTCAGCAGCATCTCTATTAATGTAAAACCACGAATGTGATACTGACCCACAGCTATTATTCAATGTGCTGGAATGGAATTAAAATTATTTAAACTGATCCATATTCCAGTTACCGATATCAGCGTTCACTTCAGTACCACCGGCCTGACCGTCCGCCCCCAGACTCCAGATATCAAATTCAAGGTGTTGTCCGGGATACTGGTAAAGATAATCATTCCCCCATGGATCTTTTGGTAACTTGTTTCCATCGAGATAACCTTTACCATCTTTGGCTCCGGATAACAGCGCCTGCAACCCGTCGCCCGATGCTGGATATTTCGCATTATCCAGTTTGTAAAACTTGAGTGCGGTTGAGAGCTGATTAATATCCGCCTGGGCTGCAATCTGCTGAGACTGATCCAGTCGCCCTAAAACCCTTGGCAGTATCATGGTTGCCAGCATTCCGATAATCACTACCACCACCATGATCTCAATCAAAGTGAAGCCAGACTGTAAATTATTTCTGTTCAAAAATGTTGTCCTTAGCAATATGTTAATAGCATTATCATAACCGATGTTAATACAAGGTGTGTTTCCGGGCCATTAACTGATCAACTGGTTCAGATCAAAAATCGGCATCAGAATTGCCAGAACGATGACAAGCACCACAATCCCCATGACCAATATCATAAAAGGCTCAAACAGACTGACCACTACTGATATACGCGTCTCCGCCTCTCGCTCAAGGGCGGCAGCAGATTTTTCCAGCATCTCGCCCAGTCGACCACTTGCTTCACCACTTGAAACCATCTGAGTAAATAGCGGTGGAAACGACTTTCTTCTCTGCAGCGCCCTGTTCAGGCTTGCGCCCTGTTCAACCTCTTCGGTAGCCAGCTTCAGATGGCGCCTGAGCACCCTGTTTAAAACCACTTCCGCACTACTCTGAAGTGCTGAAATAAGCGGAACACCGCTTCCAATCAGGATCGACAATGTGCGGGCCATGCGAGCGGTATTCAGGCTACGAGACAATCTGCGAACACCCGGTGTCGACAAAATGAATTGGTCAAAAATATAGCGCGGTCCGTCAAATCGAAGCAGGACTATAGCTGCCACCACCAGCGCCATTATCACTATCAACATAATGACTCCATAGGTCTGGAGGAACTCGCTAACCGATATCAAGGCTCGGGTCAGTGCAGGAAGCGCCTGATCATTATCTTCAAATACCTTGACAACCTGCGGCACCACATAGGTCATTAAACCAATGATGATAGCCACAGAAACCAGGGTCAATAACACTGGGTATACCAACGCAACTCCTAGCCTTTGCTGCAATCCCTGCTTGGCTTCCGTGTATTCAGCCAGACGGTCCAGAACCTGCTCAAGGTGGCCTGTCTGCTCCCCGGCGGAAACAGACGCAATATAAAGTTCAGGGAAAGCACGGGGAAACTGGCGCAGGCCATCCGCCAGCGACCGGCCTTCCACCACATTTGCACGCACCCCGCTTAATACCGCTTTCACCCGGTGACTCTCGGCCTGGTCAATTAAACCGTTCAGTGAATCCTCAATTGTCAAGCCGGAATCCAGCAAGGTCGCGAACTGTCGGGTGACCACAGAAAGTTCTAAATTGCTGATCTTTTTTCGGCCCTGGGGTCTGCTTCCCTCTATCCCGGGTGTGTCTTCCACCATTTCCACCGCGAGCGGTGACAGGCCTTGCTCCCGCAGCAACTGTCGCACTTGTCTGGCACTGTCGCCAGAGGCAACGCCGCGCTTTTTCCGACCCTTTGCATCCAGAGCCTGATATTCGAAGGCACGCATTGATTAGAGAATAATAATGCTACTGAACCTGGGTGACACGAACCACTTCATCAAGACTGGTGGTACCCGCCAGGACCCGGGTAATGCCGTCTGACATCAGGCTAGGTGTAGAAAGGCGCACATGGGCGTTCATTTGTTCATCACTGGCTCGATCATGAATCATGGTACGAAGTGTGTCATCAAGTGTGATCAGCTCATAAATACCAATACGGCCACGATAGCCAGTAAAATCACAGTGCTCACAGCCCGCCGCATGGTAAATCATACCCCCGGTATACTGCTGACCAAGGGCCTGCTGCTCGGCAGTGTCGGGCTCAACCTGCTGCCGACAATGCTGGCACAGCACCCTTACCAGTCGCTGAGAAATAATACCAATGAGACTTGAGGCAATCAGAAAATCTTCGACGCCCATGTCCAGCAGTCGCGTGATCGCACCAATTGCGGTATTGGTGTGCAAAGTCGACATCACCAGGTGTCCGGTTAAGCTGGCCTGCACAGCGATTTCAGCAGTTTCCAGATCGCGAATCTCCCCCACCAGCACAATATCAGGGTCCTGACGCAATATGGAGCGCAGCCCGCTGGCGAAGGTCAGCCCAATCTTGCCATGCACCTGAATCTGCCCTACCCCATCGAGATCGTATTCCACCGGATCCTCGATAGTCAAAATATTATTTTTTTTGCGGTCCAGGTTGCTCAGCCCGGCATAAAGCGACGTGGTTTTACCCGACCCTGTTGGTCCGGTAACCAATAAAATACCATGCGGTGAATTAATAAGCTTTAGAAATTTCTCCAGCGCCTCGGGATTCATTCCAAGACTATCCAGAGACAATCCAGTACCTTTTTTGTCCAGCAACCGCAGTACCACTCGTTCACCATACTGGGTAGGTAACGAAGACACCCGCACATCCACCGGACGATCCCCGACCATCAATGAAATTCTTCCATCCTGTGGCAAGCGTTTTTCTGCAATATCAAGCTTTGCCATAACCTTTAATCTGGAAATCAACGCACTATGGATAGCGCGCTGGGGCTCCACAATATCACGTAAAATCCCGTCAACACGAAATCGCACCAGTGAACGACGCTCAAAAATCTCCAGGTGAATATCAGACGCATTCTCCCGAATCGCCTGGGTTAACAGCGCATTAATCAGGCGAACGACAGGGGCATCATTGGAAGCCTCCAGTAAATCTGTTGTTTCGGGCAACTCATTCGCCAACAGATCAAGGTCGATGTTATCGTCCAGATCGCTGACCATTTGCGTCGCTTCGGATTGACCTTTATCGAATGCCTGGCGAATCAGGTGTTCAAATCCGGTACGCGGCATAAGCGTAATATGCACCGGAGACTCCAGACGGCGGCGAATCTCACTGAAAATTTCAATGCCAGGTTTTTCGACACACACCACCTGTGCGCCATTGCTATCCCGTTCAACGGCCACAACACCATGGCGTTTACAAAATGCATAAGGTAGCAACTCAACTACATTTGAATCGATACGGTCTATCCAGCTGAGAGGGTTGGCGGGGTCCTCAGAAGGGGCTACCGCTGACGCGACGCTTTCCATGGTTCCTGTTGCATCCAGAGCAGCCATCTTATCTACGGGAATCTGTATTTTCCCAGTCCACGGGTTTAAGCTGGGGTGATGCGTCCGGCAACAGCAGGCGGGTATCCGGCTGACTCTCTGCTTCTTCATTACGAATGAATTCGTATCGCTCTTCTGTGATCAATGCAAGGTCTTCGGGTGTGCGAATAATCTTGGGTCGCAGAAATACCATCAGGTTGGTTTTTACCGCAGTCTTCCGCTTCTTTCGGAAGAGAAATCCAAGGAGTGGAATCTTGCCGAGGAATGGTACCCATTGATGGGTATCCACTGAATCATCACGAATCAATCCACCCAACACGATAATCTGTTCATCGTCCACCTGAACAGTCGCTTTGATGGAGCGGGTATCGGTAATCAGGTCGGAAGCACCTTGAACAGTAGTAGGGCTCACACTGGAGACTTCCTGTTCGATTTCCAGGCGTATCGCATTGCCATCATTAATTTGTGGCGTAACACGCAATGTTAATCCTACGTCTTTGCGTTCGATGGTCTGAAAGGGATTGACCACCCCTGCATTGTTACCATTACCATCGGTATTGGTCGTAGTACTGGACGCCGTGCTGGTGAAGTTACCGGTAATGAAAGGCACTTCCTGACCAACCACAATTTCCGCAGCTTCATTGTCCAGAGTTAATAAGTTTGGTGTTGATATGATATTAGTGTTGCTGTCACCCCTTAAAGCATGCAGCACTATATTCAAATTTGGTACCACAGCGCCAGACAGGTTGGTAAAAAACCGATCGATATAGCCCAATTGAAAGCCACCAGTGGTCTCACTGAATCCGGTGTTGTAATTAATATCCCCGCCCGACGATGTGCGCCGGTTACCGTTCCAGTCAACACCCAGCTCGGCCTCTTTATTGACCGACACCTCGGCAATGATGGTCTCAACAAAAACCTGAGATCGGCGGATATCCAGCTTCTCGACCACAGCCTTGATGTCTTCGAATGTTTTGGGATCTGCCCGGATAACCAGGGCATTACCCTGCTCATCGGCCTGAATACTGACCTCTGGTCGCTGCACCGCCCCGGTTTCATCCTGAGTTGCTGGAGCCTGCAACCCACTTAAAAGCGTCACCAGATCAGCAGCCTGGGCAAACTTCATATAAATAACATGGGTATCGCCAACTTCTGGTCGTTCAATGTCGAGCTGGTCAATCAATGCCTGGATCACCGGAAACTCTGTTTCAGGAGCCTGCACCACTAATGCATTCAACCCTTCATCCACCTGCACACTGACATTTGGCAGTGCTTG
>Ga0055584_100001217_pt1 | contig 25277 bp, 33 predicted proteins | sample OSDHelmetaG_FD_58716 | JGI IMG/M metagenome (GOLD analysis project Ga0055584, IMG submission 58716) | Pelagic marine sediment microbial communities from the LTER site Helgoland, North Sea, for post-phytoplankton bloom and carbon turnover... | ecosystem: Environmental > Aquatic > Marine >...
ATGATACTGAACTGAAAAAGCTTTTTTACCTTTAACTTTAATCCCTTCGACTGTGTCATCGTTAAGATTTATATGGGTCAATTCTAAGGATATAGATTTTTTTATTTCTTCTATAGAAACACCAAAGCCATGATTCTGAGAAGTTACCTCAGATTTACCTGACGATAAATTCTTTACTGGATGATTTATTCCTCGGTGTCCATTATGTAATTTATAAGTAGAAACATCACATGCTCTAGCTAAAATTTGGTGGCCCAGACATATACCAAATACTGGCATATTTTTTTCTATAATTTCTTTTACTGTCTTAACTGCATAATCCATAGAAGCAGGATCACCTGGTCCATTAGATATAAAATAACCATCAGGGTTCCATTCTTGCATCTTTTCAAAAGAAGTTTTTGCAGGAAAAACTTTACAATAAACTCCCCTTTCACTAAAATTTTTAAGAATTGATTTTTTACAACCAAGATCTAATACTGCAATCTTAAGGTCAGAGTTTATATCTCCAAATGTATATTCATTTTTTGTTGTTACTTTCGAAGATAATTCTAAATTTTTCATTGGAGGGACAGCATTAAGAAGACTCTTAAGTTTTTTAGCATCAAGTATGTCACTAGAAATAATGGCATTCATAGCGCCCTTATCTCTAATATATTTCACTAATTTCCTTGTGTCTATATCATAAATAGCAACAATATTATTTTTTATAAAATATTCTTCTAAGCTTTCACCAGAATTATATCTACTATAAACTTCAGAATACTCATTTATAATTACTCCATTAATTTGAGGAAGTTCACTTTCCTGTTCTTCATCAACCGTACCATAATTTCCTATGTGGGAAGAGGTGTTAATTATTATCTGTCCAAAATATGAAGGATCAGTATAGATCTCCTGATAACCAGTCATGCCAGTATTAAAACATATTTCGCCAGTAGCAATACCAATTTTACCGAGAGATGTGCCTTCGAAGATTGAGCCATCTTCTAGTAACAGAACTGCAGATTTTCTAGATTTCAATTCCATTTTAGTTTCAAAAATATATAATAAAAAAGGGATTAAATAAATTTAATCCCTTTAAATTATCAATTTCAAAAAAGATACTATTTCGATTTCTTATCTTTGGAGTCTTTTGTGTCTTTTTTAACTACTTTTTTTTCTTTTTTGGTAGCTTTTGGTTTATCATCAGATCCTACATCTGCTGTAGATTTCTTTCTTTTTCTTCTTCTGGATTTAGTACTTTTATCACTTTCATCAACTCCTAATAAAAGGGTATTATAATCAACCAATTCTATTATAGACATCTCGGCATTATCACCAAGTCTAAATCCAGTTTTAATTATTCTTGTATAACCACCGGGTCTAGAAGAAATCTTTTCTGATACTTTATTGAATAACTCATTAACAGCTTCCTTATTTTCTAAAAGAGAAAATACTGATCTTCTAGAATGTGTAGTATCGGATTTAGATTTTGTCAACAATGGTTCAACAAACTTTCTTAGAGCTTTAGCTTTAGCCAAAGTAGTCTCAATCTTCTTATGTAATATTAAAGATGAGGCCATATTGGAAAGCATAGACTTTCTATGTGGCGCTTTTCTACTTAAATGGTTAAATCTCTTCCCGTGTCTCATTAATCTAAATTATACTTAGTTAAATCCATTCCAAAATTAAGACCTTTGACATCCACAAGTTCCTCAAGTTCAGTAAGTGATTTTTTACCGAAATTTCTGAATTTCATCATATCAGATATTTCAATACTCACAAGATCACCTAAAGTTTTAATATCAGCAGCTTTAAGACAATTATATGCTCTAACTGATAAATCTAGATCATTTAATGAAGTTTTAAGAAGTTTTCTCATATGAAGTAATTCTTCATCAACTACTTCTATTTCATCAGAATTATCTTCCGCAAACTCCATATCCTTGTCAGAGAATAAATAGAAATGTTTAATTAATAACTGAGCTGATCCCTTTAAAGCATCTTCAGGATGAATAGAACCATCAGTTTGAATATCTAAAATCAATTTCTCAAAGTCAGTTTTTTGCTCTACCCTAGTGTTTTCTATATTATATTTAACATTAATTATTGGAGTAAATACAGAATCAATAGAAATAAAATCTACGTCAGAAGAATTAGAATTATTTTCTTCAGATGACACATATCCTCTACCTCTTTCTATTTTAAGCTCAATTGAAAATTTAACTTTTTTACTAAGTGTACAAATCTCTTGATCTGGATTCAAAACCTGGTAAGAGCTTGTGCTTTTTGCAATGTCTCCAGCAGTTAATGTCCCCTTTTTATCGAAAGATACTACCACACTATTATCTGGCTTTTCAGTTAATGACTTAAATCTTATAGTTTTCAGGTTTAAGATTATCTCTGAAGCATCCTCTACAATACCATCTATAGTTGAAAATTCATGTTGTATACCTGGGATTTTAATACCAGTAATTGCATATCCTTCTAAAGAGGATAATAATACTCTTCTTACCGCATTACCAATGGTTAGTCCGTAACCTGGTTGAAGTGGAGAGAATGTGAAAATACCGTGGAAATCATCGGCTTTTTCCATTACTATCTTATCTGGTAATTGAAATGAAAGTAGTGACATAGTTTTTAAAGTTTATTTATACAATATTTTTATTTTGAATACAATTCAACAATTAATTGTTCATTAATATTTTCTGGTATTGATTCTCTATCTGGATAAGTAACAAGTTTTCCAAGAAGAGATTTATCATCCCACTCTAACCACTTATACTTATTTGAAGTTTTATTAGATATGCTTTCAGATATAGCAACAAGGGATTTAGAACGTTCTCTTACGGCTATCATATCACCTTCTTTTAAAGTATATGATGGAATATTTACAAGGTTTCCGTTGACTGTAATATGCTTATGAACTACTAACTGCCTAGCAGACCTTCTAGTTGGAGCAATACCTAATCTGTAAACAACATTATCAAGTCTTGCTTCAAGCAATTGTAATAAGTTTTCTCCAGTAATACCATCTTTTCTAGTGGCTTTATCAAACATATTTCTAAACTGTTTTTCTAAAATGCCATAAAGGTATTTTGCCTTTTGTTTTTCAGCAAGCTGTATAGCATACTCTGATTTTTTTCTTCTTCTACCTCTTCCATGTTGCCCTGGAGGATGAGGTTTTTTCTCTAATGCTTTAGTGTCACCAAATATAGGTTCTCCATATTTTCTTGAAATCTTAGATTTAGGTCCAGTATATCTTGCCATTATTTAATAATTTAAACTCTTCTTCTTTTAGGTGGTCTACATCCATTATGTGGTAATGGAGTTACATCATTAATAGACATAACATCTAATCCAGCATTTTGCATGGCTCTGATAGCTGAATCTCTTCCAGCCCCAGGACCTTTTATAAAAATATCTACTTTTCTCAAACCAAGTTCAAATGCAGTTTTAACAGCATCTTCAGTAGCTATCTGAGCTGCAAATGGTGTGTTTTTCTTAGAACCTCTAAAACCCATTTTACCAGCAGAAGACCATGATATAACCTGACCTGTTTCGTTAGTAATAGAAATAATGATGTTGTTAAAAGAACACTTTATGTGGGCTTGCCCATTAGTTTTAACAACAACAACTCTCTTTTTAGACTTATCTTTTTTCTTGTTCATTATTTAACTGCTTTCTTTTTATTTGCAACTGTTTTTCTTTTTCCTTTTCTTGTCCTGGAATTATTTTTTGTCTTTTGACCACGAACAGGAAGACCTTTTCTGTGTCTTAATCCCCTATAACAACCAATATCTAGTAACCTTTTGATATTTAGTCTTACTTCGGATTTCAGATCACCTTCTGTCTTAAATTCATTAGAAATAATATTTCTTATTTTATTTGACTCATCTTCAGTCCAATCAGAAACCTTTTTCTCTAATCCTACTCCTGCCTCATTTAATATTTTAATAGCAGAACTTCTACCAAGACCATATATGTAGGTCAAGGCAATTTCTCCTCTTTTATTATCTGGAATATCTATACCTGCAATTCTCATAATTTATCCTTGCCTCTGTTTAAATCGAGGATTTTTTTTATTAATTACATAAACCTTTCCCTTCCTCCTTATGACTTTACAGTCACTACTTCTTTTCTTAACTGATGCTTTAACTTTCATTTTACTTATATCTAAATGTTATTCTAGCTTTTGTTAAATCATACGGTGACATATCAAGTTTTACTTTATCTCCAGGCAAGAGTCTTATATAATACATTCTCATCTTACCAGAGATATGAGCTGTCACAATATGCCCATTATCTAATTTAACTCTAAACATCGCGTTAGATAGTGCTTCTGTCACTATACCATCTTGTTCTATCGCTTTCTGTTTAGCCATAATTAAACGCTTCTTCCTTTTATTTTACCTGATTTCATCATTCCATCATAATGTCTCATCAGTAAATAACTTTCTATTTGCTGCAAAGTATCCAATATTACTCCGACCATAATTAACAAAGATGTTCCACCATAAAACTGAGCAAAACTCTGGTTTACACCAAACATCATTGCAAAAGCAGGTAGTATTGCAACTACAGCTAAAAGAATAGAACCTGGAAGAGTTATCCTATCCATAACATTAGATATAAAATCCGATGTTTCAGGACCAGGTTTAATTCCCGGAATAAATCCGTTATTTCTTTTCATATCATCAGCCATTTTATTAGGATTGACTGTAATTGCAGTATAAAAAAATGTAAAAGCAATTATCAATACTGCAAAGGTCACATTATACAACCAAGACTGCATATTTGAAAAAGAGGTTGCAATATATTGAAAAAAATCTGAATTTTCAGCAAACTGGAGTCCAATTATAGCAGGTAAAAACATCAGAGCCTGAGCAAAAATAATAGGCATAACTCCAGAAGAATTAACCTTTAAAGGAAGATATTGTCTTTTACCACCATAAAGGCTACTACCTACTACTTGTTTTGCATACTGAACAGGTATTCTTCTTATCGCTTGAACAAGCATAATTGTGAACATCACTACTAAAAATAATACTCCAATTTCTATTAGAAAGATTAGAGCCTGGTTCATACCTCTAGATAGAGCCTCAGCAACTATACTTCCAGGAAATCTTGAGATTATACCTATCATTATCAGCATTGAAATACCATTACCTATCCCCTTGTCAGTTATCTTTTCACCGAGCCACATACAGAATATTGTGCCAGAGGTTAAAATCACCAAGCTAGAAATGGTAAATAAAAATTTATTTTGTACAAGAATAGCCTCTGCAGGTATAGTTCCTGATATATATGCTGTACTTTGGAATAAACATATTACTATAGTCAGATACCTAGTTATTTGAGTCATTTTCTTTCTTCCGCTATCTCCCTCCTTTTGTAATTTTTGAAAATAAGGTAAAGCGACACCGAGTAGCTGTACTACAATTGAAGCAGATATATATGGCATGATTCCAAGAGCAAAGATAGAAGCATTACTAAATGCACCTCCTAGAAAAGTATCCAGTAAACCAAAAATACCTCCTGCACTCTGCTGTAACTTCGATGGATCAATTCCAGGAAGTACTACAAAAGAGCCTAATCTAAAAATTATCAAAAAGAATACAGTATTGATAATTCTATCTCTTAGCTCTTCTATAGAGAAGATATTCTTAATTGTATCGAACAGTTTAATCATTAATCAATTTCTTAACTTTTCCTCCTGATTTCTCTATGGATTTAATTGCAGTAGCTGAAAAATAGTGAGAAGTAACATTTACTTTAGCTTTTAACTTACCTCTACCAAGAACTTTAATAAAATCTGACTTTTTAGCATAACCATTTTTAATTAAAAATTCTGGATTAATCTCTTTTACCTTAGATGCCTCACAAAGTGTTTGAATTGTATCTAAATTTATAGGTTTAGTTTCAATCCTATTTGGAGATCTAAAACCAAATTTTGGAACTCTTCTATATAATGGCATTTGACCTCCCTCGAATCCAGCTTTTCTGGAGTAACCTGATCTAGACTGAGCACCTTTATGACCTCTGGTTGATGTTCCACCTCTTCCAGAACCTTGACCTCTTGCAATCCTCTTACCTGGTTTTATTGATCCTTCTGCTGGTTTTAAAGTATGTAATTTCATTATTTTACCTCTTTTACTTCAATTAAATGATTCACTTTATTAATCATACCTCTAATCTGAGGTGTCATTAATTTTTCTACAGTTTTATTAATTTTACCTAAGCCAAGAGCTGTAATTGTTTTCTTCTGTCTAGAAGTTTGAGAAATTATACTCTTAACTTGAGTAATAGAAACTTTTGTCTTTTTTTCTTTAGCCATTGAATACTTTTTTTAAACTTACACCTCTTTGCTTAGCAATCGCAAGTGGATCTCTTAATCTAATCAATCCATCAAAAGTTGCTTTAACAACATTATGAGGGTTTGAAGATCCTTTTGATTTTGCTAAAACATCTTTTATACCTGCACTTTCCATAACAGCTCTCATAGCACCTCCGGCTATTACCCCAGTTCCTGGTGAAGCAGGCTTCATAAGAACAAGCCCCCCTCCATATTTACCTAAAATTTCATGTGGAATAGTATTTTTATATACTGGAACATTAATAAGATTTTTCTTAGCCTCATCTGTTCCTTTAATAATAGCATTAGTGACTTCATTAGCTTTACCTAATCCATAGCCAACAACTCCATTTTCATTACCAACTACAACGATAGCAGAAAAACTAAACCTTCTACCACCTTTAACTACTTTAGCTACTCGTTGAATTGAAACAACTTTTTCTTTTAATTCTAAATCACTTGCTTTTATGTTTTTCATATTATTAAAAAATTAATCCTCCTTCTCTTGCTCCATCAGCAAAAGACTTTATTTTACCATGATATACGTACCCACCTCTGTCAAAAAGTACCATTTTAATTCCTTTTTTCTTAGCTTTCTCAGCGAGTTTAATTCCAACCTCTTTTGAAGATTCTATATTATTTTTTCCAAACTTCTTTATATCAACTGAAGAGCAAGAAACTAAGGTGTTGCCACTCATATCATCAATAATCTGGGAGTAAATTGCTTTATTACTTTTAAATACGGAGACTCTAGGTCTCTCCTTAGTACCTGATATTTTTGATCTGATACTTTTTCTTATTTTAAGTCTTCTTTTTTCCTTGTTTATACTCATAATTTTATAATTTATGCGGCAGCAGTTTTACCAACTTTCCTTCTGACATACTCACCAACAAACTTAACCCCTTTACCTTTGTAAGGCTCAACCGGCCTAAGAGATTTCAATTTTGCAGAAATTTGTCCAATCAATTGTTTATCAATACCATTTAAAGTAATGACAGGAGCTTTACCTTTCTGTGTTTCTGTTGCTAATTTTAATTCTTCAGGTATTTGAAAATAAATATTATGAGAATATCCAAGACTTAAATTAAGCAAATTTCCTTGGTTAGAAGCTTTATAACCAACACCAACTAATTCTAGTTTATGTTCATATCCTTCAGAAACACCATGAACAGCATTATTTATTAAAGATCTATATAGTCCGTGAAGTGATTTATGTCTTTTTTGTTCAGATGGTCTACTTACTGTTAGAACATTATCTTCAATTTTTATCTTAAAGTCAGAGTCAAATTTCTGATTAAGTTCTCCCTTAGGACCTTTAACATTAACGACAGAACCGTTTACATTTACTGAAACGCCTTCTGGGATTGAAACTGGATTTAAACCTATTCTAGACATAATATTTAATTAATAAACATAACATAAAACTTCTCCACCTATCTTTAATTTTTTAGCCTCTTTATCTGTAATCACACCTTTAGATGTAGATAAAATTGCTATTCCTAAACCATTAATTACTCTAGGTAAATTTTCAGAGTTTACATACTTTCTTAAACCTGGCTTGCTAATTCTTGAAATCTTTTCAATAGCAGATAAATTTGTTCTAGGGTTATATTTAAGAGCAATTTTAATAGTTCCTTGAGGACCATTATCTTCAAACTTATAATTAGTTATAAAACCCTTTTCATGAAGAACTTTCGTAATTTCTTTTTTAATATTTGAGGCAGGAATCTCAACAATTCTTTTATTTGCTCTTATAGCGTTTCGAATCCTTGTTAAAAAGTCTGCAATTGTATCAGTATTCATATTCTTTTTTTTTTAAAAAGCTTGCAAATTTAATCAATTAAAGTAAAAGTTACCAACTAGCCTTTGTTATCCCAGGTATCTTACCTTCAGAAGCCATTTTTCTAAATTCTAATCTAGATATCCCAAATTTTCTCATATAACCCTTTGGTCTACCAGATAAGCTACATCTATTATGTAGTCTTACAGAAGATGAGTTTCTCGGAAGCTTATCAAGTCCTTCCCAGTCACCTTTAGCTTTAAGCTCTGCCCTTTTGGCAGCAAGCTTCTCAACAAGCTTTCTTCTTTTTAGGTCTCTAACTTTAACTGCGTTTTTTGCCATAATTTACATTTAATTTTTTGAGATGAAAGGCATTCCAAAAGCCTTTAACAACTCATAACTTTCATTATCGGTATTTGAATCAATAACTATAGTGATATTCATTCCTGTTACCTTATTAATTTTATCAATACTTATCTCTGGAAAGATAATCTGTTCTTTGACTCCTAAAGTATAATTACCATTTCCGTCAAAGCCTTTATTATTAAGACCTCTAAAATCTCTAACCCTAGGAAGAGATACAGAAATTAATCGGTCTAAAAACTCATACATTATATTTCCTCTTAAAGTAACCTTAACTCCAATTGGGAGGTCCTCTCTTAACTTAAAATTTGAAATAGATTTCTTAGCTTTAGTAGCAACAGCTTTCTGACCAGTTATTAAAGTAAGTTCATCTACTCCAGCCTGAATTAATTTTTTATCATTAACTGCTGCACCCAAACCCTGATTAATAGCAATTTTCTTAATCTTTGGCACTTGCATAACAGACTTATATTGAAGCTTTTCCATAAGACCTGGAGCAATTTCATCAATATACTTTTTCTTCAACCTTGGAAATTCCATTATTATATAATTTTATTTGTTTTCTTAGATAACCTTTCAATTTTACCTTCTTTATTTCTTTTCCTATAAATCTTAGTTGGCTTTCCATCTGATGGATCAACTAACATTAGGTTACTTATATGAATTGGAGACTCTTGTTTTTCAATGCCCCCCTTAGGATTATCAGCTGAAGGCTTAATATGCTTTGTTGAAAGGTTAAGACCCTCAACAATTGCCTTATACTTAGATGGAAATACCGTAAGAACCTTAGCAGACTTACCTTTATCATTTCCAGATAATATATAAACTGTATCCCCTTTTTTAATATGTATCTTCATTTATATCTATTTATAGTACCTCTGGTGCTAGTGAAAGTATTTTCATAAAGTTTTTTTCTCTAAGCTCTCTTGCCACAGGACCAAAAACTCTAGTACCTTTAAGCTCATCATTCTCATTTAATAAAATTGCTGCATTATCCTCGAATCTTATATAAGATCCATCTCTTCTCCTTACTTCTTTTTTTGTTCTAACAACAACAGCTCTAGTAACAGCTCCCTTCTTAACAGAACTTGAAGGTATAGCGTGTTTTACAGAGACAACAATCTTATCTCCAACTGAAGCATATCTCTTCTTAGTACCGCCTAATACTCTTATACAAAGTACCTCTTTGGCTCCACTATTATCAGCAACTTTTAATCTACTTTCTTGTTGTATCATAACTATTTTACTTTTTCAACTATTTTAGTTAACCTCCACCTCTTATTTTTACTTATTGGTCTAGTTTCCATCACCCTGACTAAATCACCAATATCACATTGATTTTTTTCATCATGAGCAGTAAGTTTTGAAGATTTCTTGAGAAATTTTCCATAAATAGGGTGCTTAACTCTCCTCTGAATCTCAACAGTAATAGTTTTATCCATTTTATTACTTGTTACAATTCCTTCTCTCTGTTTTCTTAAATTTCTATCCATATTACTAAGCTTTTAATGCCTTATTATTTATTTCTGTTTTTATTCTAGCCACAAATCTTCTTGCAACTTTAATTCTCATAGGGTTTTCAATAGGAGTGGCAGCATGAGAAAAAATTAATTTTTCAAGGTTTTCTTTTTCAACAACCAACTTCTTTTGAAGTTCTTCAACCGATAAAGCTCTTAATTCTGAATTCTTCATATTATTCTGCGTAATCTCTTCTACTTACAAATTTTGTTCTAATAGGTAATTTCTGAGCAGCTAATCTCAATGCCTCTTTAGCTTCAGCAATGGTAACACCACCTACCTCAAACATTATTGTTCCAGGTTTTACAACAGCAACCCAATACTCAGGAGCACCTTTACCTTTACCCATCCTAACCTCAGCAGGTTTTTTTGTGATTGGCTTATCTGGAAATATTCTAATCCAAACTTGACCTTCACGTTTCATTTTTCTTGTGACAGCAATCCTAGCAGCTTCAATTTGTCTAGAAGTAATCCATCCAGCTTCTAATGACTTAGTTCCAAAAGAACCAAAACTTATAGTATGTCCCCTCTGAGCAATACCTTTTACTCTTCCTTTCTGTTTTTTTCTAAATTTTGTTCTTTTAGGTTGTAACATTATTTTTCAATTAAGCTTTAAAAGTATTTTTACTTCCTACATTTAAGGATAAACTTCTTTTACCAACAACTTCACCCTTATATACCCATACTTTAACTCCAATTTTCCCATAAATAGTTTGAGATTCACAAATTGCATAATCTATATCAGCTCTAATAGTATGTAATGGAGTTTGTCCTTCTTTGTACTGTTCTGATCTAGCCATCTCAGCACCACCAATTCTACCTGAAACTTTGACTTTAATTCCTTTAGCTCCAACTCTCATTGCAGATGTGATAGCCTGCTTCATAGCTCGTCTATGAGATATTCTAGCTCTCAACTGTTGAGCAATAGAGTCACCAATTAGCTTTGCATCAATCTCGGGTCTTTTAATTTCAAATATATTAATTTGGATGTCCTTACCAGTAATTTTCTTGAGTTCATTTTTAAGCTTATCAACTTCAGAACCACCTTTACCAATAATAATACCAGGTCTTGCAGTATGAATTGTAATCTCCAACAATTTCATTGTTCTCTCTATTACAACTTTAGAAATACCACCTCTAGGTATTCTAAGTGCTATATAGTTTCGTATTTTATGATCTTCAACAATTTTTTCAGAGAAATCTTTTCCTCCATACCAGCTAGATTCCCAGCCTTTTATAATTCCTAGTCTTAGACCTGTTGGATTAACTTTATTCCCCATCTTTTTTATTTTGTTTATTTAAGCTATCTAAAACAATTGTAACATGATTTGATCTCTTTCTAATTCTATGCGCTCTACCTTGTGGCGCAGGTCTTAACCTCTTAATCATTTTACCACCATTCACATAAATTTCTTTTATATATAGTTCTGCATCCTCAATCTTTTCCTCTTTATTCTTCTCTTGCCAATTAGAAATACCTGAAAGAAGAAGTTTTTCTAATCTCTTAGACCCAATTTTAGAATCAAATTTTAAAGTATTTAATGCTAAATCAACACCCATACCCCTAATAAGGTCTGCTATTAATCTCATTTTTCTAGGAGAGGTAGGGACGTTATTAAGTTTTGCTACAGCTTCCATTATCTATTCTTTTTATTGACATGTCCCCTAAAATTTCTTGTAGGAGAAAATTCTCCAAGTTTGTGACCAACCATATTCTCAGTTACATATACAGGAATGAACTTATTTCCATTATGAACAGCTAAAGTATGTCCAACAAAATCAGGAGAGATCATAGATCTTCTAGACCAGGTTTTTATAACACCTTTGTTGCCTTTATTACTAGCATCTTCAACTTTTTTTCTAAGTCTGAAGTCAATATATGGTCCTTTTTTTAATGATCTAGCCATTTTCTACTTTCTTTTTTTAATAATAAGTTTATCAGAATATTTATTTTTCTTTCTGGTTTTTAGACCCTTACTGTAAAGACCATTCCTGGATCTAGGGTGTCCTCCACTAGCCTTACCTTCACCACCACCCATAGGGTGATCGACAGGATTCATAGCAACAGCTCTAACTCTAGGTCTTTTACCTAACCATCTATTTCTACCCGCCTTACCTAACCTTGTATTCATATGGTTAGAATTTGATACGGCACCGATTGTAGCTCTACATGTTAATAGGACTAATCTCATCTCTCCTGACGGTAATTTTAAGGTTGCATACTTACCTTCTTTTGCAACAAGTTGAACATATGAGCCAGCACTCCTTGCCATTGCGGCTCCTTTCATAGGAAATAATTCTACATTGTGAATTATTGTTCCTAATGGGATTTTATCTAAATTCAGGCAATTTCCAACTTCAATAGGTGACGAATTACCAGAAATTACTTTCTGACCAACTTTAAGACCATTTGGAGCAATAATATAACTCTTTTCACCATCTACATATGATAGTAAGGCAATATTAGCTGACCTATTTGGATCATATTCAATAGTTTTGACAGTAGCTTCAATATCATCTTTTGTTCTCTTAAAGTCAATAACTCTCATTTTTCTTTTATGACCACCACCAATATTTCTAACTGTCATTTTTCCACTACTATTTCTACCACCAGATTTTTTAAGAGATTTAAGTAATGACTTTTCAGGAGAACTTGAAGTTATCTCATCAAAAGAAGGAGCTATTCTAAATCTAAGACCTGGAGTAACTGGTTTAATTTTCTTTGACATCTCTTTTAATTTAAATTTGTGAGTAAAAATCAATAAACTCACCTTCTTTTAATTGAACAATAGCTTTCTTATATGATGGTTTTCTACCACTAACAATGCCTGTTTTAGTAAACTTTGATACTGATTTACCTAAAACATTAATAGTATTTACACTAACTACATTTACATCATAAGTTTTCTCAACAGCTTTCTTGACTTGAACTTTATTGGCTTTTGTGTCAACAATAAAGGAAAATTTTCCTTTATCATTAGATGAAGTTGCCTTTTCAGTAAGAATAGGTTTTATTAGTATTGCCATTTTACTTTAAAATTTCATTTAATTTTTTTACTGAATTCTCAACAAAAAATATTCTGTCAGCATTTACAATATCATAAGTATTTATATCATCAACTTTTTTAACAATTGCGTTTTTCAAGTTGTTTGAAGAAAGTATTATATTTTTATGATTTTCAGAAGTTAAAAGCAATGATTTTTTATTTTCAATTGAAAAATTTGAAAGAATTTTAACATATTCCTTAGTCTTTGGAGACTTTAATTCAAAATTCTCTAGAACTACAACAGATTTCTCTTTAATCTTATGAGAAAGGGCTGACTTCCTTGCTAAATCTTTTACTTTTCTATTTATTTTATTTTTATATTCTCTAGGCTCTGGACCAAAGATTTGACCTCCACCTTTAAAAAGAGGGGATTTAATACTTCCAGCTCTAGCGGTACCGGTTCCCTTTTGTTTCTTTATCTTTCTAGTTGAGCCAACAATCTCAGATCTACCTTTAACTTTACTATTTCCTTGTCTCTGATTAGCTAAGTAACTTTTAACATCAAGATATATAGCATGGTCATTAGGCTCGATAGAAAAAATCTTATCCGAAAGAGTAATTTTTTTTCCACTAGTTTTGCCTGAAATTTTATTTATATCTACTTTCATTAACTTTTAATTTGATAAAACTACATATGTGTCTTTAGAACCAGGAACAGATCCTCCAACATAAATTAAATTATCTTTTTGATCAATCTTTAATATCTTAAGGTTTTGCATCGTCACCTTATCACCACCCATTCTACCACCCATTCTCATTCCTTTAAAAACTCTGGAAGGGGTTGAGCCAGCTCCTATAGAACCAGGAGCTCTATTCCTATTGTGTTGTCCGTGAGTACTTTGACCTACTCCACCAAAATTATGTCTTTTTACTACTCCTTGGAAACCTTTACCCTTTGAGATTGATGTGACATCAAGAAATTCGTTTTCATTAAAAACATCTCCAAGTTTAACTTCCATTCCTAGTTTAACTCTACTATCAAATTCTTTCCTAAAGTTTCTAAATTCTACTAATTTCTTCTTGGGTGAAACATCAGAAACCGCGAAATGTCCTTTTATAGATTTATTTACCTTATTAGACTTTAAGTCATCATATGATAGTTGAATTGCTCTGTAACCATCTTTTTCCCTGTCTTTTATTTGAGTAACAAAACACGGCCCAGCCTCAATCACAGTACAACCTATACTTCTTCCTCTGCTATCAAAGACACTGGTCATACCCAATTTTTTTCCTATTATACCTGACATTTTGTATATATTTTTTACCTAAAATGTGTGCAAAGATAACAATTTAAGATATCCTGTCAAATAATAGAAAAGTTATTTTTAATAAAAAATTGATTGGAAATTTTATTAATTGGACTTAATAATTTTCCTAATTTCTAGTAAATTGTCTCCTTTGTAAATTACTAAAAAAATGAGACCTTCATTAATATTATTTAAATCTATTTCCTCATAGATTTTAGACATATATAATCTATCCATATCAATAAATATTCTTCCATTAGAGTCTACGAGCTTATAGTTTACTACTTCATTAGTTATAAAGTCTGATTCAATAGTAATTTTTTCTGAAGTTGGATTAGGAAAAATTTTTAATCTTACATCATTTTTTTCAAGACCAAGAACTGTACCTTCAAACTCTTCAAACAAAATCCAATTAAAGTTAAAAGGTGTTTTTTTGAAGAAAAATCTTAATTTCCTATCACCAGATTCAAGGTATACTTTAGGGAAGTTATTGAAAGTAACCCAATCCTGCCATCCATTAGTTGCAGGAAATGATACTGTATGTAAAACTTCATATGTAGAATCATATAACAATTGTAATTCAATAGTTCCTCCATTTGCATAATCTTGACTTCCATCCGAAGCAACCCTATAACTTAAATCATAAAGTCCAGTTTCAGATACATTAACAACATAATCAACATAATCTGCTGAATCTAAATAACCAATATTCTGTCCTCCACCTTCATCCTCTGTCATTTCTAATGAAGTTCCATACTGAAAAATATAATCTTCTGCCTGAACATATCCAGGGATAGGTATTCCAATTGATACAGAATCATCAAAGGCAAACCAATTTAGGTTAAAAGGGCCGTTCAATATTTTTAATCTAAGCTCATGATTTCCTTCAGGAAGAGTTAACGGTTTACTTGTACTTTCCCAATTTTGCCATCCACTAGTTGTTGGCAAGATCATATTTTGAACAGAGTTATAGCTTCCTGTTTCAGAGTCTAATATACTTAATTCAATTTGCCCTCCTGATGACCAGTTAGGGTCTGCAGCTGATCTATAGGTAACATTATAAGTTCCTTCAGAATTAACTTTGATATAGTAATCAGCGTAATCTCCATTATCCAAGCTGGCAATATTTTTTCCTCCACCTTCATCCGTTGCATTTTCTAATTCCATTCCCTTTTGAAAGAAGTAATGTTCAGCCTCAATTTTACCAGGGATATTATGAATATAGGATATGTTATTTTTAACTATTTCATCAGAAAAAATCTGTAATGCATTTTCGTCTGTTGATTTAATAGAATTACCTGAATAAGATATTGTAATTATATCACCTGGTTTAATTTCAATACCTAAATTTAAAATTATTGATCTAGGCGAAAGAGAATTAGAAATACTTGAAATACCTACTTCTTGATTGTTTATATAAACTTTAAAACCTAATTGACTTGATGATGTAAAGCTTTTAATGTTTTTATTAAAGTTTATATTTATTGAATTTTCATTAAAAGTATTAGCAGAAACATAATTTGTTTCAACATCTGAAATATTAGATACTTTATTAAATTCATAAAAACCTAAGTTAAATGTGCCCCTATTCACATAAAATATTAAACTTTCATCTCCTTCATCAATAACTAATGAATCTACTTTTAGATCTTCCCAGGTTTCCCATGAGTCTGTTTTTGGAACATCAACCACACTAGAAACCTGTTCTCCATTTAATTTAAAGAAAAAACTACCATCATCATCTTCAGTAGCAACTCTCACATTAACATTATAGACACCTGGTTCATCTAATTTAAAAGAATATTTCATCCATTCATCTTTTTCTATCCACCCCACATTATATCCATTTGATTCAGGGTCTACATTTTCTTGAATATCAACATTATCATTTCTTAATGACCACCCGTTATTCCAAGCAGAAAAATCACCACCATAATTAGCTTCTGCACCTCCATCATAATATGCTTGACCCATTATACCCATATCAAAATCTGAAGCATAAATTTTACCTGGTATTACATTATCGGTATAAGGTTTTGTCTCATCTGAAAAAGGTTGCCTAAATAGAGCGTCAACAATATCTTTATGATAAAAACAATTTTCAATTTTAATATCTTCAGTAAGTTGGCTTAGTGCAGCAATAGCATCTTCTTTAGATGGAACTATATTTCCTCCATTCCAATAATCTACTAGCATTTTATATTTATCATTATAATCTATCGAAAGTGGTGGTTGAATGGCACCAATTCTTTTTAAAGGCCACCATGCCCACCCAATTCCATTTTCCTCAAAAACCTTAACGGCATCTCTATACCAAAAATTTGAGTTTTCTCCAGTTTCCCCAACAAAAAGAGGAACATTTAAGGTGTCTCTAAGAGGTAACATCCAATCTAAGTATCCCTGATCTACTGGACTCCAATACTTATGTGGGCTATATACAAGATTATCATCCCAAGGAGGTGTTAAACCTGTAAAATCATTTGCAAACCAGTTTCCTTCAATAAATAAGATATGATTATCTCCTACACCTGTCCTAATTGCGCTTGTTATTTTAACATATAATTCTATTAATAATACTCCTCCAGGAATTTCCCAGTTTGGTTCATTAATTAAATCATATCCAGCTATCCATTCCTCATTTTTATATCTCTGAGACAATCTTTTCCATAATTCAATAGTCTTATTTTGATTTAATTCACTCTCCCAAAGAGAAGGCTTAGTCGGATCATAATCTGAAATATCTGCGTTATAACCTTGACCTCCAGGCGCCGCATGTAAATCAATCATAAGATAAATTTCATTTTCTTTACACCAACTAAGAAGAGAATCTAAAAGGTTATAACCTACCTCTAGTTCTGTATAGGCACCAGGAAAAGGTTCTTGCTCTATTGGTAAAGTAAATAAATTGTAATGTATGGGTGCTCTTACTAAATTAAAACCCCAAGATTTCATTGAATCTATATCCGTCTTAGAAACATGATTTTTAAGCCAATTGTCATAGAAAATTTGAGTTTCTTCTTCCCCTACTAACTCACTAATTTTATCTTTAATCTGATATTGAGTAGAAGAAAAACCTCCTGGAGCCATCATATAACCCTCCTGAACCATCCATCCACCTAATCCCATACCTCTTAAAATTATAGTATCACCTTTTTCATTAATTATAGATTTACCAGATGTACTCAGAAAGTTTTGAGAAAAAGAATAATTTGAAAAAAATAGAAGAACTACAAAAAATTTACAAAAGTTAGTCATTAGAAATACGTAATAATATGACGGACCTTAAAATTAAAATTTAATATATTAAACTTTAATTTCAACATCTACTCCACTTGGTAATTCAAGTTTCATTAAAGCATCTACAGTCTGGCTACTATTGGAATAAATATCTAATAACCTTTTATATGTACAAAGTTTGAACTGCTCTCTAGATGTTTTATTAACATGCGGAGATCTTAAAACAGTAAAAATTTCTTTTCTAGTAGGTAGAGGAATTGGACCACTGACTATTGCTCCTGTTGTCTTTACTGCCTTAACAATCTTCTCAGAACTTTTATCTACGAGATTATAGTCAAATGATTTTAGTTTTATTCTGATTTTTTGTGACATTATAGTATTAATTTATTTCTCCGTTATTTTTTTTAATTATTTCCTCTGCAATATGTTTTGGAACACTGCTATAGTGAGAGAAAGTTAAAGAAGCAGATGCTCTCCCAGAGCTTAATGTTCTAAGATCAGTTACATAACCAAATAGTGCAGAAAGAGGAACATCAGCCTTAATAATCTGAGAATTACCCTTCATATCCATACCTTTCATTATACCTCTTCTTTTATTAAGATCTCCAGTTACTCCACCCGTAAACTCATCAGGAGAAGTGACTTCAACAGACATAATAGGCTCCATTAAAACAGGTTGAGCTTTTTTAGCAGATTTTTTAAATGCTATTCCGGCAGCAAGCTCAAAAGAAAGTGAGTCAGAATCAACATCGTGAAAAGATCCATCATATAACCTTACCTTTAAAGACTGAACAGGAAAACCTGCTAAAGGCCCATTACTCATAGCGTTTTTAAATCCTTTTTCAACAGCAGGAATAAATTCTCTTGGAATTTTACCTCCAGTAATTTGATTTACAAATTGAAGACCCTCTCCTTCTGCATCCTCATCTCTAGGACCTATCTCAAATACGATATCAGCGAACTTACCTCTACCTCCCGATTGTTTTTTATAGACCTCCTGGTGTGTAGTAGATGATAAGATAGATTCTTTATAGGCAACCTGAGGAGCACCCTGATTAATTTCAACTTTAAACTCCCTTTTAAGTCTATCTATAATAATTTCTAAGTGAAGTTCTCCCATTCCCCTAAGAACAGTTTGACCAGTTTCCTCATCGGTGTTAACTTTTAGTGTTGGGTCTTCTTCAATAAGTTTACTTACCGCCATCCCTAATTTATCAACATCAGCTTGTTGTTTTGGTTCTATAGCATAACCAATTACAGGGTCAGGAAATGACATAGACTCTAAGACAATTTTAGATTTTTCATCAGAAAGTGTGTCACCTGTTTTAATATCTTTAAATCCAACACCAGCACAAATATCACCAGCATTTACAGTATCAATAGGATTTTGCTTATTGGAGTGCATTTGCATTAGTCTAGAAATTCTTTCCTTTTTTCCATTTCTATTGTTAAAAATGTAAGATCCAGCATCAAGCTTGCCAGAGTAAACTCTAAAAAAACATAATCTACCCACAAATGGATCCGTAGCAATTTTAAATGCAAGAGCAGCAAAAGGCTCATCATTACTTGGTTTTCTTGATGTTTCTTCTTCATCATCTGGATTTGTACCTGTTACAGGAGGTAAATCTAGAGGTGAAGGTAAATATGAACATACTGCATCTAAAAGAGCCTGGACACCTTTATTTTTGAAAGCAGAACCACACATGACAGGAGAAAAAGACATATCTATTACTGCTTTTCTAATTGCAGCCATCATTTCTTCCTTGGTTATAGAGTCAGGATCTTCAAAAAACTTCTCAAGTAAATTATCGTCATATTCTGCAACATTTTCTACAAGATTTTGTCTCCATTCATCAACAGTATCTTTAAGATTTTCAGGTATATCAACAACATTATATGTCATACCCATATCATCTTCATTCCACACAATTGCTTCGTTAGTAATTAAGTCAACTACTCCTTTAAAACCTTCTTCTGCACCTATAGGAATTTGAAGAGGAACTGGTTTTGCATTTAACTTTTCCTTAATCTCTTTAACAACATTTAAAAAGTCAGCACCAGCTCTATCCATTTTATTTACAAAACAAATTCTAGGAACTTTATACTTATCAGCTTGTCTCCATACAGTTTCAGACTGAGGCTCGACTCCCGAAACAGCACAAAACAATGCAACTGCACCATCAAGTACCCTTAACGATCTTTCTACCTCAACAGTGAAATCAACGTGACCTGGGGTATCAATAATATTTACTCTGAAGTCACTTGTACTATCTATAATCTTTCCTTGTTGTGTAGGATATTTCCAATAAGTTGTGGTAGCAGCTGAAGTGATAGTAATTCCTCTTTCCTGTTCTTGCTCCATCCAATCCATAGTTGCAGCACCATCATGGACCTCACCAATTTTATGACTTAAGCCAGTATAGTATAATATTCTTTCTGTAGTAGTAGTTTTACCAGCATCAATATGAGCCATGATTCCGATATTTCTTAGATAATTTAAATCTTTAATTGCTGCCATAATAAATTAAAATCTGAAGTGAGAAAATGCTTTGTTAGCTTCAGCCATTCTATGAGTATCATCTTTCTTTTTAACTGCTCCACCTTCACCTTTGGACGCTGCAATAATTTCATTTGCAAGTCTTTCTACCATAGACTTTTCATTTCTATTTCTGGCATACTGAATTAACCACTTTTGGCTTAGTGTTATTTTTCTATTTGGCCTTACTTCTATAGGTACTTGGAAATTAGCACCACCAACTCTTCTACTTTTTACCTCAACAGAAGGCATGACATTATTAAGTGCTTTCTTCCATACTTCAAGACCTTTTTCTTTAGTCTTATCCTCAACTATTTTCAATGAATCATAGAAAATAGAATAAGAAACACTTTTTTTTCCATCATGCATTAGATTATTAACAAACTGAGTAACTAGAGTATCCTTATATATAGGATCAGGTAAAAAATATCTTTTCTTTGGCTTAGATTTTCTCATTTACTACTTCTTTGCTTTTGGTCTTTTGGCACCATACTTAGATCTCCTTTGAGTTCTATCATCAACACCTCCTGTGTCTAGAGTACCTCTAATAACATGATATCTAACACCTGGTAAATCTTTTACTCTTCCACCTCTAATTAATACTATGGAGTGCTCTTGTAGATTATGCCCTTCTCCTGGGATATAAGCATTTACTTCTTTTCCATGAGAAAGTCTAACTCTAGCAACTTTTCTCATAGCAGAATTAGGCTTCTTTGGAGTAGTAGTATATACTCTTGTACAAACCCCCCTTTTCTGAGGACAGGAATCTAAAGCAGGAGACTTAGATTTAGACTTGAGCTTCTTTCTTCCTTTTCTTACTAGTTGTTGTATAGTTGGCATAATATTATTTAAATGCGACGCAAAAATAGAAATTCATACGTCTTAAACAAAATTTTTTAAGTCTTTCTAACTATATATATTATTTGTTTGATTGACTATTAATATCTAATGGAAATTTAGGTAATTCATTAAAATCTTTAATTTCCTCATATTTTTGCTCATACTTCGAAATATTATCATTTAAAGCAGTAGCAAATTTTTTTGCATGCTCAGGCGTAATAATAATTCTAGAATTAACTTTTGCCTTAGGAACGCCAGGCATAAGCTGTATAAAATCAACTACAAACTCACTGCTAGAGTGTGCTATCATAGCTAGGTTTGCATATTTTCCTTTTGAAATTTCATCTGATAACTCAATATTTATCTGATTCTGTTTTTGACTCATTTTTGGTCTTGTTTATTTTCCTCAAGAATATCAGAACTAACAGACTCATCAAGAATAATATTTCCTTTAGATTTTGACATAAGCTCATCATACTCCCTTTCAGAACCTACTATCATATCACTATATTCTTTTAATCCAGTTCCTGCTGGTATTAAGTGTCCTACAATTACATTCTCTTTAAGTCCTCTTAAATCATCAACTTTACCTCTAATTGAAGCTTCACTTAAAACTTTTGTTGTTTCTTGGAATGAAGCAGCAGATATAAAGCTCTCTGTTCCTAAAGAAGCTCTAGTTATTCCTTGTAGTGAAGGTCTAGAAACAGCTGCATCAGCATTTCTAAATTCAATAATTTTTTTATCATTTCTTCTTAGAGATGAGTTTTCATCTCTCAATTCCCTTGATGAAATTATTTGACCTTCTCTAAATAAACTAGAATCACCAGGATTCGTGACTACCTTTTTTTCAAAAATAGCGTCATTGACATTACTAAAAACAAGCTTATCTACTTTTTCATCTTGCAAGAAACTAGTGTCTCCCGAATCAACAATAATAACTTTTTGCATCATCTGTCTTACAATAACCTCTATATGTTTATCATTTATTTTAACACCTTGCAGTCTATAAACCTCTTGGATTTCATTAACTAGATAATCCTGAACTTCGGTTGGACCTTTAATTGATAAAATATCAGCAGGTGTAATAGCTCCATCTGATAAAGGAGAACCCGCTTTAACATAGTCATTATCTTGAACTAAAATATGTTTAGATAAAGACACTAAATATTTCTTCTTGGTTCCATCTTTAGACTCAATAAAGATTTCTCTATTCCCTCTCTTTATTCCACCATAAGATACAACTCCATCAATTTCACTAACAACAGCAGGATTTGATGGGTTTCTTGCTTCGAATAACTCAGTTACCCTAGGAAGACCTCCAGTTATATCTCTAGATTGACCAATCATTCTAGGAATTTTTGATAAAATAGTTCCAGGATTCACTGAACTTCCTTTTTCAACTGAAAGGTGAGCTCCAACAGGAATATTATATCCTTTTTCTCCATCCTTAGATTTAACAACTATAGCTGGATTTTTAGTTTTATCCCTACACTCCACAATAACTTTCTCTCTGTGTCCAGTTTGCTCATCAAATTCTTCTTTGAATGTGATACCTTCTTCAATAGATTCAAAATCAATTTTACCTTTAAGTTCAGATAAAATAACAGCATTGTATGGATCCCAATTACAAAGAATATCTCCTTTACTTACTTTCTGCCCATCCTTTACTTTAAGATATGATCCGTAAGGAACATTATTAGAAATAAGTGTTACACCTTTACTGTTGACCAATTTAACCTCACCACTTCTTGCCATTACAACCTCAGCTTTATTTCCTTCGCTATCCTTTGTAGATACAGATCTAATTCCATCAAATACAATTTTACCGTCAAACTTAGCCTTAACATTTGCGTCTATAGCAATATTTGAAGCTGTACCACCAACGTGAAATGTCCTTAAAGTTAGCTGGGTTCCTGGTTCACCAATTGACTGAGCAGCAATAACTCCTACCGCTTCACCTTTATTAGCCATCTGACCATTAGCTAAATTTCTACCATAACATTTAGCACAAGCTCCTCTTTTTGTTTCACAAGTAAGTACTGATCTGATTTCTATTTCTTCTATACTAGTCTGATCAATTCTCTGAGCAATTATCTCATCTATCTCTTCTCCTGATGCAATAATGAGTTCATTGGATATTGGATCATATACATCATGAACAGTAACTCTACCAAGAATTCTTTCTGATAATGGTTCAACTATATCCTCATTATCTTTCAATGCACTTACTGTAACACCTCTTAGCGTACCACAATCTTGTTCATTAATAATCACATCTTGTGCTACATCAACCAGTCTTCTAGTTAAATATCCTGCATCAGCAGTTTTCAAAGCAGTATCAGCTAATCCTTTTCTAGCACCATGAGTTGAAATAAAGTACTCAATAACATCTAAACCTTCTTTAAAGTTTGAAAGAATTGGATTTTCAATAATTTCACCAACCGAACCTGATAGATTTTTTTGAGGTTTAGCCATCAAACCTCTCATACCACCTAACTGCCTTATTTGCTCCCTTGAACCCCTTGCTCCTGAGTCCATCATCATATAAATTGGATTAAAACCTTGGTCGTTATCCTCAAGTTGATTCATTAGGGTAGTAGTAAGCCTAGTATTTGACCTGGTCCATATATCAATAACTTGATTATATCTTTCATTATCAGTTATAAGACCCATATAATAGTTATCCCATACGACCTTAACTTCTTTCTTAGCAGAATCTACTAATGATTGTTTAGACTCTGGAATTTGAATATCACCTAACCCCATTGACAGACCTCCTTCATAAGCCATCTTAAAACCTAGTTCTTTAATATTATCAAGAAACTCAGCTGTTCTAGATATTCCACATACCTTATAAACTATAGAAATTATCTGTTGTAATTTCTTTTTTGTTAATAACTCATCTATATAACCTACTTCTTCTGGAATTAAATTATTAAATAGAACTCTTCCTGCGACTGTTTCTATTACTTTGTTTTCTAAAGTTCCATCAGCTAATCTAACATTAGTTCTTATTTTGATGTATGCATTCTTATCTAATTTATCTTCGTTTAATGCAATAATTACTTCTCTAGAGTTGGAAAAAACAAAACCTTCACCTTTAAGAGGCTCTTCCTTAGTAGACTTTTTACCTTTAGAAACATAATATAAACCTAGAACCATATCCTGAGAAGGAACAGTAATTGGTGCACCATTAGCAGGGTTAAGTATATTGTTAGATCCCAACATTAAAAGAGATGCCTCTATAATTGCTTCATGACCAAGTGGTACATGAACAGCCATCTGGTCACCATCAAAGTCAGCATTAAATGCAGTACAAGCTAAAGGATGTAATTCTATTGCTTTACCTTCAATTAATTTGGGTTGAAATGCTTGAATACCTAACCTATGTAAAGTAGGTGCTCTATTTAGAAGGACAGGATGACCAACTAAAACATTTTCTAAAATATCCCAAATTACTGGTTCTTTTTTATCTACAAGTTTTTTTGCAGATTTTACTGTTTTAACAATACCTCTTTCAATTAACTTTCTTATAACAAAAGGTTTAAATAACTCTGCGGCCATATCTTTAGGAAGACCACATTCATGCATTTTAAGTTTTGGCCCAACTACGATTACCGATCTACCTGAATAATCAACTCTTTTCCCAAGAAGGTTTTGTCTAAACCTACCTTGCTTACCTTTAAGCATATCTGTTAAAGATTTTAAGGATCTATTACCATCTGATCTTACAGCATTAATTCTTCTTGAATTATCAAATAAAGAATCTACTGCTTCTTGAAGCATCCTTTTCTCGTTTCTTAAAATAACTTCAGGAGCTCTTATTTCAAGTAATCTTTTAAGTCTATTATTTCTTATTATAACCCTTCTATATAAGTCATTAAGATCAGATGTAGCAAATCTACCTCCATCTAGAGGTACAAGAGGTCTTAACTCAGGTGGAATTACAGGAATCATCTTGACAACCATCCACTGTGGTTTATTATCTATATTTTCTCTAGAATCTCTAAATGATTCAATTACTCTTAATCTTTTAAGAGCCTCTGCTTTCCTTTGTTGAGATGTCTCATTTGCAGCTTTATACCTAAGATCAACCGATAAAGAGTCAAGGTCTATTTGTGATAAAAGTTCTGCAATAGCCTCAGCTCCCATCTTGGCAATAAATTTATTTGGATCATCATTTGGCAACAAATAATTATCTTTTGGAAGAGAATCTACAATATTTAAGTATTCTTCTTCAGTCAATAAGTCCATCTTCTGACAACCATCCTCTTCTTTGACACCAGGATTAATTACCACATATCTTTCGTAGTAAACTACCTGGTTGAGTTTCTTTGCTGGAATACCCAACATATAACCAATTTTGTTTGG
>Ga0055584_100001218_pt1 | contig 25258 bp, 23 predicted proteins | sample OSDHelmetaG_FD_58716 | JGI IMG/M metagenome (GOLD analysis project Ga0055584, IMG submission 58716) | Pelagic marine sediment microbial communities from the LTER site Helgoland, North Sea, for post-phytoplankton bloom and carbon turnover... | ecosystem: Environmental > Aquatic > Marine >...
ACCTAATACGCTCATTACAATGAGAATACTGCCTTCAGGTATAGACGGGGTGACCCAACTTGTTGTTGCTGTGGGCCAATCAATATCGATAAGAAACAATTCGTAAATAAAAGAGAGGCCGATAATAGAGACGAAACTGATGATATAACGTTCCATGCTTTTATAAGAATTAGTAAATAACATAATAGATACTAATACGGCCGTTAAAACTGAACCTGAAATAATGGGAATTCCAAATAACATTTGTAGTGCAATGGCTCCACCTAGAATCTCAGCTAAAGAAGTAGATATAGAAGCGAGTACCGCAGAGATTAAAATAGGGAGTGATATCCATCGAGGAGTGTATTTCATGGCCGCTTCAGATAGACATAGTCCGGTGACTATACCCAAATGAGCAACATTGTGCTGAAGAATAATAAGCATGATGGTTGAAAGACTAATTACCCATAATAAGGTGTAGCCAAACATAGATCCTGCTGCAAAGTTAGAGGCCCAGTTGCCCGGATCAATAAATCCCACGGTGACTAATAAGCCAGGTCCTATATATTTGAAAATATCATGGCCACCTAGGTGACGTTTGTGCGTTTTATTTTTTAATTCATCGAATAGATTCATAATACCGCTTATATTTTAATGGATGAGTTGAGTTATTAAGATAGTTAATATATGTCGAAATTTCAATCATAACGGAATTAGGTAAAACAGTAAATTCTATTCCTTGAGATACGGGAAGTAGTATTTGATTGACATATCCAGTCACGGGAATGTCATGAATATCGATTTTTTCTAATTGAGGTTCTTCTGCTTTTGCAAAATACATGGCAAGATAGTGATAAATATCGGGATACTTGATTAAACCTAAGCTGAGTAACTGTTGTGCAATATGCGTGTTATCGGCGAGAAAAGATCGAGGTAAGACTAAACATAAAGGATCTTGATCAATAGCTTGAGTTTCAACGTTGGATAATCATGGGGAGTCATTGATAATACTAAGGTCTATATTACCTTCTTGTATATTCTGTAAGATGGTATCTTTAGGTGCAGCTTTAAGTTGAATAATAAGTTTAGGGTAAAGGATTAAAGCTAAGTCCCCTGAGCAAGATAAGGAACAAATGTCTGTATATTCATTATCAAAGTTAAGTTATTAGCAAAATGGTTTAAATTTGAAAAATAGGATAGCGATGCCTCTAATGATAGGTTCCCGTGCTACACAAGATGATATTGTCACTGATATGATGGCGATTTATTATGCACAAAGAGCAACGGCAGGATTCATTGTGAGTAAAGGTACACAAATTTGTCCCCGTTGATAGTGATCCTGATTTGATTGTTTTTAGCGGTGCTTTTATTGCAAATCCTGATTTACCTAAGTGTTTAAAGCTCAATACCCCTGATCCTGCTACCTTCTTTGGTGGTGCAGAAAAAGGGTATATTGATTATCCAGTGATTAAATAGATTAATTAAGGGTGAGCCACATTTTATTGATTTAAAATCCGTTGTAAGAATGCTTGTGTTCTTTCATGTTGAGGATGATCAATAACCTGTTTTGCTGGTCCTTGTTCAACAATAATACCTTGATCGATAAAGATAACTTTATCAGCAACATCTCGCGCAAAATTAATTTCATGGGTAACGATTAACATCGTTTGCCCTTCTTTAGCTAAGGCATTCATGGTTTGTAATACTTCATGGACTAATTCAGGATCAAGGGCTGAGGTGGGTTCATCAAAAAGAATAATTTGAGGTTGTAGTGCAATAGCACGTGCAATCCCCACCCGCTGTTGTTGGCCTCCTGATAACTGGCTCGGATAAAAATGAATTTTATCTTTTAGTCCCACATGTTCTAATAATTGTGTTGCTTGTTGTTGTACTTCAGACAGGGGCCGTTTTTGTACTTGAAGTGGTCCTTCCATGACATTTTCTAGCGCAGTTTTATGCGGAAATAAATTATATTGCTGAAAGACCATGGCACTATGACGTCTTAAGTCTAATATTTGTTTTTGTTTCGGTTTTTGTGTGAAATCGATAGAAAATGCCGGTTCAGCACTAAAATCAATAGCGCCTTGTTGGGGAATTTCTAGAGCGTTGATGCAACGTAAGAAAGTCGTTTTTCCTGAGCCAGAGGGACCGATGATTACCACGACTTCACCCTTCTCAATGGTTAAATCTACCCCTTTGATAACCTGAGTTGCACCAAAACTTTTATGTATATTTTTGATACTAATCATTATAATTTCCTTTGATTATGACGACTTAATCTTTTTTCAAGACGTGCTTGTAATAAACTTAATAGAAAACAGATTAGCCAGTAGATGAGCGCCGCTTCAATATAGACCAACATAAATTCATAGGTTCTTGCTGCGACATTTTGTGCTTGTTTAAACAATTCAGTCACTAGAACTAATGAGGCCAAAGAACTGTCCTTTACGAGGCTAATAAACGTATTAGACAGTGGGGGAATGGCAAGACGTACCGCTTCTGGAAAAATAATGCGTCTAAAGGTATGTAGATAGGACATGCCGATAGTAAATCCCGCTTCCCATTGACCTTTGGGAATAGAAATAATCGCACCACGGACCACTTCGGAACCATAAGCGCCAACATTTAAAGAAAAACTAATCACAGCTGAGGTAAAAGGGGGTAAGGTAATACCTACATTAGGTAACCCATAAAATATGATAAATAATTGTACTAATAAAGGGGTACCTCGAATTGCTGAGACATAAATACTAGTTAACACATAGAATAATTTATGTAGCTTATTTTGTTGAGGTATAACGCGAATTAAAGCCACAAAAAGGGCAATGAGCATCCCACAAATAAACGCAATAATGGTTAATGGGATGGAATAATATAAGCCACCTTTTAACATAGGCCAAAAAGAGCTGATAACAATATCAGCTCTATCTGCAGTCATGAATGGTAGCGTGGTAAGTAGATCATTTAACACTAACATCTTCTCCAAAGAATTTCACACTAATACGGGCTAATGTACCGTCTTGTTGTAGGGCTTTAAGCGCTTTGTTAAAGGCGGGGATCACCGATTCATTTTTCTTTAATACAACCAGACCTGATCCTGCTTTTTCGTTGTTGCGTAAAATGATTTTTAAACCAGAGTTAGGTACGGCATTTAAATAATCAAGTACAGCCAGATTATCATTGATGGTAATATCCGCTCGTTTTTGTCGAACGAGTTGTAAACCTTGAGCAAGCCCATCGACAGTTACTAAGTTAGCGCCATATTTACGTGCCATTTCAGTATAATTACTGGTTAAAGATTGGGCTGAGGATAATCCTTTAATTTCACTCCAAGAAGTGATCTTTGAATCGTCACGAGCAGCAACGACAGCACCTGAATAACTATAAGGTACTGAAAGAGAATATTTTGCTCGGCGTTCTGGTGTGGTCAGCGCGACTTGGTTGGCGATAATATCGAAGCGCTCGCTATTTAGTCCAGCAAACATCGCATCCCATTGTGTTTCTTTGAATTCGAGGCTTAATCCCATTTTTTTTGCCACAGCACGGGTCACTTCAACATCATAACCGGTTAATTGACCTGATTTATCATGGAAACTATAGGGTGCATAAGTACCTTCCGTACCTACGTAAATAGTGCCCTTATTGTCGACGCGTTGTTGCAGCGACTGATCTTGAGCATAAGCAGGCGATAAAGAAAGTGCGCTAAGGGCGAGTATTGCTAGTCCATATTTTATTTTTTTTTGCATCATTTTTCTCCAATAAAGTTGATGTAATGAATATACCTGTGTTTATATTTCCTAGCAATAAAAATATAAGATTCTGATTTTAAATGATTTTTTAACCCCCTTATTTTTATAAAAAGAGAAATATATTTTCTATATATATAGATTCGGAGAATAATTTTACTTTTCAAATTTAATGCTATTTTATCTAGCAGGCAAGATACCTACTTTGTGTGCTTATTATTCAATGCTTACATCTTGACCAAAGAACTGCATACCAATGCGTTTTAGTGTGCCATTTTCTTGTAGTGTTTGAATGGCTTTGTTGATAGGTGCTAGTGCGGCTGTATTTTTCTTTAATAAAACAAGTCCCGATCCTTCCTTATGCTCACTACGTAAAACAATTTTCAAACCTGAGTGTGGAACGGTATTGATATAATCAAGGATGGCTAGACTGTCATTAACAGTAATGTCAACACGTTTTTGTTTTACTAGTTGCAAACTATTGGCCAAGCCAGCAACATTGACTAGGTTAGCACCATGTTGACGTGCAATTTGTGTGTAATTGCTTTTTAATGTCTGGGCTGCGAATAAGCCTTTAATATCATTCCAAGAATTTATGTGTGCATCTTGACGAGCGGCAACGACCGCACCAGAGTAGCAATAAGGAGTGGCGATAGAATATTTGGCTCTACGTTCTGGTGTGCTAAGTACAATTTGGTTGGCAATCATATCAAAACGTTCACTATTGAGTCCGGCAAACATGGCATCCCATTGTGTTTCTTTAAATTCCACCTTAACACCGAGTTCTTTTCCTATAGCGCGAGTGACTTCAACATCATACCCCGTTAATTTTCCTGATTTGTCATGGAAAGTGTAAGGAGCATAAGCACCTTCTGTTCCCACATAAATCGTGCCCTTATTTGCAATACGTTGTTGTAAATTCTGTTCTTGCGCATAAGCTTGAGAAAAAGAGAAAAGACTAAAAGTGAGTATAGCTAGTCCATATTTAATTTTTTTGTGCATGATTATTCTCCAGTAAAAATATTTACTTAAAAATACCCATGTTGATATGGATTAGCAATAAAATATAACATTTTGATTTTAAATGATTTTTTAATTTTATTTTGGATAGAAAAAAGAGAAGTATTTTTTCGTTAAACCAAATTTATTAGAATAATTTTATTTGCGAGTCATGACATTAAGTGGGTATGCCTTAAGATGGAAAAGTACATTTTTTCTAAGCTATTTTAGTTTTACCATGTATGATTGACAGCTATTTGACGAATCTTTAATATGACAACTATATTTTTTATAGTACTATACCACACCACTGTATCCTTGTTTAATGAAGAAATTCATTCATAAAATTTAGAGTCAATCGGAGTACATACTTAACGTTTAGAAACTAAGGCGAAAAAATGGTTCATAATCACTATTATTCTCGAAATCTTGAGAAATTATCCAAACAATATGAAGTGCTAAGAGAATTTGGGCGAGGCATAGAAAGAGAAACCCTACGTGTAGCAGACGATGGTGCCATTTCACAAAAGCCACATCCATCAGCCCTAGGTTCAGCTCTCACTAATCGCTGGATCACTACGGATTTTGCTGAGTCTCAATTAGAATTTGTCACTTCCGTGAGTCATGATGTGCCTACACTTTTAGCGCAATTGACCGATATTCATAAATTTGCTGTAGATAACATTAAAGATGAATCTTTATGGCCACTCTCTATGCCTTGTTTTATTGAGGCTGAAGATGCAATTAATTTAGCAGATTATGGCTCCTCTAATGCCGGTAAAATGAAACACTTGTATCGTCAAGGGTTAAAAATGCGTTACGGTAGCATCATGCAGATTATATCGGGTGTGCATTTTAATTTTTCTTTTGCAGATAGTTTTTGGGAACATTGGTTTTGTCACTATGATACCCAACAAGAACGTGCCGATAAAATATCAGATGCCTATTTGCATATTATTCGTAATTTTCAGCGTTATAGTTGGATGATCCCCTACTTTTTTGGCGCATCTCCTGTCTTGTGTGCATCTTCGTTACAAAATAAAAAATCCGATTTGCCTTTTACTAAAACAGCAAGTGGGGCTATGTATTTGCCTTATGCAACGGCATTACGCATGAGTAATTTAGGGTATACAAGTCATGAACAAGATAATATATTTATCAACCCTAATAGTTTAGATGAGTATTTAGACAGTGTACGTAATGCGATGAAATTATCATCTAAAATATTTGAAGAAAAAGGCTTGTTTGATAAAAAAGGGCAGCGTCAACAACTGAATACTAATGTATTACAGATTGAAAATGAACTTTATGCTTCTATACGTCCTAAGCGAGTGGCAGATTCTGGACAAAAACCCTCAGAAGCCTTATCTCATGGTATTGAATATATTGAAGTGCGTTCATTAGATATAGATCCCTTTAGTGCTATTGGCATATCATCGCAACAGGTGCATTTTTTAGATCAATTTTTAGTTTGGTGTTTGTTAATGCCATCGGCACCTATGACAACAGAAGAAATGCTGTTATGTAAAAAGAATATGCAGTCGGTGGTATTAAAGGGTCGTGATCCTAAAGTGGAATTGACCGAAGTCCTTAGTGGAAAGAGGATGCTATTGCGAGATTGGGGCAGTCGTATTCTTGATTCTATTCGTAATGTAGGGGCGTTGTTTGATAAAGCTACGGCAACGAGTAATTATTTACAAAATTGTGATCGATTACAACACATGCTAGATGATCCAGAACAAACACGTTCAGGACAATTATTAAAAGAAATAAAGAAACAAGAGGGGATAAAATCTGTAGCTCAGGTATTATCTCGTCAACATAAACAACAATTACTTGCAACCCCATATGCATATTATAAACCTAGTGCTTTTATTAGCGAAGCACATGATTCATTAGTAAGGCGTCGAGAAAAAGAACAAAGAGATACTTGTGATTTTGATACTTACCTAGATGAATATTTTAAAACTGATACGGAGTAATACTATGATTAAATTTGGCGTAGTTATGGATCCTATTGAATCTATAAAAACTAAGAAAGACACATCATTTGCTATGATGCTTGCTGCACAAAAAAGAGGCTGGGAAGTTCATTATATGCAAATGAATGATATCTCTATGTTACAAGGTAAGCCTACAGCTAAAACACAATGTGTTAAACTGACCGATAGAGCAGAAGATTATTATGAAGTTATTTCTACACAAGAAATAGCTTTATCTGATCTTGATGTGATCGTAATGCGCAAAGATCCTCCTTTTAATCAAGAGTTTATCTATGCAACTTATATGTTAGAAAGAGCCGAAGAAGCCGGTACTCTTGTAGTGAACAAACCTCAAAGTTTACGCGATTGTAATGAAAAACTATTTACCGCTTGGTTCCCAGATTTAACGCCAACGACATTGGTGACTCGTAGTGCAGAAAAAATTCGCGAAATGCATGCAAAATACGGCGATCTTATTATTAAACCATTAGATGGTATGGGGGGAAGTTCTATTTTCCGTATACAAAAAGATGAACCTAATATGGGTGTGATTATCGAAACACTTACTAATCAAGGTACAGAGTTTTGTATGGTGCAAACTTTTATTGCTGATATTACCAATGGCGATAAACGTATCTTTATTGTGGATGGTGAAGTGATGCCTTATTGCTTGGCGCGTATTCCACCTAAGGGTGAAACACGTGGTAATTTGGCTGTGGGTGGTACAGGTGAACCCCGTCCTATTACAGAGACGGATCGCAAAATTGCCCAACGTATTGCCCCTACCTTGGTTAAAAAAGGGTTAATTTTTGTGGGTATCGATGTGATTGGCGATAAACTAACGGAAATTAACGTCACAAGCCCTACTTGCGTACGAGAAATTGAAGCTATGTTCGATATTTCTATTATGGACACACTGATGGATGCAATTGAAAAACGATGCTAAATAAATTTATCTATCTAGATCATGCTGCAGCAACACCTATTGATGATGATGTATTGGCAGCAATGCAACCTTATTTTTCTGATAATTTCTTTAATCCATCAAGCCCTTATGCACCAGCTGTTATGGTACGTAGAGCTTATGAAGAAGCAAAACATCAATTAGCGATTGCTATTGGTGGTCAGCCCACTGAAATTGTGATCACAGCAGGTGCGACAGAATCTATCAATTTGATTATCAATAGTGTGCCCGGTCACATAGTGACCAGTGAAATTGAACATCATGCTATTTTAGATACAGTCAAATATCGTCAAGGTACTTTAGTTAAGCCAGACGCAAAGGGACGTATTTCACCAAAAAAAATTGAGGAAGCGATCCGTCCTGATACACAATTGGTTAGTATTGCATTAGCCAATCATGAACTAGGGACTATTCAACCTATTCGTGATATTGCCGCTATTATTAAAAAAGTACGTATGGATCGTTTAGCTGGTGGCAATACAACACCTATTTATTTGCATACAGATGCCTCTCAAGGCGCAGGTCAAATCGAACTCAATGTGTCTCGCTTAGGTGTAGATGCAATGACCTTAAATGCAGGTAAAGTATATGGTCCTAAACAAATAGGTTTATTGTGGTTTGATCGCAAATTACGTTTAAAACCTATAGTACATGGTGGTGGGCAAGAAAATGGGTTGCGTAGTGGTACGGAAAATGTGGCTGGGACTATTGGTTTTTCAGTGGCGTTAAAGAAAGCACAGGCTAAACGTAAAGAAGAAGCTTATCGTGTGACGCAATTGCGTAATCATATGCAAAAAGCCATAGAAAAACAGATCCCAGACGTTATTGTTTCTGGTGATCAAAAACATCGTCTTCCGGGGCATTTACATGTTTCTTTTGCTGGGATTGATGCTGAACGACTCATCTTTTTATTGGAAGCTAAAGGCGTTTTAGTGGCAACAGGAAGTGCTTGTGCGGCTAACTCTGGAACGAGAAGTCATGTACTTGAAGCTATTGGCCTTGAACCTAAAGTGGCTGATGGTAGTTTACGTATCACTTTGGGCCGCTTATCCAATGAAGAAAACTGTAAAAAAGCGTCAGATCTTATCTGTGAAGCAGTTCGACTTGAAAAACAACGCATCGCAAAATTGCGCAATAAGTAATAGGAATAAATAAAACATGTCTAAAGTTTATGTTGGAATGAGTGGTGGGGTTGATTCTAGTCTTACGGCTGCACTGTTATTAGAACAAGGTCATGATGTTGTCGGCGTCTATATGAAAAACTGGAGCACTAATCTGCCTGGTATGAAATGCCCATGGGCAGAAGATCTTGCAGATGCTAAACGTGTTGCTGTGCAGCTTGGTATCGATTTTAAAGTCTTTGATTTTGAAACTGAATATAAACAAAAAGTGGTCAATTACATGATCGAGGAATATAAACAAGGTCGTACACCTAACCCCGATATCATGTGTAATCAAGAAATTAAATTTAAGATTTTTCTTGAAGCTTCATTGGAAGATGGTGCAGATCTTATTGCAACAGGTCATTATGCCAGTACTTTAGACGGTAAACTTATCATGGCTAAAGATCAAGGTAAGGATCAGACGTACTTTTTATATCGAGTGACAAAAGAAGCATTAGAAAAAACCTTATTTCCTTTAGGTGGATACACTAAGCCTGAAGTAAGAGAAATGTCTAAAGAGCGTCATCTATGGACTGCGGCGAAAAAAGAAAGTATGGGCGTATGTTTTGTTGGTAGTGTAGGCATTCGTGACTTTTTAAGCGAATATGTTTCTACAAAAATCGGCGACATTATTGATAGCGAAACCGGTGAAAGAATTGGTTATCATGATGGGGCAATCTTCTATACTTTAGGCCAGCGTAAAGGCCTTAATATAGGTGGTGGCAAGCCTTATTATGTTGTAGGTAAAAGCATGGAAAAAAATGAAGTCTATGCAAGTACCAACACTTCAAATGATGCAATGTGGACAGATGTGATTAACGCACATTCTATGCATTGGATCAGTCATGAAGCTTTTTCTGGCGAATGTTTAGCACGTTTTAGACATAGAGGTGAATTAGTTCCTGTTCGGGTGATCCCGCAGAAAGATGATGTAGTACGTATTGAATTTGCTAGCGCTCAACGAGCTATTTCTGCAGGTCAATCTGCTGTATTTTATAAAGATAATATTTGTCTTGGTGGCGGTATTATTATTGGGTAAATGTTTGCCATCTTCTTGTTTTTGTTATTCTTGATACAAGAAGATGGCATAAAATTAACAGGATAAAAAATTAATGAAAGATGACATTATCATGCAGCAATCAGCGAGTGATACCACACCAGTAGATCATTTTAAAGAACCACAAAATTTTGGATCTTTAGATGTCTCGGATAATCATGTTGGCAGTGGTACTGTTGGCGCGCCTAGTTGTGGTGATGTGATGCACTTGCAAATAAAAGTGGACGATAAAGGTATTATTGAAGATGCTAAATTCAAAAATTATGGATGTAATTCCATGATAGCCTCAAGTTCACTGATTACAGAATGGGTGAAAGGCAAAAGCATTGAAGAAGCAGAAAAAGCAGAAAATGCCAATATAGTGGAAGAGCTTGCCTTGCCACCAGTGAAAGTGCATTGTAGTGTGTTAGCTGAAGATGCTATTAAAGCAGCAATTAGTGACTACAAACAGAAGCAAAAAAAGAATAAATAAGTTTTGTATTCTTGGGGAATAGATAAAAATGATGAAGGATTGATATGCAACTTCCAATGCTACACAAGGCCAATTTAGTGAAACGTTATAAACGTTTTCTTGCTGATATTCATTTACCTAACCAAGAAGAAAAAACTATTTATTGTGCGAATACTGGCGCGATGACCGGTTGTGCTGATACAGGTGATCGTGTCTGGTATTCTATTTCAGATAATCTTAAACGTAAATATTCCTGTTCATGGGAAATCACAGAAAAGCCAAATGGTGATTTTATTTGTGTGAATACCCAAAGGGCGAATCAATTAGTATTAGAAGCACTACAACAACATAAATTACCTCCTTTTGATAAATATCCTACCATATTGCCGGAAGTAAAATATGGACAAGAACATAGCCGTATTGATTTTTTACTCAAATCACCCGATTTAGCTGATTGTTATATTGAAGTTAAATCGGTGACTTTATTGGGAAAGGATCATCTAGGTATGTTCCCTGATGCAAAAACCACTCGAGGACAAAAACATCTTCGTGAGCTAATGTCCATGCGCGAACAAGGGAAAAGGGCAGTGATTTTCTTTGCCGTTTTGCATTCTGGTATTGAAAGATTCACTCCAGCGGCACATATTGATCCTCAATATGCACAACTATTACGTAAAGCGCAGCAATCAGGTGTGGAAGTCATGTGTTATGCTGCTAAATTTATCCAAAAAGAAAACAGACCTATTCAATTAGTTATCGAGAATAGATCTGTAGAAATAAATTTATAGCACAGTAGAAATACTTACAAAGTGGTTATTAAGCGTATGCCAAGCAATATGATCATAACGCCCAAAAATTTCTTGACTGTTTTAGGCTGCATCTTTTTATGCATAACAATGGTTCCTAAATAGCCACCAATCCAAGCGGCAACACCAGCATAGATGAGTAGATTCCAAGGAACTGATCCCATAAACGCATAGGCTACAAAAGCTGATAAAGATGAAAAAGGAACAGATAATGCAGTAATAGTAGCTACTTTTTTAGGATTAAATCCTTGGAAGATCATTAATGGAGAAATAATACCACCACCGCCAACACCCAGTAAACCAGATAAAAATCCTGCTATAATCCCCGTAAGTAATGGACCCAACACAGGTCTATCTTCTCTATATTGATCGGCATATTTTGATCCTTTAAAAAAGAGCATCATGGCGCCAGAGAAGAATAAAAAAAGAATAAAAATAATGAGAAGGTTATGGGCTGGAATATAGTGCCCTATCCAAGCACCAACAGGAGCTAAGATAAAAGAAGCAAGAATAATAGGAATACCCAAATGAAAATCAAGACGTTTATTCTTAATATTAGAAACAGTAGCCCCTACCATGCTTATACCGTTTACAAAAAGACCTAATGCGCGGGCTTCAGCAAAAGGAAGCCCTATTTTAGATAAAGTAGGGATCAGTACGAGAGCCGATCCTAAACCACCTAGTGCAAAGATAAAGCTCAGTACAAATGAAACACCGATGACTAGCAATAGTATTGAGTCCATATTTTTTACTCCTTAGTATCAATATGATGTATGTTATTTTCAAGCTAGCCTTTATTTAAGGATCTTAGCAACCATGCCGGGTTTGAGTGCACTGGCAATATCAGCACTAGAGGCGGTTAGACATTTTACTTCTTTAAAGCCATTAGCTGAAAGATAGGTATAAACAACGCTCCCTCTAAAAATTGCAGCACAAAAAGTGACGATACACTTGTCCTTTGGTATTTCATTCAGACGATGAGGGATCTCATTAAGTGGAATATGCTTAGCAAAAGGAAAAGAAAGAAATTTCATTTCTTCAGATGAGCGAACATCAAGAAAGAAATTGTGTTCATCTTGTAAGGCTTTAGGAAGGGCTTCAATTTTAAGTGCTTGTTTCCCTTGGCTTAAAAAATCAAAATCCATATTTATCAATACTTGATCTAAATTATTCATTTTCTCTCCAATATAAATTATTTTTTGAGGTTCTTTATATGTGAAATTTATTATATACGCCAAAACGAATATGTAAAGCAGATTAGAGATGAAAAATTTATATGGGGGGATCTTATGCGTCTGTTGTTGTCATCAACAGACGATAAGTGAACGAGGCGTTATGTTCCTGAGGGATAGAGGAGATCTAGCTTTTTGTATAAAGGGTTAAATTTCAATAAGAAGTTCGTGTGTTTCTTTTAAGCGTTCTAAGGCAATACTAGATGTGACTTCTTGTAAATCAGGTTGGGCAGCCACTAATTTTTTGTAGAAATGATCAAAAGCTTCGAGATCCTTTACCTGAACCTTGATTAAATAGTCATATTCTCCTGCCATACGAAAACATTCCATGATTTCTGGAAAAGGCAGTACTGTATTTAAAAATTCTTTATCCCATTCTTTGGAATGTCCTGTGGTTTTTATTTGTATAAAGCCAACGAAATTCAAACCTAATTTTTTTTCGTTAAGTAATGCGACTTTTTGTTTGATCAATCCTTGTTCTTCAAGTCGTTGAATACGTTTCCAGCAAGGGGTTGAGGATAAATGTACTTGTTCTGCGAGTTGAGATACAGGAACATCGACTTTATGTTGTAATAATTTGAGTAATTTTTTATCTATCTTATCTAATTTTATATCCATGGGAATGGCCTTTCGTTACGTCAAGCATCTTTCTACTTGAGATTAATCACTTGGATTTTTCTTTTAAAAATCAATATATTAATCTCTATAATATAACTATCTTTATCTTGAGTGGCAATAATTTCTTTTTATTTAAAAAATAACAGTTGAAGCATTCTAAAATTTAATGAAAAATAGAAATTTGTTTCAAAATAAAGGCTATTTTGGAAAATAATGCTAGCAAAATACTTTTATAATGAACGACAATATAAGGAGAAAATAGATGAATAGAGCAACCAATATTATTCACGCAGGGCGTGGAAAAAGAGTGACACAAGGGGCGGTAAATCCAGTTGTACAGCGCGCTTCCTCACTAACATTTGAATCTGTGAGTGCATTAAAAGAAGCGGCTAAACACAATAAAGAACAGGCTCTTTTTTACGGTAGACGCGGTACTTTAACGCATTTTGCATTACAAGATGCGATGCGTGAGTTAGAGGGTGGTGTCGGCTGTTATTTATTCCCTTGCGGTGCAGCAGCCATTGCGAATACTATTTCTGCTTTTGTGGCAGCAGGTGATCATATTTTAGTTTCTGGTGCTTGTTATGAGCCAACCCAAGTTTTTTGTAATGAAGTTTTATCCTCTTATCAAGTAGAAACCGATTATTTTGATCCCCTTATTGGCGCAGGTATTGGGGCTATGATCAAAGATAATACCAAAGTCTTGTTTTTAGAATCACCTAGTTCATTGACTATGGAAGTACCCGATATCCCTACTATGGTAAAAACAGCGCGAGCGATTAATCCTGACATTGTGATTATGATAGATAATACATGGGCTGCTGGCGTATTTTTTGATGCTTTAGCTCATGATATTGATATCTCTATTCAGGCAGGCACTAAGTATTTAGTAGGGCATTCCGATGCCATGATAGGCACTGCAGTATGTAATGCGCGTTGCTGGCCTAAATTACAAAATCATGCTTATTTAATGGGGCAAATGGTGGATGCAGATACTGCCTATACAACTGCTCGTGGTTTAAGAACATTAATGGTACGTTTAAAACAGCATGAAAAATCCAGTATTGAAGTGGCAAAATGGTTAGCAACACGTCCTGAAGTTAAAACAGTGAATCATCCTGCTTTACCAAGCTGTCCTGGACATGAATTTTATGAACGCGATTTTTCTGGTTGTTGTGGCTTATTTTCTTTTGAATTAAATGAGCGTTTAACCGAAGATCGGTTATCTGCCTTTATCGACGAATTTAAATTGTTTTCTATGGCTTTTTCATGGGGTGGATACGAATCTTTAGTCACTTTTACTCAACCAGAAACTTTGGCTAAAATTCGACCTAATATTAAACGTAAAGCGACAGGAACCCTGATTCGATTACATATTGGTTTAGAAGATCCTCAAGATCTTATTGCTGATTTAGAAGCGGGATTCTCCAGATTAACTTGTTGATCTAAAGGAACTTTTATGAAAAAAAATTATGCAACAGAAACATTATTAGCCCAATTGGGAAATAGAAGTGATGAACGTACAGGTGCCGTTTCTGCACCTATTTATCTTTCTACTGCTTATGGTCATCCCGGACTACATCAATCTACCGGTTTTGATTATGCCCGTACTAAAAATCCGACTCGAGATCTACTTGAAAAAGGGATAGCCGCTTTAGAAGGTGGGGTGCGTGGTTTTGCTTTCCCTTCAGGAATGGCTGCGATTCAATTATTAATGTCATTATTTAAAGCACCCGATGAATGGATTGTTTCTAGTGATGTCTACGGTGGTACTTATCGCTTATTAGATGCAACTTTTCATAATAATTATGGTGTCAAACCTATTTATGTTGATACTGCAGATATTGATGCGATTGAACAGGCGATTACAGAAAATACTAAAGCTATTTTTGTAGAAACACCGTCTAATCCTTTAATGGAAGAATGTGATATTGATAAAATTAACCTATTAGCTAAAAAACATAACATCTTACTCATTTGTGATAATACATTTCTATCTCCCGTTTTATATCAACCTATTAAACATGGGGCTGATATTGTGGTGCATAGCGCAACTAAATATATTTCCGGTCATAATGATGTTTTAGCCGGATTGCTCGTGGTGAATGATGAAAAATTAGGTGAAAAAATCTTTGCTTTACATAATGGTGGCGGGGCTGTGTTGTCACCATTTGATTCTTGGTTGGCGGTACGTGGCATGAAAACCTTAGCCCTACGCATGGAACGTCATCAATCTAATGCAGCTGCGATTGCCGATTTTTTAAGTCAACATCCGAAGATACAAGATGTCCTTTATCCCAATAAAGGTGGAATGTTGTCTTTCCGTTTAACGCAGGAAGCTTTTATTGCTCCTTTTTTAAAGGCGTTAAAACTTATTACTTTTGCGGAAAGTTTAGGAGGAACTGAAAGTTTTATTACTTATCCTGCCACTCAAACTCATATGGATATTCCAGAAGCAGAACGTGTCGCACGTGGTATTGATAATAAGCTATTACGTTTTTCTGTTGGTTTAGAAGCGGTGGAGGATATCGAAGCTGATTTATCTGAAGCACTAGCTGTCTGTACGCTTTAAAATTAAAAATTAAATTGAGAAATAAAAAGAAACCCTATAATTAACTAGGGTTTTCTTTTTATCGATCAGCTATTTGTTATTGGAATAAAACAGTACTTAAATAACGTTCACCAGTATCAGGCAATATAGCAACTATAGTTTTGCCTTTAAATTCATCTTTTTGTGCTAGTTTAATGGCAGCGGCAACAGCGGCACCTGATGAAATACCACAAATGATACCTTCTTCTTTAATCAAACGTTGGCTCGTTTGAATCGCTTCATCATCGGTAATCTTTTCTACATCACCAATAAGAGAAAGGTCGAGTGTTTTAGGAATAAATCCAGCACCGATACCTTGAATTTTATGAGGACCTGGTTTAAGTGGTTCACCGGCTAAGGTTTGTGAAATCACTGGAGAAGTAGCAGGTTCAACTGCAACTAGGGTAATTTCTGGATTTTGTTCTTTTAAGTAACGACCAGTGCCACTTAAGGTTCCACCAGTACCTACACCTGCGACAAAAGCATCGACTTTACCATCAGTATCTTTCCAGATTTCAGGACCAGTAGTTTTATAGTGAATATCAGGATTGGCTGGATTTTCAAATTGACGCATCAATACGTATTTTTCAGGTTCTTTCGCTACGAGCGCTTCAGCTTCAGCGATAGCGCCTTTCATGCCTTTAGCAGGTTCAGTTAAGATGAGGTTAGCACCTAAACCTTTTAACATTTGTTTACGTTCATTACTCATGCTAGAAGGCATAGTTAAATGGATTTTATAACCTCTTGCCGCTGCTACATAAGCAAGTGCAATACCGGTATTGCCACTGGTTGCTTCAACAATTTCCATGCCTTTTTTTAAGGCTCCACGTTTTTCTGCATCCCAAATCATATTGGCACCGATACGGCATTTAATGCTAAAACTTGGATTACGTGATTCGACTTTGACGAGTATATCAGCACCTTCAGGTACTATGCGTTGTAATTTAACTAAAGGAGTATTGCCTATAGAAAGAGAATTATCTGAATAAATCTTGCTCATAATGATTCCTTATAATGATTTGAACGATGTTTCTTATTTTTTTATTTTCTACCATGTGACTTATTCTACAAGCAAAAAATAAAAATGCAAATTGAGAAAATATTTGAATATCAATAAGTTATATATATTTTCAATATTTGAAATATTATTCCTTATAGAGGATTTTTAAGGGGAAATTTTTCTTTTTTTTATCTATTAAAAGGAATAATACTTTTAAAAATAATAGGCATAACAGGGTAAAAATGAGTTAAATTGAGTGACACATAAAAATATGTTATTTTTTATCATCAGTTAATATTTAAATTATTTCTACGAGATAATCTATATGGGGCATTAAGTGGCAAAAACATCTTTGTATAAATTGGGTCAGATCTCAGATCTAGAGATTAAACAGTTAAAGATATTTAAAGCGGTGGTGGATGCTCAAGGCTTTTCTAGTGCAGAAACAAAATTACACATTGGGCGCTCAACCATTAGTACGCATATTTCTAATTTAGAGTCGCGTTTAAATTTAAGATTATGTCATCGAGGTCGTGGTGGTTTTAGGCTAACCACAGAAGGAGAGAAAATTTATAAAATGACACTCTCTTTATTAGGTGAATTAGACGAGTTTCGAGAAACAGTGAATCAATTAAACAGCCATTTACTAGGTTCATTGCGTTTATTAGTCTGCGATAAGGTAAGCCTTGATCCGCGCAGTTATTTTCCTAAGCTTATTAATGATTACACGCAACAAGCACCCGATGTTCAGCTTATTGTGCAAACCTATGCGATGACGGGGATTGAACGAAAAATTTTAAACGAAGAAGCTGATATTGGTATTATTCCCTTTCACCGGCCATTAGAAGGATTGGAATATTTAACCATGTATTCGGATAATTTTTATTTGTATGCACATAAAGATCATCCTTTGGCTAAGATGACGCCTCAACAAGCTAAAATTGAGGCATGTAAATTTCCTTTAGTGCATGCGGGGGTGAAACCTAATCGTCGGGCTTCTTCTCAATTATATGATATGAATCTTGCAGCTATTGCTTTTTTCTATGAAGAACGTTTAGCTCTAATTTTGTCTGGTAGTTATATTGCTTTTCTACCAGAAAAATTTGTGCAATCGAATGACTGCGGTAACTTAGTGAGAATTGCACCTGATGAACGTAAATTCCATCTGCCAGTGACCGCTATTCGTAAGCGATCCGTCGTGCCAAATAAATCTAAAGATCTCATGTGGGAGCTGTTTAAGCGGCAATTTAAGCATAAGGGAGCATCTTAAATAAAAAAGGCTCAAGGTTAATTGAGCCTTTATATCACCGGTTAATTTAATGATTAAACCTGAGCCTGATAGATTACATCTTTGTCAAAAGCCAGATAATGATAAATTTCTGGTGCTTTTTCTGCCAAAGGTGAGGTGGCTTGTGTATATTCTTCTGGTGTGGGTAAACGGCCTAATTTAGCTGTAACAGCAGCCAGTTCAGCTGAAGCTAAGAATACTTGCGTGGCTTTACCTAGTCGATTAGGGAAGTTTCTGGTGGAAGTAGAAACAACATTCGCCCCTTCTTTGGCTTGAGCTTGGTTGCCCATACATAAAGAACATCCGGATAACTCAATACGCGCACCCACACGAGCAAAAATATTGTATAGACCTTCTTGTTTGAGCTTATCTCCATCCATACGTGTTGGGGGTGCAATCCACAGTCTTGTATCTAATTGTGTTGTGCTTGTATTAAGAATATTCGCTGCAGCTCTAAAATGGCCAATATTGGTCATACATGATCCAATAAAGACTTCATCAATAGGTGCATTTTGTACTTCTGATAAAGGTTTGACATCATCAGGATCATTAGGACAACATAATAAAGGTTCACGAATTGAATCTATATCGATTTCTAATACGGCGGCATATTGAGCCCCTTTATCTGCACGCATAAGAACAGGATTTTCTAGCCATTTTTCCATAGCTGCAATACGTTTTTCTAAAGTTTCTTCACTGGTATAACCCTGGGCGATAAGTGATTTTAACAGACTAATATTAGAATGAAGGTATTCAATCACTCGTTGTTCATCTAAAGCAATAGTACAAGCTGCAGCACTGCGTTCTGCACTAGCGTCGGTTAATTCAAACGCCTGTTCTACACTGAGATCTTCTAAGCCTTCAATTTCTAAAATTTTACCATTAAAGATATTTTTTTTATTTTTCTTATCAACGGTAAGTAGTCCAGCCTCCTGAGCTTTATAGGGAATAGCATGTACTAAGTCGCGTAAAGTGATCCCAGGGCGCATGTTACCTTTGAAGCGAACTAATACAGATTCAGGCATATCTAGAGGCATCATTCCTGTGGCTGCGGCAAAAGCCACTAAGCCAGAACCGGCAGGAAAAGAAATACCGAGAGGAAAACGGGTATGAGAGTCGCCACCGGTACCTAGTGTATCGGGTAAAATCATGCGATTTAACCATGAATGTATGACACCATCTCCTGGGTGTATAGCCACACCGCCTCTTTCTTGCATAAAGAGAGGTAGTGATTTATGGTTTTGCACATCAATAGGACGTGGATAAGGGGCCGTATGACAAAAAGTTTGTAAAACTAGTGGCGCTTTAAATTCTAAACAAGCCAGATCTTTTAGTTCATCACGGGTCATCGGCCCTGTGGTATCTTGGGAACCCACAGTGGTGACTTGTGGCTGACAATATTGTCCTGGTGCAATGCCTTTAACGCCACAGGCTTTACCAACAATTTTTTGCGCTAAGGTATAACTTTTTTGTTCAGGAAAAGCAGCAGGGCGTTTAAATAGAGGGGCAGGTGATTGTTTTAAATAAGCGCAAGCATCATCAGTTAATTTTCTGCCTAAAATAAGCGGAATACGTCCACCAGCTTGTACTTCATCAAATAAAATGTCATTTTTAATATGGAATTTATTAATAATTTCATGGGTTTGTGCATCTTCTATTTGACCTTTATAAGGATAAATATCGATCACTTGCCCCATTTTTAATGCACTGACATCTAATTCGATAGGCAAAGCGCCGGCATCTTCTAAGGTGTTATAAAAAATAGGTGCAATTGCATTACCCAGAACAATACCACCGTTACGTTTATTGGGAATAAAGGGAATATCTTGTCCAATATGCCAAATAAGGGAGTTAGCGGCAGATTTACGTGAAGATCCTGTGCCGACGACATCGCCCACAAAAGCCACTTGATAGCCATCTTGTTTATAAGAATTTAATAAATCTAGTGGTAACTCAGGCAATCCTGCGCGTGGCATTTTGAGCATGGCTTGTGCATGCAATGGAATGTCGGGGCGAGACCAGGCATCAGGGGCAGGAGAAAGATCATCTGTATTAATTTCACCTAAAACGCGAAAGACTTTTACTTGAATTTTTTCTGGTAAAACCGGTTTTTGTGTAAACCAAGTGGCTTTTGACCAATTTTCGATCACTTGTTGAGCATAATGATTACCTTGTTGTGCCAATGAAGTGACGCGATTGAAGGCATCAAAGATTAAAATGCTATGTGATAAGGCAGTGACGGCATTAGGAGCTAATTTAGGTTCGGATAACATTCTGATAAGGATATCTACATTATATCCCCCTTCCATGGTCCCTAAAATTTCTATGGCTTTGATTGGAGAAATTAAGGCAGTGGTTTTCTTTCCTAAGAGTATATCTTCTAAGAATTGTGCTTTAATTTTGGCCTCAGGTGCGACACCCGCGGGCACTCGTTTACAAAAATGATACAGATATTCACCCGCGTGTTCTTCCTCTTTAGGGCAGTGGATCATTAAGTCAATCAATGCTTGTAATTGTGTTGTAGAGAGAGGTAGTGGTGCAATGTTTAATGCTTGGCGATCTTTGATCATTGCTAAATAATTATTATATTCTGACATGATGCTTTCCTTTAAATTTTTTATCTTTTGCTTAGATAATGGGATTAACGATTACGCATAGGAATAAATGTATGTTGGGTTTCACCTTGGTATAATTGTCGAGGACGACCTATAGTGACGGTTTCTTCATGCATTTCTAACCAGTGTGAAATCCATCCTACGGTGCGAGCAATAGCAAAGATAACGGTAAACATAGAGATAGGAATTCCCATTGCTTTAAGCGTGATCCCTGAATAAAAATCAACATTAGGATAAAGTTTCTTTTCTACAAAATAAGGATCGGATAAGGCGATGCGTTCTAGCTCTTGAGCAATATCTAATAAAGGATCTTTTATATCTAATTCCGCTAAGACTTCATGACAAGTTTCGCGCATTACTTTAGCGCGTGGGTCGTAATTTTTATAGACACGATGTCCAAATCCCATTAGGCGGAAAGGATCGTTTTTATCTTTAGCTTTGGCAATAAATTTAGGCACATTATCCACATTTCCAATTTCTTCTAGCATACGTAAGCAAGCTTCATTAGCACCACCATGTGCTGGACCCCATAAAGAGGCGATACCAGCCGAGATACAAGCGAAAGGATTGGCACCAGAAGATCCGGCAAGACGAACTGTTGAAGTAGATGCATTCTGTTCGTGATCAGCATGCAAAATAAATATTTTTTCTAGGGCATTAGCAATAATGGGATTAACTTTATACTCTTCGCAAGGTGTGGAAAACATCATATATAAAAAGTTTTCCGCATAACCTAAATCATTACGTGGATAGACAAAAGGCAAACCGATGGAATACTTATAGCACATCGCTGCAATAGTAGGCATTTTGGCAATTAATCGAATAGCTGCATAGTTTTTATGCTGGGGATGAATATTATCTAAAGCATCATGGTAAAAGGCAGAGAGGGCACCGACCACACCCACCATGACTGCCATAGGGTGAGCATCTCGACGAAAACCACGGAAAAAGGCAGTAATTTGTTCATGGATCAAAGTGTGATGTTTAATAAAATCAGTAAATTCTTCTGTTTCATTTTGGCTAGGTGCTTTTCCATAAATAAGTAGGTAGCAAACTTGTAGGTAATCGGCATTAATGGCAAGTTCTTCAATAGGGTAGCCACGATAGAGTAACACGCCATTTTCACCGTCGATAAAAGTGATTTTAGATTCACAAGACGCGGTGCTTTTAAAACCAGGATCGAAGGTATAAATTCCCATTTTACCTAGTGCGCTAATATCGATAACATCATTCCCCATAGTACCTTTTTTAATGGGAAGTTCGATGCTTTTATTTCCGATAGTTAATGTGGCCGTTGACTTTTTATTATCTGTGGTATTAGGTGTTTTTTTGATAGTGTTTGTCATGATATTGCCTTTTATTTTTTACTGATAAGAGAGATCAACGTTTGGGTAAACTCTGAAGTTGACTCCGCATGTGCGCCGGGGATTTCATCAGCAAAATCGGCAGTGACTGTTTTATTTTGAATGGCTTGCCCTACCGCTTTGATAATGAGATCGGCAGCTTCATTCCAACCGAGATGACGTAACATCATGGCACCCGATAGAATAATAGAACAAGGGTTAGCAATATTTTTGCCTGCAATATTAGGTGCAGTACCATGTGTTGCTTCAAAAATGGCAGTACCATCGCCAATATTCGCCCCTGGAGCAATGCCGATACCACCAACTTGAGCGGCGAGGGCATCGGAAATATAGTCTCCGTTAAGATTTAAGGTGGCGATAACATCATGTTGACTTGGATGCAATAAAATATCTTGCAAGAAAGCATCCGCAATCATGTCTTTAATTTGAATGGTTTCACCTGTTTGTGGATGAGTGATTTCCATGAAGCCATCACATTGTTTAGCCCCAAATTCATCGGTACATAAATCATACCCCCATTGCTTAAAGGCTCCTTCCGTAAATTTTTGAATATTACCTTTATGTACTAAGGTTACAGATTTACGGTGATTATCGATGGCATATTGCACTGCACTACGAATCAATCTTTGGCTACCTTGTTTAGACACAGGTTTGATGCCAATACCACAATCAGTATCAAAACGGATCTTGGTGGTATGCATTTCATTCTTTAAAAATGCGATCAATTTTTGTGCGTCATCAGAATCACTTGGCCATTCGATACCTGCATAAATATCTTCCGTATTTTCTCTAAAAATGACCATATCAATTAACTCTGGGTGTTTTACTGGAGAAGGCACACCAGGAAAATATTGAATAGGGCGTAAACAAATATAAAGATCTAACTGTTGGCGAAGCGCTACATTTAAAGAGCGGATACCACCACCAATAGGTGTCATCAGCGGGCCTTTTATGGCCACATGATAATCACGAATGGCCTTAAAAGTATCCTCTGTTAGCCATTGATTTTCTCCATAAACAGCCACAGATTTTCCACCTGCATAAATTTCCATCCAATGAATTTGTCGAGCATGGTCGTAGGCGCAAGCAACCGCGGTGTCAATAACCTGTTGCATTGCTGGCGTAATATCTTTTCCTACACCATCGCCTTCAATAAAAGGAATGATAGGATGTGTGGGAACCTTTAATTTACCTCCAGTATAAGAAATTTTTTCCCCACCAATGGTATTATTTTGCATATTTATGTTATGTGTTTGCATATATTTTCCTGTTATATTTTATATTTATTGTAATCAGTGGTGTTATTTTTATCAGTCATGTTTTTAATAGTCAAACATATTGCAAATTTCATCCATGAAAAGCACGAGAATTTATAGTAAAAAATACAGAATAAAGAGAAAATAAAAAGAAGATATTCAATATTTATTGCTTCTAGATTATGATTATAACAGTATGATATATAAAATAATTATTGATTAATAATGGTTTTTTATATATTATTTTATGATGTAAAATAATATATCTAGACAAGATGAAAAAACATATTGGTTAGTATAAAACAATGTTTAGTTTGATTATTATCAAACTTTCTATTTTTTAAACGAGTTTTGAATAAAATAAGAGAAATAGATAATTTATCCATATTAGACTAAAATAATGATATAAAAATTATTGTCCAACAATTTTACTAAAAAAGGCACCTTTATTGATAAATAACAAAAGAATTCTGGTTTTATTAGCGCACCCATCCATAAAAAAATCAGAGATTAATCGTCCTCTTTTTTCTATTGCTCAATCTTTAGATTATGTGACTTATGTGGATCTTTATGCGGAATACCCTCGTTTTAATATTGATATAGAAAAAGAACAGCAACGTTTATTAGAACATGATGTCATTATTTTTCTTTTCCCTTTGTACTGGTATTCAGCACCGGCCTTACTGCAAGAATGGAAAGAGTTAGTACTAGAGTATAAGTTTGCTTATGGCCTTGATGCACAACAATTAAAGGGAAAATCCTTATTGTGTGCAGTTTCTGTGGGGGCGAAAGAAAAAGATTATTGTGTCGATGGGAAAAATCATCACAGTTTGGACGATTTTTTATCGCCTTTTGCCGGTTTAGCGAATATTTGTCGTATGCGTTATCTACCACCATTTAGTTTATTCTCTATCCGTAGCGCATTAACTGATGGTCGTTTAGAAAAGCATAAGGAACGCTGGGTACGTCTATTAACCTATTTACATGAAGAAAAGACCAGCACAGATATATTGGATTGGGATTTTCTAGATACACTAAAAAAATCTCCTTGGGAGGAATAAAAGTGATTGGATTCTTTTTACAAATTATCATTTATCTTGCCGCTGCCATTATTACTGTGCCTTTAGTTAAACGCTTGGGCTTAGGATCGGTGTTAGGTTATTTAATTGCGGGGGTGTTAATTGGCCCTGTTATCGGCTTAGTGGGCGCTGAAACGCATCAAATCCAACATTATGCTGAGTTTGGTATTGTGATGATGCTTTTTGTTATCGGTTTAGAACTAGAACCTAAAATGCTATGGTCTATGCGCCATCGTTTACTCGGGCTAGGCGGGTTACAAACGCTAATTAGTGCCTTAATTTTTATGGGGATCAGTTTAGCTTTTGGTTTAAATTGGAAAATTGCTTTGGCTATTGGATTTATTTTAGCACCATCATCGACCGCGATTGTGATGCAAACACTAGGCGAAAAAGGACTAATTAAAACAGAAGGGGGACAAAGCGCTTTTTCTGTGCTCTTATTTCAAGATGTTGCTATTATTCCCATGCTCGCCATTATCCCCTTATTAACCGTACCTGAGCTTTTGCATGCCAGTGCTCATCTTGCTGAAAATGTAGCACAACATAGTGAATTTAATTTTGTCGGCAATTTACCTGGATGGATCTATGCTTTAGTCATTTGTGGATCTATTGCCGGCGTGATTATTATTGGTCATTATTTATCTCGTCCCTTATTTAAATATGTCGCCACTTCAGGTATTCGTGAAATATTCACCGCTTCCGCCTTATTATTAGTGATCGGTGTGGCAGTATTGATGAGTATGATTAACTTATCACCCGCATTAGGTGCTTTTTTAACTGGCGTCGTTTTAGCTAATAGTGAATTTCGTCATGAAATTGAAGCGGATTTAGAACCTTTTAAAGGCTTATTGTTAGGCTTGTTCTTTATTACTATTGGTGCTGGGATCCAATTAAATTTACTTTGGGCACATTTATCTACCGTTATTTTATTAACTTTGTTAATGATGTGTATCAAAGTGGCCATTGTATTTAGCATTTCTTATTTATTTAAAATCAAAAAGACCAGTGGTTGGTTATTTTCACTAAGCTTAGCTCAAACCGGTGGCTTTAGTTTTGTATTGATTAATTA